>Ga0265297_10010513_pt1 | contig 11617 bp, 15 predicted proteins | sample Munlanlwell13791_FD_192502 | JGI IMG/M metagenome (GOLD analysis project Ga0265297, IMG submission 192502) | Leachate microbial communities from a municipal landfill in Southern Ontario, Canada - Leachate well 137-91 | ecosystem: Engineered > Solid waste > Landfill > Unclassified | place...
CTTTAGCAACTTTGCCATCTGCTTCTATGGGTTCGTTTGCACCTTTTTTAGTGCCATCATTATTATTAGAAGTGCTATCATAGATATGAGAAGTATCAGCCCCATCAGACATATGATATATTGCCTTGAAATTACCATCCCATACGCTTTGAGCAGGAGTAGAATTTTTTACTCCTACATAATCAGTATTATCAGCGTGAGAAGAGTCGTAATAAATATAATAATCAGTATCAGCAGAAGAACTTAAAGTATCGCCATCACGCCCGCAATGTAAAACTCCAACTTTATTAGTAGTATCCCATTGCTCTATTTCAACATATAGCTGAGTAGTGCCGTCAGATTTGGTGATTGCCATTTTAAGGTTATTAGAACCTAACTCATCAAAAATCTTAGTAGTATCTCCATCTCCAGATTTCAAAAAGATTGTCAAAGGAAACCAAGATAGGTTAGAACCTACTTTGGTATGGTCAGCAGTTACTTTTATTCTTTTGTTATATCCTGAAAGCCAAGCCATATTTTTTATTTTAAGATTGAGTTCCCACACTTATACAATAGAATTTACTATCAGTTGAGTTATACTGGACTAAAATCCAGCTTCTTTTACTTGCCGTAGTAGTAGTTGGTAAAGTAGCACAACCATTAGCAAACTTATTTCCCCAAGAGATTGTTCTTGCCGTGCCATTATCTTTAATAATAAACATCATCATTTCCCCATTTACAGGAGTTGAGGAAGAGTAATTGTTAATTGTTAGATTTGCCGCTAAAGCAGTAAATTCAAAAATATCATAAGTATCTATTTCTGGTGTAAGAGAGGAAGCAGAGGTAGTGGAATAAACCCGCTTTTGATTGCGTTTGTTGGTAATAACTTGAGCATCAGAAGTTCCTACGATATCCCCAGTAGGAGCAGTTTTTCCAGAACTTTCTAAAACACTTCCGTCTGATTTTGCCTGAATAAGCTGAGAATTAGTAAAGGAAGTTGCTCCAGTTCCTCCTCGTGCTATTGGTAAAGTTCCTGCATTAATATCAGAAGCATTATGATTATGGGAAGAAGCAGCTTTACCATCAATAGCAGTTTCTATATCATCAATCATTTTAGCCGTTATCCCCATCATCATTTTATAAATCTTGCCATCAAGATTATGGTTTTGAGCAGAAGTTCCTTCTTGGGCTCTGGAAACTGTTAAAGTGTCGGTGCTACGAGCAGTGCATCTAACTATTTCTTTATAAGGGTCATCAGCGGGATTTAAGTAATCAGTAGAGTTCCACCATACCATATTAAAGGCACCAGCAGTTGCGGGGTCTGGAAGTTTTGCTCCTTCACCAGCACTTAATACAATAGAAGTAGCAGTGCTGTTATACCCAGTAGAAACCTGAACTACTACAAAATTTTTACGAGCATCTAAAGTTGACATTTTGATTTTTTATAAGTTTGTGGAGTGAATGGTAAATCCTTTCTATCCTTCCACTCAATTTTAATATTCCCATTTGTTTCTATTCGGATATAAATCGCTTTTTCACCAACAATTCCACCAACTATTTTAGCCGTTGTTACTGGAGAGGAAGGGCTACCTTCTCCAATCTTAATATATATCGTATCCTCATTAGAAAAAAAGTATTCTTCACATTTAGGCAAAGTCAAAACTTCACCCTTAAAGGTCATAACTTCCAACCAATCAATCCCATCAGGAACTTTTTCCCAAGTAATTCCTTCTCCTTCTTTTAAAATTTGTCCGTTAGATAAATGGGCTATAAACATAATTTTATGAGGTTACTATCTGACAACCATCATCAATCGTTCCTTCTCTTGGGAGAGTGAGTTTGTAAGTAAAACTATCATCAACATCAGCATTAGCATTACAAAACTTTATTCCGTGAACTCCTGGCGTCAATTGTGTCCAAACAGGAGTTTCTTCTGTTCCTTCGTTGGCATACCATTCAACCGTTGGAGCATCACCTATGTATGAGTAATGGATTTCCAGTAGAGCATTCATAGAGGAAGTTGATGGGACAGTAGCATCAAAGGGAACTTCTAAACAGACATTAAATAAAATTGCTTCTCCTTCCGCAGGAGTTGTTGGGTCAGTCACATAGTTTACTGAACCTTTTAATCTATTAGGATTAGCACTTCCAGCAACAGCAGAGATAGGTTTCCAATTAGAGATAGGGGCTTCAGAAGTAGTAGCCACTAAACTTAACATTGGCTTGTATTCATTTCCTTCGGTTCCAGTAAAGATTTCCTTTAGGACAGTAGAACCTTCAGTATCTCTTTCAGGAAAAGTTTTAGAATTATCCCACGCTCTATAAATAGGAGCAGAGGAAAGAGCAGTTGAGAATGTTATCTTGTAAACATTTCTGGCAGTTGAATTATTGCCAGCACCGCTAACTTTGAAAGGTATAGACATATTTAGTATTGAGAGCCATCATTATACGGGCGACTTCCCGTAATGGCAGATATATTTTGTTGTTTTATTTCTTTCACCATATTGCCTAAATCTATATTATATCTCTGTAAGAATTCAGTGGCTCTTGGAGAACCTAACGAATGAAGGACATCATAAGCCACACCCAAGCCAATAATTGGCTGATAGGCAGTTAAACTTTTATCAATAGTGGAGATTAAAGGAGTATCAGTTAAAGAGGTTGGGTCTGGCGGTTGCTCAATATACCACAATCTAATCTTAACAACAGCATCGTCTCCTATCTGTTTTGCTCTGATTGGAGCAACCCACAATCTATGTTCCAAGATATCAAAGACAGGTTGTTCTTTGGGAGTATTCTTCTGAATATCCTCCCAAGTGTTTGGGTCTTGTCCAATATCTATTTCTTTTGCCTTATACCAAATCTGTTGTTCAACTGGCTTGTCAGCATTATAGCAAATATCAACGGCCTTTAATTCCAAGCAATCGTCTGGGAGAGGAATATCCTCCTGATTAACATTAACTATCGTATAGTCCTTTGTTCCAAAGTAATCAGCTCTTGCCATTGCTACTGCTCTTTGAACTTTATGGAGCCAAATCTTAACCAAAGACATTAACTCATTATCAGAGAACTGATAAGAAGTAGTTTTAGTTAACTGGCGAACATAGGAAATTAAATCTGAAATAGTCATATTTTTTAATCTGACAACTACTCTCTTAACGGAAACCGTCAAGAGAATAGTGCGTCAAGTTAAGAGATTGACGAAGCAGCAACGTGAACTATCAACAAGGCATCCTGCTGAAGAATAGCCGTTCCAAAAGCACACTTACAACCCACTGTTCTGTAAAGATTTAATGGGTTAGCAGTAGAAGGTTCATCAGGAGACAATAATGTCTGAACTGTTTGCCATTCTGCTACACCATAAGCACCTTTACCGAATACATAGCAAGGATGTAGGGTTACACTCGAATTAACAGTAGTAATGTTGTTAGATACTACTATCCTGATACCAAACAATTTACCAACTTCACCTGAAAAGATTTTTTCAGGAGTAGCATACTTGGCGGTATCAATTAAACCACCAGTAGCAGTTTCAGAAAGTAAATCGTAGTAGCAGGCAGTATCAATGATAGCAACATAAGAACCATCAGTGTCAAATGGAACAGCCCCTTTATCTTTCAAGAAAGCATACCATTTAGCCAACGCAGTGCCAGTGAGTTTATCATCTGCCACTACATCGGTTGGGTAAGTTCTATCAAACTTTGGACCATACTTCTTGTTAGAAGCATTAGCCAATAGAGAAGCCTGAATAACTGTATCAATCTTTTCTGCCATAGCCACACCAGCCCTTTCAGCCGCACCTTTTAGGAACGGAATAACAGTATTAGCAATTGTCAAATCGGTTAATTTAACAATGATACCGTATTGGGTAGGAGTAGCAGTTACAGAAGTAGCGTCAAAATCTACACCATCAGGATTAGTTCCTTCGGTGGAAGTAGAGATATCAGTTACATTCGTAGCATCCAATCTGGTGAATTTAGCCCATCTCAAGGTGTTATAACCATCTTGAACAACAGGTTTTTCACCAAACTGAACGAATTTAACAGTTTTATCCAAGTTCTCTATTGTCTTTCGGTTAAGATATTCTTGGAGAATACCAAGGGTGAGGTCTGACCTTTTTACAATTGTATCAGTCATATTACAAACAATAAAGATTTAACTGCCAGCAATTATCCCTCAATAAGTTTTTCTAATTCTTCGTCAGAAAGAGATTTAACATCTTTGGGAGATAGGTTGCGTTTAGCAGTTGAGTTAGATTTTCCGCTTATTCCTGCTTCACGGGATTCTTCTTCAGCCATAGCCGCTTCTTGGGGAGAGACGAAAGAGGAGTGTTTAGCCAGCACCAAAGTTGCTATATCTTCATAAGTGAGGTTTGTAGCTTTACCATAAGCCTCTATCTCATTAAGATACTTTTTAGCCTCTGGATACTTTGCCAAAGCACTTTCAAATTCTTTTCTCTCTCTATCTTCATCAAGGGTAACCACAATGGGTTCTACGACCTCCTTGATTTTTTCAGCAACCTTTTGGTTAATTACTTCCTCCAATTGAGGCTGTGGTTGCTCCCAGTTCTCTAACTCATTATAAACTGGGGGTGAAGGGCGGTTTTGAGATAACTGTCGTTCCAATTCTTTTAACCTATCATTTACTTCCTTAAATCTTTCATAAGGAACATATTGAGAGGTTTTCTTTTCCCGAAGAGTTACCTCGACAGGGGGTGTTTTTTCGCCTTCACTGGCGGGAGATTTAGTTTCCTCTTTACTTTCTGATTCGCCTTCCGGCTTGCCAGATTGCTTATCAGTTGATTGAGGTGAAGCCTCCCCTGTGGTTTTGTTTTCCGTTGATGAGACGGCTTCAGTTTTTCCTTCTGAAGGGGAAAGTTCAGATTGGAGTTCTTTTAAGTCCTCCTCTGAAAGATTTTCCAGTTCATCATTTATATTTCCCATACGATTTTACGGGTTTCGTCCCGATTGGGTTATTTTTTGCGACCAGACAATTGAATGTCCGAGAAAGGACAGAAAACTTCTGTCCTTTGTCCGATATTCAATGAGAATACGGGTCTAATCTCTCGTCCCCACTTTCCTGATAATAACTATCTAAAATCAGTTGGGGTAACGACAAAAGGTAATTTATATACTTAATCTGGTCTTGAACTCTTGTAATATTCATTAAGGCACTCGGAAGGGAAGTATCTATTGATTGGAGTTCATTAACAAGATTTTTCTTTGTTTCTTCGAGATAAGAGGAGAGAATGTGCCAACCTTGACTTCCTTTGAGTTCAGTAAGAGAAGCAAGGGAAGCCGAGATAGCATTATTATCTTTAAAATATCTTTCTACTGGCAATAATTTATTTTCTACCTTTTTAGGAGTTGTCTTAACGCTCTTGGCACTCTTGGTATCTTTTGTTTGTTGTTTTCTCATAATTGAGGATAATTATAATTTTGTTTATCGTAATAGTGTTTACAAAGGATTGTTGGGTCTAAATAAATTTTATATCCCAGTATTTGTGCTCTCATAAAGAACTCGGCATCATCTACTATACTATTCCAGTGGAAAGGCAATTTGCTGACTATCTCCCGCTTCGTAAGAGTAAGATACAATCCAGCACCATCAATTTCTATCAATCCATCACTTTCCTTGATAAGTTTTCTTTTATCCTCCTGTTCTGGGTAGCCGTGTTTCCAAAAATTCAATACTGATTGGTCTAATCTACTGGTCTCAAGTCCAGTAACTATGTCTTTATCGTATTTTAATAATCTTTCTATAGCGTCTAATGGCGGAATAGTGTCAACATCGCAGAATAATAGATATGGGCTTTCAGTTTTTAAAAATCTCTCAACAACTCTCTCTCTTGATGCTCTGGCGTTTTCTTCTCCAGAGTTTTCGTCAATAATTAAATCAACTTCTTTAAAGGTCTGATTTTTATACCAATCCATAAACAAATCTCTGGCGTATTCTGTTCTTGGGCAGATACCAACTCCAACAACAACTTTGGGAATTTTTGGTTTTTCTGGTTGAATAGCAAAATATTTTTTAAAAATATCATCTCCCCACTTGTTTTGAAAATATCTTTCTCGTTCCCCAATTTTCATTTCCTCTGGTATATGTAAGTTAAACCAATGTTGAGTGTGTTTGTTGTGATAATATTTGAAAGGAACGCATCGACACAAAAAACCCTTTTTAAGCATTTCTAACGCATAGTCATTGTCCTCATAACCATAGCCAGTTCCATAATTTTCATCAAACCAAATATCATATTTATCCCATAAATCTCTATCAAATACTCCATATTGAGTATAAGCCAGAGGTTGTCCGTGACAAGAAAATTCTTTATCCAATGAGGGTAATTGCTGGTCTACAAATTTCTCATCATTGGTATAAATCCAAGGGTCAAATCCTACATTTTTTACATTTGAGGGTGCTGTCTTTAATCTTTCTACCAAGTAGTCAAAACTTTTAGGGTAATACAAGACATCACTATCCAACATTAGCACATACTTTCCGTGAGAATTTTTCATCATTATGTTTCTATTCTCACTCTGTCCTTTTACACAATCCCATCTCCAATACTTAATTTTACCTTCGTATTTTTTAAGAACTTCGGCAGTGCTATCGTGGGAGTTGTTATCAACTACCAAAACTTCTATTCCTTCGTCTAATAATCTTTGGATACTTTTGTCTAAAATGTCTCCATTTTCAAGGTTTAAGAGACAGGCTGATTTTTCTGTATTATGTAATATTGCCACGATGTTATAATTTTAAAATCTTTTATTGTTAGTTTAGCGTTAGAAACTAATTCCTGAATTTCCTCTGGCAGATAATGGTAATAGTGGGCGTCTTTTGGTTCTTTATCCTTTTCCAGAAAATGAGTTAAATCTTTATAAGAAAGGACATTGGCTTCCTGTGGGAATTTATACAAATCCTTATGGGGAGTAGATAGGACAAGGTATCCGCCGTCATTTAAACTCTCATAAAACTTATTAAAGAGCGATTGAATATCTCCACACAAATGTTCAAGCACTTCGGTAAAAACTATCAAATCGCATTTAGGAAGGTTGGCTTTTAATATATCCTCTTTTCTAAACTCAACTCCGTATTTTTTAATGAAGTTCTTGGAGATATATTTGTCAGTATTATCAAAAGTAATTACTTTCCAACCAAGAGTTGACAGAAAAGCAGACATTGTTCCATAAGCACCTCCAATATCAAGAGCAACACCTTTATTGGGAAACTCTGAAGAAACTTTAAGAATATTTTCAATATTCGGCTGAGTATAGTATTTCCAAGCATCAGTATCATATTTCAATTGGCTATCGTTGTGGTCAATCTGGTAATTCTCCTGTATCAAATCCTGATAATCCATTATTTCCGCAATCTCCTTAAAGTTTTGGCTAAATTAGCCCTCCTCAATAGTTTCAATTCAGAAGCAGTTAATTTCTTTTTCTCTGATTTTTTCTGAATAGCATTAACCACTTTTTCTAATTTCTCAGTAGGAATTTTCTTTTCTTGAGAAACTCCTAACTGGCGGTGGAGAGCACCTTTATTTTTGATTGCTTTCTGTATCCATTTATTTGCCATATTATTTATTTATTTTTTGCCACTCTCTGATAGTTTCTAACATTGCCTTACAGAGAGTTAATTCATTTTGAACTTGCGACAACTCAATTAACAATTTATCTTTTACCAAACCGCTCATATCAGAGTAGCCGTGAAGCATTCTTTGATAGGAGATTTCTAAAATCTTATTCTGTATCCACGCTTGGGTATACGCTTCCTCCATTTTAATAAGAGTTTGGTGTTTTAGCGTGGGGTCAAATATCAGTCCTTCTGGGTTTTGAAACACATCTGGGGTATAAGTCCAGTCAGGAACTGGCATTGACTCTCTTGGGGCTCCGTAAGTAAGAGGTGGAATTTTTTTATTTTTCATATTTTTTACGAGGTTTTTTCTTAAATCCTTCAGTGGCATAATATAATTTCACTTGCTTTTTAGTGAAAACTCTGCCACTTGGGCTTTTATATTTTCCTTTTTCCTTTCCTTTAACTATTTTTTTGAATGGCATATTTTTTATTATATTTTTTATTGCTGCTCTGGAACTGTTGGGTTAATTTGAGGAGCAGGTTGAGCAGTTTGAGCAGTTTGAGCAATTTGAGCCAATTCAGGAGTATTAAGCAAGTTTCCAATCTCTTGTCCAACTGGAACCTGTGGTGGCTGAATTGGAACCTGTGATTTGGTAAACTTCTCTAATTCTCCCTTATTTATTCCCTTTTCTTTTGGTTCAGTTGCTTCTTTTCTCTCCTTTTCTCTATCTTTTAAGAAGGCGTCTTTATGGGTCTGAATATGAGCAATTATTACTCTCCTTGTTTCGCTATTGACAGGAACCTGATTATGAATAGAGATATGAATGTAGTGGTCATCGTAGGGTTCAATAACTGGAACCTTGCCTTGCTCTAAAAGTTTATTTTCCTCATAAGCCCTTAATTCGTCAAAAGACATTGGCAGAATTTGGTCAATTTCGTCTTTTGAAAAGTCAGAGAGTTGAAGCAATTTCCTCTTATAATACCTCTTGGCTGACTCTGGTGTTGACTGGTCAACTATAACAGACGACATTTCTGTTAAAATCTGTCTATCCATTAACTTCTTTTGAGCAGCAACATTGGAACTTTCTATAATAATGTCTGGGTCAGATTTAAACTTAAAGGTGTCTGTCTGAAGGGTTTCAAATCTTACTCCCAAAGAACCTTGAATTCTAATAATTTTATTCTTTGCTAATGCTTTGAACTGTTGATAGCGGTGAAGCCATTTACTCCAAAAGTCAATTTCTGAAAGAGAAAATAGTTTGGCTGATAAGGAGTTTCTGGTGTCAGCATTGATAGAAGCCAATTGAAGTTCTGTTGCTGTTCTCTTACCACTGGAAACAATTCCTTGTTTCAAAGAAGGAGTTCCTATTGACCTTTCAGCAAAATCTCTAATCATAGAGTAGAGAGCATCAGTAGAAGTAGTTAAAGAACTTTGCTCCATTGGGGCAACAATATCTCTTACTGACCTTCCAGCCGCATTAACAGGAATATATTTATTGAACTGAACATTTTTCAAATCTTGAATGTTTTGAATAGCATTGCTGTCAAAAAGATAGCGAGGATAGAGTTTCAACTTTTCTAATTCAAGACTTAAATTCAAAAGAACAGCCATTGCTCTTTGTTTATCCTCAAGCAAATCAGGAACAGAGATTGACCAAAAAGTATGAGGAATTGGAGAAAATCTATAATTTACGAAAGGAAACTCGTCATCCTTGAAAACAAACTTTTCTTCCTTCAGAAGGAGAGAACAATTGTAATCAGTGAAAAAGTGAACCTTCTTTCCTTCTCTCGTAGAAAACCACTCTAAAATTACATAGTACTTATTTACATAATCCTTTGGTTCATTGGGTTCAACTTCATTTTTAGCCTCCTTGCGAGCTTGAGCAGCGTCTTTGGTTTGAGAAGCAGGAGGGTTAATCAACTTATCAACATCCTTAAATCCTCTTTCTTCCATTTCGTAAACTGTCATTTGTCTCTCTAAGGCAATGAAGCGGGCTGATTGGATAGAGGAAGCCTGAGGGTCAATATAAATTGTGAAGGGGTCAATTACCTCAATCTCTGGAGTTTGATTTTTCATTCCGCCAACATACAAAAAGCCATTACCGAAAAAGAGACTGTCCCAAAGCAAATCGTAATTCACTTTTCCTCTTTCCATTTCCTCATAATCAAACTTTGCTAATTGAGTAATCAAATCGCATCTCTCAACATCTCCACTCTCTCGAGGAAGAAAAGAAACAGAAAGTTTATCAAAGTAGAGAAAGGAAAGGAGGGTGTTGAAAAGAGTATAAAGCAAACTCGCACCAATTGCCTCCTTGTCTCTCTTGGAGTTATTATACAACTTTAAGTTGGTTTGCCATTGTTGCCACTTTTCTGACATTGTATCCTTTGCCAAATCAAATTCTGTTTTGGCTTGAGAAAGAAGGTCTTGTTGTTTTACGTTAGTCATAAGGGTCTAAATTTATCTGCTGAGGTTTAGGTTGCCAGTCAAACTGATAGGAGACAGGAAGGGTTCTTGGTCTTGGCTTTTCACTAATATGAGAAACAGCGAAAGCCAAAGCCATAACAATATCGTCGTGAAGTCCTGATGGAGCAGAGTATTGAATTCTGCCTAAGGGAGTAATATCGTAGCCAAAGGCTTCCAGTTCTCCTAAAATAGTTGGGTCGTCCTCATAAGTAATATATTTATTTTCAATAAAGATTGACAGTCGGTTGATTAAATTGTTTTTATTCTCTCCTGTGAGAGTAATCGGAATAATAGATATTCCTGTTTTGGAGATAAAGTCAAAGAATGGGTCTCCTATTGAGTTAACTTCCATTATCACTGGTGAAGGAGGAAACTTTTTAACAAGGGAAGCAATTCTGTCTCTGGTCAGGGTCCAGTCAACAGTGTTCCAGCGGTCAAAAACGTCAACGTGATTTGTCCAAAGATTTATTCCTACTACTACAGTGAAGTCCATTTTTCTTGCCAAATCTACTCCAAAGACGTGAGGAGCAGAATAATCTACTGGTTCGTGTTTAATTGCTTGACGGATTTTTCTAAAAACAGTTCCTTCTCCTTCCAAGAATTCGCACTCAAACTCTTGACGAAAAGCATCTTGAGGAAGGGTCTTTTTAATATTCTCTATCTCATCTGGTTGAATAAGTTTTGAGAGAGAAACAGGAAGATATGTTCTTTCCCACTTCTCATTCCCTTCAGTTTCTCTCCATAACTTCCAAGCGTGGTTCTTGCCTTTGGGAGTGAAACAGAACATTGTCCAGCCACCATTAGAGAAAATAATAGGAGCAACAATCTTTGTCCAAACATCCTCTTGCTGAACAGCATACTCATCAATCACTACTCCTCTTGGGTTTGGTCCTCTTAAATAGTCAGGTTTATCAGCACCATACAAATAAATCCAACTTCCATTCACCAATTGGAGAGACAAATCAGTCTGATTTCTCTTTTTAACAACTTCTTCAGGAAAAATCTCATTAAGCATTCTTAAATCTTCCCAAATTGTTTGCTTTGCTAAACGGAAAGTTGGTTCAATTATCCAGTAAACTCCTCTATTATTAATTGCTTCTTTAAAAGTTTTCAAAAGAGCGGTATAGGTCTTTCTTGCCTTACGGTGCCAAACAAGCAAATGGAACCTCTTATTGCTCTGAAGGTGTTGTTTCTGCCACTTGTGTATCTTGTATTTCGCTTTCACTGTTATCATTGTTTTGATAATCACTTTCCTCTTGGTCCTCAAAAGAAATACTGACATTGATAGCGTCTCCATTCTTGCCAGCAATCTCTGTTCGGGAGACAGGTCTGCCAATAAGGTGAGCAAGATACTCTTGAATGAGAACAGAGGCCGCTTTGGCAGAATCTAACTGAATCTTATCTATTTCCTTTTCTCCTCCTTTCATTCCTTTTTTGAGAACTTCAAGAACAGCGGGGTTTAATTCCTCTATCTCTTGCTGAATTCTTTGTAATATTTGTTCTGCGAATTGTTTAGGAAAGGTCATTTTTTGGTAGGGTTAAATTTTTGGTAGGGTTAAATTTTTTGTGTGGTGGGGGGTGTGGTAGGGGGTGTGGTAG
>Ga0265297_10010514_pt1 | contig 11617 bp, 17 predicted proteins | sample Munlanlwell13791_FD_192502 | JGI IMG/M metagenome (GOLD analysis project Ga0265297, IMG submission 192502) | Leachate microbial communities from a municipal landfill in Southern Ontario, Canada - Leachate well 137-91 | ecosystem: Engineered > Solid waste > Landfill > Unclassified | place...
ATAAACTTTCAAATACCGCAGACAGATTCAATGTCGATATTGAACTCGGAGACACAATTTTAGAAACCGCAGCCAAAATAAAAAAATTAGAATTAGCTATCAGCAGTTTACAGCAAGACTAAAAAGGAGATTCTATGTCAGCATCATTTTCTAACGCAAAAAAGACCTTCTCGGCCGTGGTAAACGGCGTAACGAAATTAGTTGCGGCCCTATTCAATACCGGCTATGACGAAATAGAAGCTATAGAAACAATGCTCGGCGCCATGGGGTCTACCCTGGCTAATACGGACAGCTACCGCAACCTGCTTATCAGTTATAAACGCGGTTGTGATTTGGCCTATAAATCGGCAGGGGATATCTACGTCCGCGCGGGAGAAATAGCTATACCGGATGCTTCCGGTAATTTACGCTTCCGCAGGAATACCTCTGATTTGACAGTGGATTGGGATGATATCGATACCGGATCAGAGGCCGCTTCCACTACTTATTACGTTTACGCCATAGCCGATGCGGCCGGTTCTACCTTTACAGTCAAAATCTCAACCAGCTCATCCGCGCCATCAGGGGCCACTTTTTATAGGAAATTAGGTAGTTTCTATAATGATTCTTCCAGTAATATCAATCAGAGGGACATTATCGCGAATATAGATATTTCAAGTAAATTCGGTGACTGGGTCGACAAATCTTCTTCTTATGGAGCGCAACAAGCAACAACAGACGGGGAGGTTCATGCGTATGCGTTTTTGGCTAATGGAAACTATTTAAGGATCCTGACAGACGCCGCAAATCCGCCTACGATTGTAAGGCAAGAAGGGTATACCGATTCTGGAATTCAATTTACCGCTTCGCTTAAATGTTCAGTAAAGAAAGGCGACTACTGGATGGTAACGAATAACGGAGTAGCCAGCGGATCCGTAGTTGTTTACTGGATGCCAAAAGGAGCGTAAAGAAAAATTTAGGAAAACTAGTTAAATCATAAAAGGAAAATATGCCTAATATCTCTTGGGAACAATACGGAATAGCCGGAGCAGTAATCTGTGTATTATTTTTTATTCTTTGGCGGATACTCATTTGGGTAATGAAGTGGGTAGATACGCAAGCTAAGCAGCACAATGAAGAAAGGATCGCATGGCTGGCTACTCTTAGCAACTTAAATAAATCAATAGAACTTCATAATCAAGGTTCTATTGAGGCGAGGAAATCCGCAGAGGAAGCGCATAAATATCAAAGAGAAGAACACGAAAAGCTTGCGGAGCAAAATCAAGAAATCTGTAAGGCTTTAGGCAGAATAAATGGATACAAGGATGATTAATGAATATCGACAAGGTAAGTGAGCGCATCTGGTGCCACGTATGCTTCAAATGGATTTGCGCTTTAAAGGATGTGCTGGTTGTAGAGATAGAGGGACAAGATAGAAGCGATATTTTTTGTAATAACCATGGTTCTTATAACGCGGTTCACTTAGGATATGACACAGACTGGCCAGAGCTCTATAGACAAGGATGTGAAGATCCGGCTTGAGATTAAAGCGCACGAGTATAAATACCTGGCGCAGACGATTAAAAGCCATAAGAAGACCCTGTTCTTGCTTAAGATCAATGAGGTACTTAAAGCAGAATTAATAACCGACATGGCCAAAATAGAAAGTATTTTGTCGAAGTCGGAAACCGGCACGGTGCCGGCTTAAAGAAAGGAGATACGATGGAGAACTTAATTAAATTAGGGGTGATTATAGTTTTGGCCTTGGTGGCGTTTCTGATCCCGGCAATACGCAACTTTATCTTAGGGGGAATAATATTCTCCCTGGCCTTGGTAGCGTATCTGAGTTATACCGGATCCACTCTTAACTGGAAGAAACCCAAGAAATAAGAGGAGGTAAACATGCCTACGCTTACAGCTATCTGGGCTGCTGTTAAAGGCAGTAAGTTAATTTTTAAGATCATATCCTTCGTGGCCATTATCATTGTGGTTGTCGGGGTGCCTATTCTAGTATACCGAGCCGGTTATAATAAGGGATGGAAGAATTGCGCGTTATCGCGGCCGACTAATACTTATAACGGCCCTACTACGGTAATCCAGGCTATTCCTGCTAACGTTTACGGGATAACCTTTGGAAAGCACTGGGGCATAGGCATAGTGCATCAATAAAAATTGCTTCAAAGGGCCGCCTGAGGGTGCATCCTCCCACCCGCTGAGGGCGGCCCCCGCCTTGAAATATTCCCTTGCCTAATTAAAAAGGTATGCTATACTTTTACCCTATGCGATCGTAGCGCCTTGGGGCTGCTACGCGGCAAAAGCGGGGTATTTTAGGACTCTTGGCGTTATGAATAAATTATGAATATAGGACCTAAGTATATATCGGTTTATATCGGTAAACATCGGGCAAAAACAGGGCAGTAAAACCGCTATTCCCCGACGATAAAGTTGTAAAGTATTGGTATTTGGGGCCCATAGCTCAGCGGTAGAGCAGGAGACTCATAATCTCTTGGCCGAAGGTTCGAATCCTCCTGGGCCCATGTGGATATTTGCCGGGCATTTAGCTCAGCTGGTTAGAGCGTTGCGTTCACATCGCAAAGGTCAGAGGTCCGAATCCTCTAATGCCCATTTAATCGATAAAGCGAAAAGGAGGAATATTGGCGGAGCCAAGCCTTAAGGCGCAATTAAGCAAACTGATCGGCCTGCAGACAGTGGACAGCGAGATCTATTCATTACGCGCCGAGAAAGACGCCAAGCCCGAAGAGGTCAAGGCGATCGAAGCCGCCTTTGAGGCGAAAAAAGCGCATCTGGCGGAGCTGGAGGCGAAGTCGCTGGACCTGCAAAAACAGAGGAAAGATAAAGAGCTGGAGCTTGCCTCGAAAGACGAGGCGATCAAAAAATTACAAGGCCAGCTCTACGGGCTTAAAACCAATAAGGAATACCAGACCATGCTGCAGCAGATCCAGGACGCCAAGGCCGATTCCTCGGTCATCGAAGACAAGGTGCTGGAGCTTTTTGACCGCAGCGACCAGATAAAGAAAGAAACGGAGAATGAAAAGGCGCGGCTGAAAGAGGAGGAAGCGGTATTCCTGGCTGAAAAGAAAAAGATCGACGACCGGGTGAAGGCGATAGACGAACGCCTGGCGGCCTTAGGGGCGCAGAGGGAGCAATGCCTGCAGGATGTCGACCCCAAGATCCTCAGCCAATATGAAAGGATCCTGGCTAACCGCGACGGGTTGGCTATCGTAACCGTAAAAGGGAATTCCTGCGGCGGGTGCAATATGTTCGTCCCTCCGCAGGTCATCAACCTGATCAAGATGTACGAACATATTATTACCTGCGAGATGTGCAACCGGATATTGTATATAGATGAAGGAGCTTGAGATCTATATAGACGGGGCCTCCAAGGGCAATCCCGGCCCGAGCGGGATCGGGGTAGTCATCTGCCGGGGGGAGGAGACGGTCAGGAATATCTCGGCTTATATCGGGCGCGCCACCAATAATATCGCCGAATATACGGCTTTGATCTACGCGCTTAAAGAGGCGTTGGCAATGAAGGCCGATGCGGTCAGGATCAAGACAGACAGCCAGCTTCTGGCCCGCCAGCTGAATAAAGTCTATAAGGTCAAGCACGCGAACATAGTCGGGCTTTATAACGAGGCAATAAGATTGTTAGCGGCATTTAAAGCGGCCTCGGTCACGGATATCCCGCGGGAAGAGAATTGCGGCGCGGATAAGTTGGCGACACAGGCGATCAAGAAAGAGTTAAAAAGCTCTTTAAAATAAGGACAGGTGGAATGTGGCTGCCCGCCGGCTTTTTGCGGCGGGAGGAAAGTCCGGGCTCCGGAGGACAACGCAGCAGGGTAATGCCTGCCTCCCGGCTTTAGTGCCGGGAAGGATCAGAGCCACAGAGACGAGTAACAGTCGGAGATTTTTCGACTGCGAGGTGAAACGAGGCAATCTCTGCGTGGAGCAAGGCGAATAGGGGATGATCCGCCAATTTTTTACGGTGGAGCGCGCTGGTCCGGCGCGCTTAATCCCGGGTTTTAAGCTGCTTGAGCTCCGGCGAATACGCCGGGGTCGAGAGGAATGGTCACTAATCGGCGCGGCAAATCGCACCAAGACAGAACCCGGCTTATTCCACCTGTCCGTTTTAACAGGCAATAATTAAAAGTTTTGACTTTTAACTTAAGGAGGTCACATGTCAGGTCATTCTAAATGGAAGACGAACAAAGGCAAGAAAAGTATTGCCGACGCCAAGAAAGGCGCGACTTACACCAAGATCATCAAGGAGATCACGGTGATCGCCCGTGAAGGCGGGGGTAATCCCGACACGAACCCGAGGCTGCGGGCGGTGATGCAGAAGGCAAAAGAGGCGAACATGCCTTCGGATAACGTGAAGATGGCGATCAAGCGCGGCACAGGAGAGCTGCCCGGCGTAGTCTATGAAACATGCGTCTACGAGGCCTACGGCCCCGGCGGCGTGGCGATGATGATCGAGGTGCTCACCGATAATAAGAACCGCACCAGCGCGGAGATCCGCAATATCATGTCCAAAAAAGGGGGCAGCTTCGCGGGAGCGGGTTCGGTCAGCTGGATGTTCACCATGAAAGGGTATTTTCTGATCGAAAAATCCCAGGCCAAAGAGGACGAGCTGATGAATATCGTCCTGGATGCCGGGGCTGAAGATATGAAATCCGATGAAAAGAATTATGAGGTATTCTGCGTGCCTCAGAATTTTGAAAAGGTGAAACAGGCGATCGAGGCAAAGGGGATCAAGGCGCAGGACGCGGAGGTCACGATGATCCCGTCATCGACCATTAAACTGGCCGGTAATGACGCCAAGCAGCTGCTTTCCCTGATCGATACCCTGGAAGAGCACGATGACGTGGAACAGGTGTATGCTAATTTTGACATACCGGATGAACTGATGGAAAAACTCGCGGCAGAATAATGCATGAAGATCCTGGGGGTCGATCCCGCTTTAACTATCACCGGGTATGGCCTGATCGAAGCCGGGAATAATCGCCTGGCGTTGATAGAGGCGGGGATAATCTCCACTTCGGCAAAAGAGCTGGTTACGGCCCGGCTGGAGAAGATACACCGCGGGATAAGTAAATTGATCTCGGATTCCGCCCCGGATGTCCTGGTTCTGGAAAAGATCTACGCGCATTACCGCCATCCCACGACTTCGTATATCCTGGGGCAGGCGCGGGGAGTGATCTGCCTGGCGGCCAGTATGCACAAGATACCTCTGGTTGAATACGCGGCTACGCGGGTAAAAAAGGCGGTAGTAGGCAAGGGGCTGGCACCCAAGCTGCAGGTGCAGCGCATGGTGGTGAACCTGCTTGGTATCAGGGATACGCCTAAGTACACTGATGTTACCGACGCGCTGGCCCTGGCCATAGCGCACAGTTATATCATAAGGCCGAGAACATGATCTCAAAGATTAGCGGGAAGATAACCGATAGGGGCGCCAATTACCTGGTGATAGACCTGAACGGATTGGCCTACGAAGTCCTTGTCCCATCCTGCGTTATGCAGCGGGTGGATGATTGCGCGGGCGCCGACGGCAGGATCATCCTGCAGACCTTCCATTACCTGCAGACGGATCAATCCAAGAGCATTCCTGTCCTGATCGGTTTTCTCAACGAAGTGGAAAAAGATTTTTTCGAAGTCTTTATCACTGTTTCCGGGATAGGGCCGCGCGCCGCCCTGAAGGCCCTGGATAAGCCCATATCCGAGATCGCCCGGGCAATAGATGAAGGAGACCTGGTTTTTTTAAAATCGCTTCCCGGCATAGGCGAACAGAGAGCGAGGGAGATCATCGCCAAGCTGCAGAACAAGGTCGGCAGGTTCGGGCTTATTCAGGACCGGGGCTCTCAAGAGGCCCCTTCTAAAGCCAAAGATATCGCCGAAGAGGCGCTGGCTGTGCTCATGCAGCTGGAATATAAAAAATCCGAGGCGCTCAATATGATCAGGAAATCCCTTGAACTGGCCCCGGAGACCGGGAGTACGGAAGAATTATTGAATCTGGTATATAAACAAAGGAAGGCAAATGCAGGATAACCGCAAATCAGCGATCGAGGCGCTCTTATTAGCCAGCGAAAAACCCCTGTTACTGGAGCAGATCAGGTCCGCGCTGGATAACCTGGAGAGCGGCGAGGCGCGCAGGCTGGTCGAGGAATTAAGATCCGAATACGAGTCGTCGGGCAGGGGTATGCGTATCGTCGAGATAGCCGGCGGGTTCCAGATGATCACCGCCGCGGAATTCGCCCCTTTCCTGAAAAAGCTTTTTAAGGGAAGGCAGTCCGACAGGTTATCCAAACCGGCCCTGGAGACCCTGGCGATCATTGCCTATAAACAACCCCTGACGCGGGGCGAGATAGAGTTATTGAGAAATGTAAATGTCGACGGAGTAATGAAAAGCCTACTGGATAAAAACCTGATCAGGGTCTGCGGAAGGAAAAAATCCCCCGGCTGCCCTCACGTATACGGTACCACCCGGCAGTTCCTGGAATATTTCGGGTTGCGGTCGCTGGATGACCTGCCCAAGATAGAGGATTTTTCTTCCCTGGCCGAAAAGCAGGACCTGGTAGAGATCGAGCCGGAGGAAGAGCCGAGAGCGGAGGAACCAAATGCACTTGAAAAAACTGCGCAATAAGATTGATGGTCTGGATAAAAAGATAATCCGGCTTTTGAATATGCGCGCCGAGGTTATCCTGGATGTAGCCAAGGTCAAGCAGAAGAGCGGAGGGAGTATCTATGCCCCGGAGCGCGAGCAAGAGGTTTTAAAGAAGATCGCGCTTCTGAGCAAAGGCCCCCTGACCTCCAAGGCCCTGGAGGCGGTTTACCGTGAGATCATGTCTTCAGCCATCGCCCTGGAGAAACCGTTGAAGGTCGCCTACATGGGGCCGGAGGCATCCTTCAGTAACCTGGCCGCCTTAAAAAGATTCGGTTCGCAGGTAAATTATATTGCCTGCGGCAGCATCCCGGACGTATTCCTGGAGGTAGAAAGGGATACGGCTGATTACGGCGTGGTGCCGGTAGAGAATTCCATTGAAGGCGCGGTCACGCATACTTTGGATATGCTGGTAGACGCGGACCTGAAGATCTGCAGCCAGATCATCCTGGACGTGGCGCACAACCTTCTGGCGAATTGCCCGAAAAACAGGATAAGGCGGGTCTATTCCAATCCCCAGGTGCTTGGACAGTGCCGTATCTGGCTCCAGCAGAATCTGCCGGGGGCGGAACAGATCGAGGTCTCCAGCACTACGCGCGCTGCCCAGATCGCCGCTAAGGAAAAAGGGAGCGCGGCCATCGCCTCGCTGCTGGCCGGCCGGGTCTATAAACTGCATACCCTTGTCCGCGATATCGAGGATTCAGCGCATAATATTACCCGTTTCTTCGTGGTTGGCAAGACCGAGGCGGGCAGGACAGGGCGCGATAAGACCTCACTCCTTTTTTCGATCAAGGACAAGGTCGGCGCGCTGCACGATATGCTGATACCGTTCAAGAAATACAGGATCAACCTGACCAAGATCGAATCGCGGCCTTCCAAAAAGAGGGCCTGGGATTACTATTTCTTCGTGGACCTGGAAGGGCATATCCAGGAACCGAAAGTGCAGAAGGCGCTTCAAGAATTAGAGAATAAATGCAAATTCCTGAAAATATTGGGTTCGTATCCGGTAGGAGAATAAGTGAAAGAGCTGGTACGCAAAAACATTTTTAAGGTCAGCCACTATACCCCCGGCAAGCCGATCGAGGAGACAAAACGGCAGCTGGGGCTAAGAGACGTGATCAAGCTGGCTTCCAATGAGAATCCGCTCGGGGCCTCGCCCAGGGCGGTGAAGGCCGTGCGTAAAGCTGCCGCGGGGATAAACCGCTACCCGGATTCCCAGGGATTTTACCTTAAAAAGAGGCTCGCGCGCCTGCTGAATGTCTCCGCTTCCGGCATCGTCCTGGGTAACGGCTCGGATGAGTTGATCGATATCATCATTAAGACTTTTGTCGAGAATGACGAGAGCATCATCACCGCGGATACCTCGTTTTTAGAATATGAGATCATCTCTGCGGTCAATGACCGTAAGTTCATCAAGGTCCCTCTGCGGTATTTCAAATATGACCTGGAATCGATCAAGAAAAGGATCGACAGGAAGACCAAGCTGGTGTTTATCGCCAATCCTAACAATCCGACGGGCACCTATGTTACCAGATATGAGCTGGCTGATTTTATGGCCGGGCTCCCGGATACCTGCCTGGTCGTCCTGGATGAAGCGTATGACGCTTTTATCGACGTAAACGATTTCCCGGATACGCGGGAAAATTTCAGGAACAAGCGGATCATCACCCTGAAGACATTCTCCAAGTCCTACGGGCTGGCAGGCCTGCGCTTAGGGTACGCGGTAGCGGACCCTGAATTGGCAAGTTACATGGAAAGGGTAAGGCAGCCTTTCAATATCAATATCCTGGCCCAGGAGGGTGGGCTGGCCGCTCTTGATGACCGGGAATTCCTGCGTAAAAGCAGGAAGGCGGTATTGGAAGGAAAGGCCTATCTCTACGACAATCTGAAAAAATTAGGTTTGGCCTATGTCCCCAGCGTCGCCAATTTCATTCTCATCGATGTGGAGCAGGATTGCGCGGAGTTCTTCAATAAGATGCTGAAATTCGGCGTGATCGTGCGCGATATGAAACAATACGGGTTGAAGAATTTTATCCGGGTAACCATCGGGACCAAAAAAGAGAACGAGAGGTTCGTCAGGGTATTGAAGAAGATCCTCAGAGGGAAGGAGAAACCATGATCATCGTCTTAAGGCCGGAGGCCACCGAGGCGCAAGTCAATCATATAATCGAGAAGGTAAAAAAGCTGGGATTGACCCCGCATGTTTCAAAGGGTACCGAGCGCACGATCATCGGCGTGATCGGTCCGGAAGACGTACTGCGGGTCACTCCTTTGGAGGTATTCCCCGGCGTGGAAAGGGTCATGCCGGTCCTGGCTCCCTATAAACTGGTTTCGCGGGAATTCAAAAGAGAAGATTCGGTCATCGAGCTGGGTAAAGGCACCAGGGTCGGCGGGAAGAAGTTGACAGTCATGGCCGGACCCTGCGCGATCGAGAATATCAATATGCTGCGGCAGATCGCCGCAGAGGTCAAGAAGGCGGGCGCTACGGTTTTACGCGGCGGCGCGTTCAAGCCGCGCACCTCTCCTTACAGTTTTCAGGGGTTAGGGGAAGAAGGACTGAAGATACTCAAGTCTGTCGGCGATGAGATGAACCTGGTCACTATCAGCGAGGTAATGGACACTCGCGATGTGGAACTGGTCAGCCGCTATGCCGATGTCCTCCAGATAGGCGCGCGCAATATGCAGAATTTTAACCTGCTCAAAGAAGTAGGCATCTCTAAAAAACCGGTGTTATTAAAGAGGGGGCTTTCCTCTACGGTCAAGGAGATGCTGATGTCGGCGGAGTATATCCTTTCCGGAGGAAATTTCAATGTGATGCTCTGCGAGAGGGGGATCAGGACCTTTGAGGATTCGACCCGCAACACCCTGGATATCAGCGCGGTGCCGGTGATCAAGCAGCTTTCGCATTTGCCGATCATCGTGGACCCGTCTCACGCGGCGGGAAAATGGGGATTGGTGGGGCCTCTTTCCAGGGCGGCGGTCGCGGTGGGGGCGGACGGGCTGATCATCGAGGTGCATACCTGCCCGGAAGACGCGATGTCCGACGGTGCCCAGTCGCTTATCCCTTCGAACTTCGCGGGGCTGATGACGGACTTAAAGAATTTAGCCAGGGCAGTAGGAAGAGAGCTATAGATGTTATTCAGGAAAGCCGCGGTTATCGGTACGGGTTTGATCGGCGGGTCGCTTGCCCTGGCCCTGAAAAAGGGCGGGCTTGCCCGCGAGGTCGTCGGCGTAAGCCGGCATCAGGGGAGCCTGAATTCAGCCCTGAGGATGAAGGCGATCGACCGCGGTTCGCGTTCGCTCGATATTATAAAAGGGGCGGACCTTGTGGTCCTGGCCACTCCCGTAAATATAATCATCGAATCGAGAGAGCGGCTGCTGAAGATCGCGGGCAAGGATTGCCTGGTTACCGACGTAGGGAGCACGAAAGAGAAGATAACCGCCCTCCTGGAGCGCAGTTTTCCCAATTTTGTGGGCGCTCACCCGTTGGCGGGTTCGGAAAAGCGGGGCATGGCAAATGCCCGGCAAGACATCTTTAAAGATTCTCTCTGTATCCTGACCCCGACCGCTAGTACCAATGCCGCGGCCCTGGCAAAGATCAGGTCACTCTGGACCAGGATGGGGGCGAAGGTCATATTGCTCTCCCCGACCCAGCACGATAGGGCGCTTTCTTTTACCAGCCATCTTTCCCATGTGATCGCGTTCGCGCTGATGAAGAGTATCCCCGCGGGCCTGTTAAAATTCGCTTCCGGAGGGCTTAAAGATACCACCCGTATTGCCGCGTCCGACCCGGGGCTTTGGCAAAGCATCTTCCTGACCAATAGAACGGGTATCTTAAAAGCGCTGGATTTATTTGAGAAGAACCTGCGCGAGGCCAAATCCGCGATCAGAAGAGGGGACGCGCGGTCGCTGCGCAGGATTTTAAAGCAGGCGCAAAAGAAAAGAAAAAGCATAGAATGATCATTGCCATAGACGGCCCCGCCGGCGCGGGTAAGAGCACGGTGGCCAGATTGCTCGCCCGCAAACTGAATTTCCTTTATATCGATACAGGGGCGATGTACCGCGCCCTCACCCTGAAGGCCCTGGATAATAATATACCGGTAAAGGATACCGAAAAGATCATCGAGCTTGCCGCTAATTCAAGTATCGATTTGATCAACGATAGCGCCGCCGCCATCAGGGTCTTACTGGATGGCCGCGACGTGACTACGGCTATCCGCCAGCCGCGTATCACCCAATTCGTCTCCGAGATAGCCAGGATCGCGCAGGTGCGCGCCGTAATGGTGCAGCTACAGAGGAAGCTCGGCAGCCAGGGCAATGTCGTGCTTGACGGCAGGGATATCGGGACAATAGTTTTTCCTTCCGCAGACAGGAAATTTTACGTGGACGCTGAATTCAAGGAGCGGGTGAACCGCAGATACAAAGAGGCGCTTGGGTTGGGCCAGGGCTTGACCCCGGAGGCTGTATCCGAGGACTTGGCTAACCGGGACAATATCGATTCCAACCGCGAGGTGGCCCCGCTTAAAAAGGCGGCCGACGCTGTTTATATCGACACAACGCATATGAGCATAGAAGAAGTGGTTGATAAATTATTAATAGAGGTCCATGGATAAATCGCTTATTCGCAACTTCAGCATCATCGCCCACATCGACCACGGTAAATCCACGCTTGCCGACCGTATCCTGGAGATAACCGGGGCAGTAGACAAGAGGCATAAAGGGGCGCAACTCCTCGACGATATGGACCTGGAGCGCGAGCGGGGCATCACCATTAAGGCGTCAATGGTCAGGCTGTCCTACAAGTCCGCCGACGGGAAAGAGTATGTCCTGAACCTGATCGATACCCCGGGCCATGTTGATTTCACCTATGAGGTATCCAAATCCCTGGCCGCCTGCGAGGGCGCGGTATTGGTAGTGGACGCCGGGCAGGGTATCGAGGCACAGACAGTCGCCAATTAC
>Ga0265297_10010515_pt1 | contig 11614 bp, 4 predicted proteins | sample Munlanlwell13791_FD_192502 | JGI IMG/M metagenome (GOLD analysis project Ga0265297, IMG submission 192502) | Leachate microbial communities from a municipal landfill in Southern Ontario, Canada - Leachate well 137-91 | ecosystem: Engineered > Solid waste > Landfill > Unclassified | place...
CCGCAACAAAATCGTGTCCTGTGTGATTACGGGAAATACGTCCACGACTTACGGCGGCGGCGTGCGTATCTATGCAAATGGTAAAGGGGAATTTATAAATTGCACGATCACGGGCAACAGCGCGGCCAGAAACGGGGGGGGCGCCTATGCGGACCGGTGGCTGACCTTGCGTAACTGCCTGGTCGCCCAAAATACAGCCGCGACAAATGGCGGCGGAGTATATTTAACCACTTCCACCAATACCGTGGAGAGCTGCACGATCGTGAGCAATTACGCCGTCATCTCGGGCGGCGGGCTTTATCTGGCCGATTCGGGATCGGCCACTAACAACATCATTTACCACAACACGGCGGGAGTGAGCGCGGCTAATTTCGCCAATACGGCGGGCAACACCGGCCTTGATTATTCCTGCGTGTTCCCGGCGGTGAACGGCGCCGGCAACACCACGAACGACCCGCGCCTGGCCAACCTGAACGGCGGCAATTATCGCCTGGGCAAAGACTCGCCCTGCATCAACACGGGGACCAACCTGGACTGGATGACGACTGCTTCCGACTTGGACGGGCGCATGCGCAAGCGCTACGGCATTGTGGACATGGGCGCGTACGAGAAGGTTTACGAGGGCTCCATTTATACGGGCTATTAGCCCGGCGCGCCCTTCGAGACTCCATCCGTGGCGTCCCCACCCCCCTGAGTGTGCCGGCCGTAAAAAAAAGGGAGTTTTCATGCGTGTTGCCGCCAAATTGGCCGTGGTCTTAACAGGGCTGCTCGCTTTAACGCTTGCGGCTCTCGATGCTTCTGAAACCCCGGGCACCGCTGCCGGACAGGCCAGGGCAGTTTTCATTCCCCTGGTCAGGTTCGACCGGGCGGAAGCCACGGAAGGATGGCGCTTCAATCCCTGGGGAAAAGGCCGCGCCACATCGACTTTCACGAACAATGACACGTTCGGGAAAACCCTGAAACTCGAATGGGAGAAAGGCTCCACGCTTTCAAACCCGGATCTTTTCCGGAAACTTTCCGACAGCTGGAAAAACAAATACCCGGCCAGCGGCTTTTATTTCCGGCTCCGGGGCGACCTTGTCCCGGGCAGCGGCCTCCAAGTCCATTATATGATGAAACAGAACACCAGGGATTTCGCGTTCTGCAATGACATTCTCTGGATGAAAATGAGGGCGGAAAACGGCTGGCTGCTCGAATGTGTGCCCCTCGGCGGCAAAGCCATCCAGCATGACTTCCAATTCAACATCGCTGAACTCGAAGGCCTGATGCTGACCTGTTACGGCCGGGGCTGCCTGGAAATAGCTGAAATCGGGCTGATCGTCCGGTATGCCGAACTCGAAACGCAAAGCGCCGTACCCGGTACAAACCTGGCAACGGTGCCGGAAAAAACCGGCGCGGTGGTCATTGACGGCAAAATGGATGAAGCCGCATGGGCGGCGGCGCGGAAAATAGAACTGCGGCCCGGCAATGAAAAGGACGCCCGCAAACTCTGCGTCCCCGGCCCGGTTCCCGGGGAAAAAACGGAAGCCTTTCTGCTGTGGGACAAGGCAGGCCTGTATATTGGCGCAAATTGCTTCAAAACCGACATGCGCAACCTGAAATGCGATTACACGGAAAACCATAATGAATTATACACCGATGAATGCGTGGAAATATATCTCGATCCCGACAAAACCGAAAATCTGCATCCCGGCATGCGGAAATTTGACGTCAATGCCAACGGCAAATACGGCATCCTTTTCCTGAACAAGAAACGCGATGAGCGTTGCGGATTCACGACGGCGGCCCGGAAATTCCAGGACCGCTGGGAAATGGAATTTTTCATACCATGGCAAGCGCTGGGCATGACCCCGGGATACGCCGCCTTCCTCGGGTTCAACATGACGCGCCAGACCTACGGCGCCCCGCAGGAACGCAGCGGCTGGACTACCACCAAATGGAACGGCATCGCCGATTTCGGCACGCTGGTCTGCGCTCCGGCCGGCGCCGGCGAAAAGCCGTTCCCCGTCAAAATAGACCTGGGGTTCGTTTCCCCTGGAAATTACCTGCTTTATGCGGCGCTGACCGGCAAAGCAAACCTTTACTATCGCATGAAACTTTTCAAGGCCGATGGGGCCATGGCCGCTAAATCGGGAGTTACCGCCGGGAGCACGCTCTGCGAATCATTCGGCAACAAATTGACCTCAAATCAGAATTACACGTTGAAAACCGCCGCGTATGACGCGGACAACGGGGCCGTCTCTTTCCTGCAGACAACATTCACGGATGGCCCGGCCGAGGCCGGGCCGGCGCTTTCCGGCAGTTCGATCGCGCTTTTCCCCGTTCCGAAGGAATTTTCACTGGGAACCGGGGTTTTAAAAATTGACGGCCAAAGCTCCGTTTGCAGCGCCTCGCCGGGCCTGGACTATTGCGTTGAAAAAGTTTCCGGCGAGCTCGAAAAGTTCTACGGCATCAAGCTCGCGAACACTAAAAACATAAATGACGCGACCATTGTGCTGGGCCTGGCGGATGATTTAAAAGATGTCCTGCAGAAATATGCGTTGGAGAAGGATGCCGCCAGGATAAAATATGACGGATTCATCCTTTATGTGACGGACAACAAGATCATTGCGGCGGCGCTGGAAAAACGCGGCGTCCTTTATGCCGCTGACGCCCTGACAGCCCTTGTGAAAATGTCGTCCCCCGAAACCGGGCCCGCCCGGATCCGGCACCTGAAGGTCGTGGACTGGCCGTATTTCAAGACCAGGCCGCTGATGCTGGCCATGAACGCATTTTTCTTCCGGACCAAACATGATGTCGCCTTCGTCGAGCGCATGCTGGAAAAATTCCCCATGGCCTTCCGGTACAACCTGTATTCTTTTGACCTGCTCAACGCCTTCCTGTGGCCCAGCGTGCCCAGCCACAAAAACCCCATCTCGCCTTATGCGCGGAATTGCGCGTGGACCAAGGACGAATTCGGCAACGTCGTTGATTTTATCAATACAAACATGTGCCCCGTTTTTCCCGACTTGAATTCCCTGGGCCATATGGGATCGTTTTTTGACCAGATGGAAGCGCTGCGCCCGCTGGTTGATATGGGCGATAATTTGTTTCAACACCGGCTCTGCACCAGGCATCCCGACACTTACAAAGTCCTCTTCGGCATGTACGACGACCTGCTGGCAATCTGCGGGAAAAACAAGGAATATGACACCGCGTATTTTCATGTCGGGTTCGATGAGTTCTGGCCTGACGCGGGCCCGGAGTGCCCGCGCTGCAAGGGCATACCAAGGAACAAGCTCTATCTCGACCACCTGAAAAAAATAACTGATTATCTCAAGGCTCGGGGCAAACGGCCGATTATCTGGTCGGACATGCTCGTGGAAGAACACAATGGCCTGGCCTCCTCGCGGATTGCGGAGATCAGGGACCAACTGCCGAAAGAAGTCATCATCGCCAACTGGTCCGGCGCGCTCCAGGATGCCGCCATCCCGCGCTTTACGAAAAACGGCCATGAAGTCTGGAAAATCCGCACGGGCTATCATATCTCCAGGCTTAACGACGAACAGGTGCGCTCCGCCGGCCTTTTGGTCTGCACGTACCACTGGTGGCTTTCCTTCAGCCGGCATCTTTATTCAGGCTCCTCCTACGGGCTGGCCGCGCAGGCCCTGATGGCCAATGCCGCCTGGAACAGCTTCCCCGACAACGACGACAGCTCCTGGTCGGAGTACTGCCGGGTTTACGGGAAATTCCTCATGCATAACTGGTCAAGGAAGCCGCTGCCCGGGGCCGGCGGCGGTTTCGTGCCCGTGGATATTTCCGCGATTGCCGACCAGCCCGTCAGCGACAATGCTGCGGGCGACGGCCAGGGCTGGTTTGACGGCGGGCCGGAGCACGACCTCGCCAACATGGATTTTTCCACGAAGGAAATCGAGGGCGTGCCGGTGGCTTTTGCCCGCAAAAACGGGGAGCCCCATTGCGCCCTCTTCAAGGCCGGCGCCACAAATTCAAGCGCCATAAAGATAAACGCCCGGCTGGGCAGCCTGATATTGCTGCACGCCGCCGATCTGCCGCCCGAAAAATGCTCCGCTTTTCAGGTGAGCGAGATGTACCCCGACCCGGCCGGCGGGCTTGAGCTGGCATCCTACCGGGTAAACTATGCCGACGGCACAAGCTCGGAATTCACGGTCAACTATGGCTGGAACATCCTGCACTGGCAGAATTCCCCCGAAAAACTCGGCGCCGGCGGCGAGCGGAATTCGGATGGCTCGTCCACCGTTCCCGGCGTATTTGCCAAATACCTGCCCGACGCGCGTTCTTTCTGGGAAGGCCATACGCGCGAAGCCTTGAAAAGACGGCGGAGCGCGGATATCGCCATCTACCAGTTCGAATGGCCGAATCCCTCGCCGGAAAAGTCAATCGCCTCCGTTGAAATCAAAAACAAAGGCGTCCCCCATATTTCATATGCGCTGCTGGCCATTACCGGAAGAACCGTCAAATAAAGCGCCGCAACGGAAGGGCATCTTGCCGCCAAAGGCTTCTCCGCCTCCGGAGAAAGCCGTGCGCGAGTTTGCGATTGTTGCCGGCGCATCGCAATTTTAAATAATTGACGCTGGAATGCTTGTGAATTGCGGATGGTTTGAACACGCAGGCGGGTTTGCCTTTTAGTGGAATTCGCGCGCTTTAATCCGCCGCCACAAATTTTTTACTGGTTATAAAGTGGTTAAAGGGTAAAAAAAGGAAAAAATATGATGAAGCCATTAAAGCCGGGTTTGGGAATTGCGTTCGTTATCGCATTGCTCCTGATTACAGCCTGCCCGGGGCTGGCGGACGCGCCGCCGGCCGCAGTCAAATATCCGCCCGTGCCGGAATGGGGCAACCTGGGCGCGGTGGACATCATCCCCTGCCCCAAGCGCATTAAAATCGAAGAAGCCCGCCTGCCGCTCGCCAACCTCGCCATCCGCTATCTGCCGGATGCAGACGGCCAGCTGAAAACCGGCGCCGGGGAAATCGCGGCCCGGATAACGGGCCTGGGCGGCGCGGCGCCGCAGATTGCTTCCTCCGAAGCCGGGGCACTCGTAAGCAGCCTGGCCGGCCCGGCCGTTGTTATCGGGTACGGCAAAGGGGCCCTGCCGTTCAAGGACATCCCCTCAAGCTACCGGGGCGTGAGCGTGTGGGACGAGGAGCAGGGCTACGTCATTGCCGTTAAAAAAGCGGGCGGCGCGGACGTGATTGTCGTCTGGGGCACGGACGCAGCCGGGGCCTTTTACGGGTGCATTACCCTGACGAAACTAATTGGCGGGAGCAAGGCGGAGGGCGTTTATGCGCGCCAGGCGGAAATCATTGACTGGCCGGATTTCAAGCGGCGTCAAACCTCGGGCATGGAAGCGGCCAAAAATTCTATAACGAAAAAAAGATTTGACGAAGCCGTGGCAATAATGAAACAGGCCATCCGGCACGCGGCGGATATCAAGTGCAACAGCATCGAGGTCGGGTTCTTCGGCGATGCGCAGGTGGAATACCTGTCGGAAGATATGGCGGCGGCCCTGAAACAGGTCAAGGATTACGCCAGGGCCTATGGTGTCCGGTTTGCCTTTTTTTTCAGCACCTCCATCGCCTCCCAGGACCGCGCGGAGAAGGACCCGCGCTACAAGGATATCCCCTGCATCCGGGGAAAATACATGACCTGGTCCAACGACGAACTGCTTGACGAAAGCCTGCAGCGGCTGAAAGACCAGGTGGCGACTTTCAAGGGCCAGGCGGATTACGGCTTCCACCTTCCCGACATGAACGAGGGCGGCTGGGCCCTCCGGGCTGAATCCGACCGGCGGCGCTGGGGCGACGACCGGGCAAAAGGCGACGCTTATTTTGCCGATAAAACCTACAAGGCCGTCAAGGAGGCCGATCCGGACGCGCGGGTCCAATTTGTGTTTTATCATTACAGCGTGAACCTCGATTACGCGGGCAACGCCAAATCGCAAAAGTATTTCGCGGATCTTTCCGCGTATGTGCCCGGGGACCTGCTCTTCAGTAAAAGGGAAGGGTCGATCGAATCGTTCCAATCCTGGCGCAAAAACATAAAACAGCCCCTGGCGATATACTGGTCGCCGAACACCTTCTGGGGCGCCCGGGCCTTCGCGCCGGACATGGCATTTCTCAAAACAACTTACCACTCCAACCGGCACGACCTGGTCATGGATTGCCTGACGGCCGGCAGCCGGCCGATCCTGGTTCCCAGCCAGTATGCCTTTGCCGAGTACGCCTGGAACGTGAACGCCCCCGGCTCAGGAATCTGGCGGCAGGACCCCGCCGGGGACCAGACCAACAGCGCGACGGGGGTGCCGGGTGATTATGTCGGCGTGCGCAGCTTGCATGCAAGCGGCGTGCCATTCCGCCGCTGGATAGATGTCGAAGGCCGCGGCCAACCGGGCGAGATGATGCACGCGCTGCTGGAACGGATCTGCCGCCTCGTCTACGGGGGAAAAGCGGCGCCGGCCATGGCGGAAGCCCTGCGCAACTCCTGCCCCACCGCGCGCGAATACTGGTCCGATGACCCGGAAATCGCCAAGGCGCAATATGCGGCGGCCCAAAAAGCGTTTGAAACGCTGATCCCGCTCTGGGACAGGAAGGATGATTTCGCAGACCAGTATGAATTATACCGGCAACTCACGAAAACCTACGCGGACCTGCACGTGCTCATGAAGTGTAACCTCGCAGCCGCGGAAATCAACGCGCTGCTCGGCAAGGCCCGGGAGGCCGGAATCAACCGCGTGCAATCGGCCCGGGAGGCCGCGGCCGCCTGTGAAAAATATATGGCGGCAATCGGCCCGGACAAAAAATACCTGAAGGACCTTTACAACCGCTATGGATTTGAGGGCCTGCCATGGGTTCGGCTGCTGCAGCCGCAATACGGCAAATACGCCGACATCGCCGAACTGTTGTCGCAATATGAAAAGGAATTCAAGCAGAGCCTGGCGGACGCCCGGCTGCTCGAAAAAGCACCGGCGCAGGCCAAAGGCGGCTTCGCCTTCGCGCGCTATTGCGCAAAGCCCCCGGCCGTGGATGCCGATCCCGCGGACTGGGAGCTTGCCAACCCGATCTTTATTGACTACCGGTGCTATCCCGGGCACGTCAAGGACCACCCGAATAAAAACAACGCCGATTCGTCAGCCATATTTTATATCGCCTGGGATACCAACTATTTTTATGTCCTCGCCAAGGTGATAGACGATGAAGTGCGCTTCACGCGCGACTCCGGCATCCCGGATGGCGACGCCGTGGAGCTGTGGATCAACAACGCCCAGTTCGGGATGGCAAACAACAGCAAGGGCGTCCCGATCGTGGAAGCATATTCCGGCACATCGCCCGAGGGCGTCCTGGTCGCCGTCAAAAAAACGGAAAAATACGACTTTAAACGCGATTTTGAGCTGCTGGGCAAAACCCCGCCTGACATGGAAGGCCAGAGCGGATATATCATCGAAGCCGCCATCCCGCTTGAAAAGATCAAGGCCGTTCACGAGGGAATAACCCCGGACAAGGCGGAAACTTTCTGGTTTGCGATCGGGATGGATGATGCCGACGCGACCGGCGGCGCCCAGACTTTTTTCCCGGCCACCTACAAGCATCTTTATTGCGGCGGGGGCAAAATGACGGATTTCGCCGAGGCCCGCCTGGTCCGCGGCGCGCCGATCGCGTTCGAGCTGGTTGCGCCGGAGAAGAGCGACCGCACCGTGCAGGACGGGACGGACACGTTCATCAAATGCAGGGTCCGGATCAAGAGCCCCGTGCCCCTGACCGATTTGAAGGTGGCATGCCTCCGCGTGACGGCGGAGGGGCAACGGAAGCCGGTGCTGCTGAAGGGCATCCCCGGGTTCATGGAAAAGGATAAAACCTGGGAATCGGCCGCCCTGGAGTTCAACGTCGGCCCGGCCGCACCCGAGGCCCGCCTGATTTTCAGGGTCACCGCCAGCGAATGCGGGTTCGAAGTTGAAAAGACATTGAAGTGAGTGTGACAAACGGCGGCATGTGACGGACATGCTGTAACCAGCTCAGTTACGCCGGGCGTCGATCCTGATGCGGGCCATGCCCACAACTTGAAGAATTTGCCCGCGAACCACGCGAAAGGGCGCAAAAAAGATATTCCTTTTGTCAGGTTAGCGTTTTTTCGCGTGTTTAGCGGGTAATGTTCCGGCTTCTTTTCTTATTTTTTATAGCGGTTCCTGATGTTCAAGGTACTAATGGCCGAAATTGCAGGCCCGCCCCGACTCTCCAAGAGGTCGGGATCACCGCGCTCAAGCGGGCCAAAGAAAAAGCTGTAAACGGCGTGCGCAAATAAGGTGCGCAAATAAGATTGACAAAACTCCGGGAAACGTTACTATCTTTCTTTAGTTTAAAACACGGGGAGGGTCATAAAACATGACGACATTTATGCGACGACTTTCGGTGATCGCGCTTGTGATCATGGCATTTGCAACGCTCAGCTGCCCGGCCGCCACGCATTACGTGGTGCCGCCCGGCGAGGAAAGCGGCACCCCAGCTGACCCGTACACTTCCTGGGAAACGGCCGGGACCAACATCATCGAGGTGGCGTTTGCCGCCCAGACCAATGACGCGCCGCGGACAATCTGGGTGACGAACGGGACCTATTATCCGACCAACTTCATTGGCGTCACCAATGAAATGAAAATTAAAAGCGTAAATGGATACACCAACACGATATTGAACGGCGCCCTGGCCGGGACGAACCGCTGTATTTATCTGAACTTAAGCAGCGGCGATTCCCTGTTCCGGGGTTTCACGGTTACCAATTATCACATGACGACTTACCAGAACGCCGCCATATTAGCCAACTATGCATCAATATTTGATTGCCTAATCGCCGGCAACGCAACGTCATACGGGTATGGAGCCGGGCTCTATGTTTTCAACAGCACGATATCAAATTGCATTGTGCGCGGTAATAGCTCCGGAAGATTCGGGGGCGGACTTTCCCTGGGAAATAACTGCATTATGCTTGATTCGGTGATCGAGGAAAACACCTGTGGAGGTTTTGGCGGCGGCGCAATACATTCGAACGGGGACGGCGTGCTTGTGTCCAATTGCGCCATCATTAACAACCGCCACGCTGGCAACGCTACCAGCATGGGTGGCGGCGGAATTATTTGTTATAATGTTGCCGGCACCCGCACATTCGTGGATTGCGTGATTACAGGCAATACTTCAACGGTTTCCGGTGGCGGAGTTTTTGGGTATACCGTCGGCGGCTACGGAACTTTCATCAATTGCAAGATCGTAGGAAACAGCGCATCCAATTCGGGCGGCGGCATCGGATCAACCCTTGGAACCAAAAATTTGAATCTGCGAAACTGCCTGATCGCCGAAAACTATGCCAGTACGAATGGCGGCGGAATCTTGTTTGTCACCGCCACCAATATCGTGGAAAATTGCACGATTGTGAGCAATTACGCCGGCAAGGTGGGCGGCGGGATGTACCTGGAAGCTTCGGGGAGCTTCACTAACAACATCATTTACCACAACACCGCCGGGGTAAGCGCGGCCAATTTCTACAATGCGGCGGGCAACCTCGGCCTTGATTATTCCTGCGTGTCCCCGGCGGTGGACGGCACCGCCAACATCACGGAAGACCCGCGCCTGGACCCGGCCGGCGCAGATTATCGTTTGCGCCATGGTTCGCCCTGCATCAACAAGGGGGCAACATGGACTGGATGATGAATACCGTCGACCTGGATAACAACATGCGCAAGCGTTACGGCACCGTGGACATCGGCGCCTACGAAAAGATTATCCAGGGCTCAGTATTTTCAGGCCGTTAGTCCCGTGATGTTTGGCAGTGAAAACACAGACCCTTGAGCCTTTGCCAGCCCAGCCCCCGGAAAACCAACGGCGATTTGTCTGTGACTTGCAGGCTCGGCTGCACCAGCCCATGCGCCGGGCGCGGCGCGCGGCGCGCGCGGGCGAAGCGGATCTGAGCCGCGGCGTCCGCCTGGAATTCCAATTCCCGGATCCTGGCGGCCTCCTGGCCACCGCTTATGCCGATTTCCGCCGTTTCCTGGAGATGTGCGCCCTGCCGGATGACGGCCCCTACCCGATCATTACGGCGCCAATGCGCGCCGCATGTCCGGAAACCTACCGTCTGGAGGTCACCCGGCAGGCATGCCGCATCCTGGCCGGCGACACTGAGGGCCTGCGGCGCGCCCTGGTTTATCTCGAGGACAAGCTGCTGCGCGCCGGCGGGCCGTTCCTGCGGACGGGCCCTACGGAACGCCGGAGCGTGATCCGCACCCGGATTTCGCGGTGTTTTTACGGTCCGATCAACCGTTCGCCGAAAAATCGCGACGAGCTGGCCGACGATGTGAATTACTATCCGGACGAATATCTCAACCGCCTGGCCCATGACGGGATCAACGGGCTATGGCTGACAATCGCATTCAAGGATACGGTGCCATCGGCCATCATTCCGGAATACGGGCGGGACGCGGCGCGCCGACTGGCTAAACTGCGCCGGACCGTTGCGCAGTGCGCGCGCTACGGCATCAAGATCTACGTGTTTTGCATTGAGCCGGCCGCTTTCAACTCCGACAGCCCCGTGCTGGCGGCCCACCCGGAACTGGGCGGCCAGCGTGAACCGGGCTCCGTGGCGTTCTGTCCCTGCGGCGCACAGGGCCAGGCGTACCTGGAAGAAGCCGCGCGGACGCTGTTTGCCGAAGTGCCGGGGCTGGGCGGCCTGATTGACATCACGGTGGGCGAGCGTTTCACCAACTGTTATTCCCGCGCGGCAACCGGCATCAATTGCCCCCGCTGTTCGCAGAAAAAGCCGTGGGAAACACTGGCCCTCATGCTGGGCGCCATGGAGCGCGGCATGCACGCGGTAAATCCGCAGGCCGAATTGATTTCCTGGCCCTACTCCCAGTATATTCACTGGGGCCCGGAACTGACCGCCCAAGCTGCCGGCCATGTGCCCAGGGGTGTGATCCTGCAGCAAAATTTTGAATCAGGCGGCAAGAACCGGCAGTTAGGCCAAGGGCGGATCGCCAACGATTACTGGCTTTCGTACATCGGGCCAAGCCGACTGTTCAGCGCTTGCGCCGGGGCGGCGACCGCGCACGGCAACCGGATGTTCGCCAAGCTGCAGGTGGCCTGTTCGCACGAAGTGGCCACGGCGCCGTTTATCCCGGTTCCCGGCATTTTATATGAGAAATACAAGGCCATGCACCGGCTGGGCGTAAGCGGCGCCATGCAATGCTGGTATTTCGGCAATTATCCCTCGATCATGACAAAGGCCGCCGGCGAGCTGTCGTTCGCGCCGTTTCCCAAAAGCCGCTCCGTATTCCTGCTGGACCTGGCGCGGCGGGAATGGGGCGCACACGCGCCGCAGGTGGCGCGGGCCTGGCGGCATTTCCAGGATGGCTACACCCAATTCCCCACCTCCGCCATGTTCGGGTATTACGGGCCCATGCACGATGGCCCGGCCTGGCCGATGTACCTGGAGCCGCGCGATCTGCCGCTGGCGCCCACCTGGCAGATCAACTATCCGCCCGGCGGCGACCGGATCGGGGAAGCCATCACCGACACGCACACGCTCTCCGAGACACTCATTCTGTGCCGGCGCATGGCC
>Ga0265297_10010516_pt1 | contig 11612 bp, 8 predicted proteins | sample Munlanlwell13791_FD_192502 | JGI IMG/M metagenome (GOLD analysis project Ga0265297, IMG submission 192502) | Leachate microbial communities from a municipal landfill in Southern Ontario, Canada - Leachate well 137-91 | ecosystem: Engineered > Solid waste > Landfill > Unclassified | place...
TTGGGATATTCAGGCTGACCCCTTTATGGCTGGCATCGTCGCACATGTTCAGGCAGATGATAGAAGGATAGCCTTCTTCGATCAGTTGTAATGTCAGAAGCAGGTTTCTCTCCAGGTTGGTGGAATCCAGGATATTGATCACCGCGATCTCATCCTTAGGATGTTCTTTCAGCAGGGATACCGCCACTTCTTCCGCTTTTGAGGTCGCCTCCAGCGAGTAAGTCCCGGGCAGGTCCACGACCTCGATCTTTTCATCCCCGATCAATAAATACCCTTTGGAGATCTCTACAGTCGTCCCGGGGTAATTAGAGGATATCACCTGAACGCCGGTAAGACGCGAAAAGACCACGCTTTTGCCGACATTGGGATTGCCGATTAAATAGATCTTTTTTATCATTATGCCTCGACGATTATTTTTGCCGCCACTCCATGGCCTAAGGCCAAAATACTCCTGCCGATCTTGATCATCACCGGGCCCCTGAGGCCGATGTGGCTGAGCTTGGTGATCTCCCTGCCTTTATACACGCCCAGGTTCATCAATCTGTCCTGCAGGTTCGTTCCGCCTGATATTTCCAAAACCTTCCCTTTGTGATCGGCTTTGAGGTCGATAAGAGATACTTTTTTCATCAAGATTGCCTTTCTTTAAGCAGTGTTAAGAGATAACGCACCTATATATTATATATTAAAATTTGCCTGTTGTAACCTAAAAAGAATTTGACAAAATTTATATCTTAGTGTACAATTTTCATATAAAGCATACAAAACGTACAAAGCATATAATACGTACTTTTTTAAAACTTCAATAACCAGGAGAGTCCAAAATGACTAAATTTCACGGACCCAAGATGCACGGCGCGGTTACTGTGGGCGCGCGCGGACAGGTGGTCATACCGGCAGACGTCAGAGAGGCCTTCGGCATCAAAGCCGGAGATAAGCTAATCGTGTTTACCAAGGATAAGGAATTCATAAACCTTATTCCCGGAGAGCAGTTCAACGGATTTTTAAGCCATATGACCAAGATGCTGGCGAACATCAATAAGGGCAAGCTGGATATTTAATCATGAAGAAGAGTATTTACCTGTTTATATTGTTCTCTTTATGTTTATGCCTGCGCCAGGCGGCGGCTGAAGAAGCGCTTACCTGGCAGGATTGCCTTGCTCAAGCCAGGCAGAATAATCCCGATCTTATTTCTGCCGAGGAGAGCGTTAAGGAACAGCAGGCCGGTAAATCCATAACTGCGAGCGCGCTCTATCCGCAGGTAAACGCAAGCGTGGATGCCTCCACGTCCAAGACCAGCGGCAGCGGTTCAGGAAGCAGCACTACCAAAGATTCCTATTCTTACGGGATAACCGGCAGCCAGCTTATTTTTGACGGCTTCAAGACCTTTGATGACGTGAAAGCCGCCTCTGAGAATATAAAAGCGGCCCGGCAGAATTACAGGTTTGCTTCTTCAGTCATCAGGTTGAACCTGCGCGGCGCCTTTGTCAACCTGCTCAAAAACCAGGAGTTGATAGGTGTCGCTGAAGATATCATCAGGATACGCCGGGATAACCTGGAGCTTATTACCCTGCGTTACTATTCGGGCTTTGAACATAAGGGCGCGCTGCTTACGGCTGAGGCGAACCTGGCCCAGGCTGAATTTGAGCTGGCCCAGGCCAAAAGGAATCGGGAATTATACCAGAGAGAGCTGGCCAAGGAGATGGGCTGTGCTGAATTTAAGCCGATGTCCGTAAAGGCCGACTTTACCGTCAAAGATCCCGTAAATAGCAAGCCGGATTTCGAGGCATTAGCCAAGACCCATCCTTCTTTATTGGAGGCCGCCGCCAAAAAAAACGCCGCCGCCTTTAGTATAAGGTCGGCTTACGCCGAATTCGCCCCGCAGCTTTCAGGCCAGGCCAGCGCAGGAAAAAGCGGCGAGGCGTGGGCTCCCAACGGCAATCAATGGAGCCTGGGATTAGGTTTGACGCTGCCGATATTTGAAGGCGGTAAGAAGATCGCCCAAGTCTCTAAAGCGCAGGCTGTTTATAATCAGGCCGTGGCCGATGAAAGAAGCGCCAAAGATAGTATCGTCGTTACGCTGGAACAATCCTGGGCTGCCCTGCAGGATGCCATTGAGACCGTGGGCGTTGAATATAAATCGCTGACCGCCTGCGAAGAGCGTTCGAATATAGCCCAAGCGCAATTTTCGACGGGTTTCATTACTTTTGACAATTGGATCATCATTGAGAACGACCTGGTATCGGCTAAGAAATCTTACCTTGGGGCGCAGGCGAACGCTTTGCTCAGCGAAGCAAGCTGGATCAAGGCGAAAGGAGAAACATTAGAATATGCGCAATAAAAAACTTAAGATAATTTTTATACTTCTGATCGTCTGCGCCGGAGCGGCATTCCTGTATATCAAGATGAAGCCCGCAAAAAGTAACGGCGAAATTGTCCAAGAAATAATTCCCTTTAAAGGAAGCATCGAGAATATTATTTCTACTACCGGCACCGTTTTACCTAAGAACAGGCTGGAGATAATGCCTCCGGTGAGCGGCCGGGTGGAGAGTATTCAGGTCAGGGAAGGTGAAATAGTCAAGGCCGGCCAGACTTTAGCCTGGATGAGCTCGACCGAGCGCGCCGCCCTGCTGGATGCCGCGCGCGGGCAGGGGGAGGAGAAACTCAAATACTGGGAAGATGTTTATAAGGCGATACCTCTGATCTCTCCGATCGACGGAGAGGTCATCGTGGCTACTACCCAGCCGGGACAGACTGTCGCCACATCCGACGCCATATTAGTGCTTTCCGACCAGCTTATTGTCCGCGCCCAGGTAGATGAAACCGATATCGGCAAGATCAAACTGGGCCAGAAAGCGGTGGTCAGCCTTGACGCGTATGCGGATGTCAGGATCAACGCTGTTGTCGGGCATATCTATTATGAATCGGAGACCGTAAATAATGTGACTATATATAAAGTCGACCTTGTCCCTGAGAAAGCCCCTGAGTTCTTCCGTTCGGGGATGAACGCGACCGTGGATTTTCAGGTAGTGGCTAAAGATGACGCCCTGCTGGTTCCGGTCGAGGCAGTGTATAAACAGGATGGCGAAAGCTATGTTTTGTTGAAGCAGGAAGGAAGCCAGGCGCCTGTTAAACGCGCCGTGAAATTGGGCATCACCGACGATAAGAATTATGAAATTGCCTCCGGGATAAGTACCGGGGATACGATAATAGTTACGACAAAAGAATACATCCTTCCCGGCGGCACGAACAGCGCTGAAAGCAGCAATCCGTTTTTGCCTAAGATGCCCAGCATGAGAAGGAACAGGTCTACCTCAAAATAAATGATAAAAGTAAAGAACTTATCTAAGACTTACCAGATGGGCGATGTCAAGGTCGAGGCCTTGCGGGACGTATCTTTGGAGGTCTCCTCGGGTGAGTTTATGGCCATTATGGGGCCTTCCGGCTCAGGCAAGTCTACCCTTATGCATGTATTAGGCCTGCTGGACAGGCCGGATTCCGGAGAGTATTCATTAGGAGGGGAGGATGTAACGAAGCTTTCGGACAGGGATCTGGCTCTTGTAAGGAACCAGATGGTCGGTTTTGTTTTCCAGCAATTCCATTTATTGCCGCGGATGACCGCCCTGGAAAATGCCGAGCTCCCTCTGATCTATGCCGGCAAAAGGCATTTAAAGGAGAGGGCTATAAAAGAAATAGAAGAGGTCGGCCTCAAGGATAGGATGCTGCACAGGCCCAATGAAATGTCCGGCGGCCAGCAGCAGAGGGTGGCGATCGCCAGGTCCCTGGTCAATGACCCTCCGGTGATCTTTGCCGATGAGCCTACCGGTAATCTGGATTCCAAAAGCAAGGAAGAGATAATCGCCATATTAAAAAAACTCAACCAAAAAGGCAAGACCGTTATTATTGTCACTCATGAAAGCGAGATCGCCGCCCACGCGCGGCGTATCATCCTGATGCGCGACGGGCAGATCATCTCGGATAAGACAACCGCCGGCCGGGAAAAGCCCGCTAAAGATGCCGTACCGGAAGACATGATAAAGAATATCTTATCAAGGTCAGATGCCGCTATGAAAGGCGGAATGGAATTCCTGGATTATCTGCGCCAGGCCGTCTTTGCCATGCTTTCGCATAAGCTGCGCGCGTTCTTATCCATCCTGGGGATATTGATCGGAGTAGCCGCGGTTATCGCCATGCTCGCTATCGGCCAGGGCGCCAAAGAATCCATAGAGAAGCAATTGGCTTCGCTGGGGTCTAACCTTCTTGTTATCCAGGCCGGCGCGCAAAGATCGGGAGGAGTGTCCCTGCAGTCGGGGACTACGACGCGTTTTACCTTTGAAGATGTCACGGCTATTAGTAAGCTTGGCGATTACGTAAAAAGGACCAGCCCTTCGGTAACGTCCCGGGCGCAGATAGTTTACAAGAGCAATAACTGGAATACCAGGGTTGAAGGCGTAAGCGTAGAGTACGAGCAGCTGCGTTCTTGTGTCCCTACGGTAGGCAGATTTTTTACGAAAGATGAAGTAAAGGTGAGGGATAAGGTAGCCTTGCTCGGTATGACTGTAGTTAAAGAGCTTTTTGGAAGCGCCAATCCGGTCGGTGAAACCGTAAAGATAAACCTGATCAATTTTAAAGTGATCGGGATCTTGCCTGTCAAGGGGACGACCGGCCCACAGGACCAGGATGATACGGTGCTTATCCCCATAACCACCGCGATGTACCGGGTCTTTGGAAAACAGTATATTGATTCTATTTACGTGGAAGCGCAAAGCGCCGATCTGACCGAAGCTGCCCAGGAGGCGGTCAGCGAAGTTATCATCAAACAGCACCGCCTGTTTACTAACGAACAGCAGAATTCGTTCCATATTTTCAATATGTCCGACATCAAGAAAACTCTTACGGCTACAACGAAAACTATGTCTTTATTGCTGGGGGCGATCGCGGCCATTTCTCTTTTAGTCGGGGGGATAGGCATCATGAATATCATGTTGGTGTCGGTGACCGAGCGCACGCGCGAGATCGGCCTGCGCAAGGCCATAGGCGCCAACAACAAGGATATAATGGTGCAGTTTCTTATTGAAGCGGTATTGATGTCGTTCATCGGAGGATTGTCCGGGATCGCGCTGGGCAGCGGCGTAGCTGTTTTGATCACCATTGTGGCAAAGTGGTCGGTAAGGGTATCGCTCTCTTCAGTGCTCCTGGCTACGGTCTTTTCCCTGGTTGTGGGAGTGGTATTCGGCCTCTGGCCGGCAAAACAGGCCGCCCGCCTTAACCCGATAGAAGCGCTCCGCTACGAATAATATATAATGCATCAGGCAGGGGTAGAACTCTTGACAAAATAATTATAGTGTGCTACAATTTTGATGTAAGCTATAAATTTGTCAGGGAGGAGAAATGGTAAGGGAATATTCGTTACGGGAGAAGAAAAGCGCCCGTACCAAGATCGCCATAATGAACGCCTTCATGGAGCGCTTGAAGGATAAGCGTTATGAGGATATTTCCATCAGGGAGGTGTGCCTGGATGCCGAGGTGGCGGAGGGGACTTTCTTTAATTATTTTCCGGAGAAGATAGACATCCTCAGTTATTACCTGTATTTGATGACCTCAAAAATGATCTGGAAAGCGGGCGCGAAGGCTTCCGCGAGCGGGTACCTGGCTCTTGTTGAGTCTCTATTCAAGCAGTTATCGGAGGAATGGAGCAATAGTAATCTCGCCTATCAGATTCTTTCGGTCTTAATCGCCCAGAGCAAGAGGCCAAAGAAGATCCTGTTTTCCGGGTTTGAAAAAAAACTGGTCTTCCCGGATTGCCCGGGCATCGAAGAAACGCCCTCGGTGATCCTGGATGAGTGGCTTAGGGTTTGTGTTATCCAGGCGCGCAAGAGCGGTGAGCTCTCCCCAAAGATCAATGTGGATGACGTCGTTGTTTCTTTAATAACGATCATAACCGGGACGCTGCTTGCGCTCCGATTTGAAAATGTCAATAAATGCGGTTATCACTATAGGCGCCAGTTGCACGATCTGTGGCGTGTGCTGGGTGCGGAAGAAAAGGGCAGGTGAGCAGGATATGAAAATCCAAAAAAGCGCGTTGGGGGAAGGATATTTTATGAAGTGCATCTTATCGGGTATGGGTTTAATAGCTGTTCTTGCGTCCGGACTTTTGCTGGCCGGATGCGGTTTTCAGTCGGCCCATGGGGCGGACAACGGGTCGCTGGAGGTCGGTGTAGTGAAGGTGCGTCCGGAACGCGTGGTGCTGATCAGGGAGCTGCCGGGCAGAACGGCAGCTTTCCGCGTAGCGGATATACGGCCTCAGGTCAACGGACTTATTATCAAGAGGGCTTTTGAGGAGGGTGCTCTTGTCAAAGCGGGTGAGTTATTGTACGAGATAGATCCGGCGCCATACCAGGCGGCTTATGACCAGGCTAAAGCCGCGGTCGCCATAGCCGAGGCTAATCTGCCGGCTGTCCGTTTGCAGGAGAAACGCTTTAAAGAGCTTATAGCGAGTAATGCTGTCGGCTTGCAGGAATATGATAACGCGCTCGCGGCGCTACGCCAGGCAGAAGCCCAGCTGGAAGCCAGCAAGGCAGCCTTGGAAACAGCAAAGATAAACCTTTCCTACACGCCTATTAAATCTCCGATCTCAGGCCGGATCGGCCGGTCAAACGTGACGGAAGGAGCGATGGTCACCGCTTATCAGCCGGTTGCCCTGGCCACTATTCAGCAGCTTGATCCGATATATGTTGACGTGCCGCAGTCCACGGCGGAATTACTTAAGCTTCAGGCGCGCCTGGCGGATGGGAAGTTCACCGCAGGCCAGGAGGGGCAGGATAAAGTAGCCGTTCGCCGTGAAGACGGCACTTTATATCCCCTGGAGGGGGCGCTGCAGTTCCGCGATGTCACGGTCAGTCCTACTACCGGTTCGGTGATCCTGCGCATATTAGTGCCTAATCCCGATAATACATTGCTTCCCGGGATGTTCGTGCGCGCGGTAATAAAGGAAGGCGTTTTTGAACGGGGTATTCTTATTCCGCAGGCCGCAGTCTGCCGTGATCAAAAGGGAGAGCCTTTTGTCTGGGTGATCGGTAAAGACGGGAAAGCGGCGATAAGCATGCTTACGCTTGACCGCGCGCTCGGAGACAAATGGCTTATTTCTTCCGGATTGGCAGACGGCGACCAGGTCATAATTGATGGATTACAGCGCCTGCGGCCGGGTATTGCCGTGGTCGCTGCCGGTTCTCATCCGCAGAGCGCTAAAAACGCCAAGCCGGCGGCAAAAACGGATTAACGAAAGGCAAGTGTATGTTATCAAAATTTTTCCTTAAGCGCCCGGTCTTTGCCTGGGTTATCGCTATTATAATGATGGCGATGGGCGGTATCGCTATTTATAGCCTGCCTATTTCCCAGTACCCTCCGATAGCGCCGCCTTCTATAGCCATAACCGCGTTTTATCCCGGAGCCTCGGCAGAAACGGTGGAGAACAGTGTTACCCAGATCATTGAGCAGAAAATGACCGGGTTTGACGATATGCTTTATCTTTCCGGCACCAGCGACTCGTCGGGAGCTGCCCGCATTGAATTGACTTTTAAACCGGGAACTAACCCGGATTTAGCCTGGTCTAAGGTGCAAAATAAACTTCAGCTGGCTATGACCGCTTTGCCGGAGGCGGTCCAGCGTTCGGGTGTGGCGGTCAGCAAATCCACCAGGAATTACCTGCTTCTCGTGGGCCTCATCTCTGAAGACGCGAGTATGGATGGCAACGACTTGCAGGATTACGCTCAATCTAATCTTGAAAAAGTGCTGGCGCGCGTGCCGGGAGTAGGCGAGGTTGAGAGTTTCGGTTCCCAGTACGCGATGCGCGTCTGGCTTAATCCGGACAGGCTTACTGACTATAATATGACGGTGGAGGATGTGATCCAGGCGCTCAAGGTTTATAACGTGGAAGTCTCGGCCGGCCAGTTCGGCGGGGTGCCCGCGGTGAAGGGCCAGCGCCTGAATGTCTCTATTGTCGTTCAGAATCTTCTCCAGACGCCGGAAGAGTTCGCCATGATCCCTTTACGCGTTGACCCTGATGGTTCAATTGTCCGGGTCAAGGATGTAGGCAGGGCGGAATTGGGGACCGAGTCTTACGATATGAAATCTTTTTATAACGGCAAACCAGCCGCGGTTCTTGCTATCAGGCAGGCTCCCGGAGCCAATGCTCTGGATACGGCCAGGGCGATCAAGAATAAACTTAAAGAGATGGGCGAATATTTCCCCAAAGGGCTGAAGGTAGTCTACCCTTATGATACTACGCCTTTTGTGGAAGTATCTATACATGAGGTTACCAAAACCCTTTTTGAAGCCATATTCCTGGTTTTCCTTATTATGTGGTTATTTCTGGGGAATATCCGCGCCACGCTTATCCCGACTATCGCGGTGCCGGTGGTCATCCTCGGGACTTTTGCCGTGCTTGGGCTTTTCGGCTACAGCATCAATATGCTTACTATGTTCGCGATGGTGCTGGCTATCGGCTTGCTGGTAGATGACGCGATAGTAGTGGTAGAGAATGTAGAGCGGATCATGAGCGAAGAGGGGCTTTCGCCGATGGAAGCCACTGCCAAGTCTATGGAACAGATCACTCCGGCCCTTATCGGCATCGGCCTGGTGCTCACGGCGGTATTCGGCCCGATGGCCTTTTTCGGCGGTTCCACCGGGGTTATTTACCGGCAGTTCTCTTTGACCATTGCCGCGGCTATGCTGCTTTCGGTGCTTGTCGCCCTGGTTTTAACTCCGGTGCTTTGCGCTTTTATGTTGAAGCCCGTAGTCAAGGGGCATGAAGCCGCGGAAAGCGCGAATAGATTTTTGCGTCCGTTTTTTTTGAAGTTTGACCGCGCCTTCTTTAGCGTGCGCGACTGGTTTGTCACGCTGATAGGGCATGCTTTGTCGCGCCGGATGCGGTACATAGCGGTGTTCATCCTGGTCGTCTTAGGGCTCAGCCTTCTTTTTATGCGTATGCCGACCAGTTACCTGCCTGATGAAGATCAAGGCATACTTTTGGCCCAGATCATGCTGCCGACCGGTTCCACGATGGAGCAGACCCAGGCGGTGGCTGAGGAAGTCCAGACTTATTTCCTGGAGAAGGAAAAAAAGGTAGTTGAGTCTTGCATGACGATCGCCGGTACCAGCTTTGCCGGAACCGCGCAGAATTACGGCATGGTATTCATTAAATTAAAGGATTGGAAGCTGCGCGGTCGTCCTGACCTGCAGGTAAAAGCTATCGCCTCCCGGGCGATGAGGGCGTTATCCGGCAATAAAAAAGCCCTGATCTTTGCTTTTCCGCCGCCTTCCGTAGTTGAATTGGGCACGGCTAAGGGCGTTGATTTCCAGCTGGTGGACCGCGGAGGCCTGGGCCACCAGGCCTTGATGGATGCCCGTAATCAGCTGCTCGGTATGGCCGGCGCGGATAAGCGCCTGGTGAATGTCCGTCCCAACGGTATGGAAGACGTATCCCAATTCCGCGTTGATGTGGATTGGGAAAAAGCCGGGGCATACGGGCTTTCCATCAGTTCTATCCATAATACCATTTCCGCCGCCTTCGGCAGCGCCTATGTGAATAACTTTATCCAGAGCGGACGCGTAAAGCGCGTTTTCCTCCAGGCCGACGCGCCCTATCGCAGTTTACCCGCGGACCTGAATAAGCTTTATGTGCGCAATGCCTCCGGAGATATGGTGCCTTTTTCCGCCTTTGCTACTACCCGCTGGACTACCGGCGCGCCTAACTTAGAGCGTTTTAACGGTTTTCCGTCAATGAATATACTGGGAGAACCCGCTCCCGGCCGCAGCTCGGGCGAGGCGATGAAAGCTTTTGAGGATATAGTCGCGAAATTGCCGCAGGGTTTCGGTTATGATTGGACGGGATTGTCTTATCAGGAGCGGCAGGCCTCTTCTCAGACCGGCCTGCTTTATACCTTTTCTGTTTTTGTGATCTTTCTCTGCCTGGCGGCGCTTTATGAAAGCTGGCCTATCCCTATTGCTATATTGCTGGTTCTGCCTTTGGGCGCTATCGGAGGGGTTATTGCCTCTTCGCTGAGAGGCTTGTCTAATGATGTCTATTTTCAGATAGGGCTTTTGACTACTCTGGGATTGACTACCAAGAATGCTATTTTGATCGTCCAGTTCGCCAAGGATGGGTTGGAAAGGGGGATGGGTTTGTCTGAGGCTGCCATAGAAGGGACAAGGCTGCGTTTCAGGCCGATCATTATGACTTCACTGGCGTTCGGGTTCGGCGTCTTGCCATTAGCGTTGGCCACGGGCGCCGGCGCGGGCGCCATGAATGCCATCGGCACATCGGTCCTCGGAGGGATGGTCACCGGGACCCTGCTTGTAGTTTTATTCGCGCCTTTCTTCTATGTCTTGATCGAGAGAAAACTTGGAAAACGCAGGATCCATGAAGCGGCCGTGAGCGCGAAAGTAAAAGAACCGAAGGGGCCTAAAACGGAATGAAGATAAGGTGGATATTTCTGATCATTATGACAGCCGCATTCTTAAGCGGTTGTACGATGGCGCCTAAATACTCGCGGCCAAAGCCGCCGGTCCCCGCGGACTTACCGGGCGGGGAACCATACCTGGACGTTCAGTCCGCGATGGAAGCCTTGCCCCTGGCGACTCTGAGGTGGCAGGATCTCCTGCCGGATAAAAAACTTCAGAAGGTCGTTGAGATAGCCCTGGCAAACAACCGGGACCTGCGTCTTGCCGTCCTGAATGTGGAACGCGCGCGCGCCTATTACGGCATTCAGCAGGCGGAACTGTTTCCCGCGGTAGACTTAACCGCCGGAGGAAGTAAGTATCTTACGCCGGCGGATATTTCACCCTATAAAAAAAATACGTATACGGAACAATACAGCGTCGATCTGGGGATCGCCTCGTGGGAGGTTGACCTGTTCGGGCGCATCCGCAGCCTCAAAGAACAGGCATTACAGGAATATTTGAGCACCGAACAGGCCCGGCGCGGGACGCGGACTTCCCTGATCAGCGAAGTGGCGCTTGTTTATCTGACTCTGGCCGCAGACCTGGAGAACCTGAAGTTAGCTCAAGCCACCCTTGAGGTTCAGCGCAGCGTTTACGGAGTGATCTGGCAGCAGTATGACAAGGGTATTATTGGCGAACCCGACTTGCGCCGTTCGCAGAGCCAGGTAGATACAGCCAGCAGGGATATCGCGCGCTACGAGCAATTGGTGGAGCAGGACAGGAATACCCTGGATCTTCTTGCCGGCTCCGCGGTGCCGGAGGACCTCCTGCCTTCAGGGTTGGTAAGCATAAGTCCGTTTAAAGATATTCTCTCAGACCTCTCGTCCAATGTGCTTTTGCGCCGTCCGGATATCCTGGCGGCGGAACACCGGTTGAAGGCCTCGAACGCCTTTATCGGCGCGGCCAGGGCGGCTTTTTTCCCGCGTATTTCCCTGACTACCGCGCTAGGAAGTTCCAGCAACGAGCTTGCCGGCTTATTTGGCTCCGGCGCTAAAGCCTGGAGTTTTGCCGCGCAGACAGCCATGCCCATTTTCGATATGCGCCTCGGCGCCGCGTACAAAGTCAGCAAGGCCGAACGCGACATTGCCGTAGCTCAGTATGAGAAGGCCATCCAG
>Ga0265297_10010517_pt1 | contig 11611 bp, 8 predicted proteins | sample Munlanlwell13791_FD_192502 | JGI IMG/M metagenome (GOLD analysis project Ga0265297, IMG submission 192502) | Leachate microbial communities from a municipal landfill in Southern Ontario, Canada - Leachate well 137-91 | ecosystem: Engineered > Solid waste > Landfill > Unclassified | place...
CATTGGTATCCGTAAATATGTCCCAAATCCCCATTTTCGTCGGCCCATTCGTTCCAAATCCGGACACCATTGTCCGTCAGGTATTTTATATTTGTGTCTCCATTCAAAAACCATAACAACTCATAAATAATTGATTTTAAATGGAGTTTTTTTGTTGTTAAGCACGGAAAACCCTCTTCAAGATTAAAGCGCATTTGATGTCCGAAAACACTGATGGTACCTGTTCCTGTCCGGTCTTCTTTACGGACACCTTCCGAAAGCACCCTGCTTAATAGGTCTGTATATTGTTTCATTGATAATACGAATTACTCAAATTAATACGAATTTCACTAAATCCATTGAATCAAAAGTCTTTTGTCTTGATTCTTGGATCTTGGCTCTTGATTCTTGATTCTTGGCTCTTGGCTCTTGATTCTTGGCTCTTGGTTCTTGGTTCTTGTCTCTTGTCTCTTGTTTCTTGTTTCTAATAAAGTTTATAAGTCGTACTTACCACCCGGAATTCTGTACGACGATTTATTTGATTTACCTGTTCCTGTTGTTCCGCAATAAGTTTCGTTACAAAATTTTCATCCAATAAATCACCTGCTTTTAAGAACGGATATTTCTTTGCCAGATTGGCATCCACTGTAACCGGCATTTCTTCTCCATGTCCAACCGAAGTAAGCCTCTCAGGGGCAATTCCGGCTTTTATCAGGTAATCCACCACCGATTTGGCACGTTTATCCGATAAAATTAAATTGGATTGATTTGTTCCGATAAAGTCCGTATGAGACGCAATTTCAATCGTTATATTCGGGTTATCATTCAGGAGTTTTACCAAAGCCTGCAAACCGGTTTCCGATGCGGGAGTTAAATCCCATTTGGCAAATTCGTAGAAGATATTATCCATTTGCACGGGTTTCGAGATACTCGACAAATTAAAATCAATAGCAAAAGTTTTACTTGTCGTGAGTCCCTGCGTTGAAAGTGAATTCTTTTGATTGAGGTATCCACGGGCCGAAGCCAGCATAACACAATCCATGTCTTTATCCAGCTTAATCCGGTAGGTACCATCCTTTTTCGTTTGTACACGGGCATTAATACCGCTGCTACTGACCATCCGAATGGTAGCATCGGGAATTATTCCGCCTTTTTCATCGACAACTTTCCCCTGAACGGTATAGGCCAGTTCGGGCAATTCGAAGCTCCATAGCTCATCATGCCCTTTGGGATCGCTTCTGTTGGACGAAAAGTAACCACTCTCGGTATTACCTGCGAAAGCCATACCAAAATCGTCTCCCGGAGAATTTATTGGTATACCCATATTTTCGACAATCCATCCACCGGCTTTAGTCGGAGTGGCTTTAAAAATATCCAATCCGCCAAATCCGGGACGACCGGTTGAAGAGAAATAGAGTGTACCATCAGCACGCATGGTAGGAAACATTTCATCGCCTGCCGTATTTATTTCCGGACCCAGATCCTCAACAAATTTAGCCTCACCACTATCTAATTCTGCTTTCCAGATATCTTTTCCACCAAGACCTTTGGGGGCATCGGAAACAAAGTAAAGTGTTTGTCCATCGGGAGCCAGCACCGGATGGGCAACCGAAATTGTACTGTCGGCAAATATTTTCATTTTTTGCGGGGTACTCCAGGTACCCCCGGCCCGGTTCGACGAATATATTCCTGTTCCTGAATCCTGATCAAACACCTGACTGGCACGGGTAAAAAACATCATTTTTCCATCAAAACTAATCGTACAGGCTCCATCATCGCCTTCCGCCGAATTTATTTCGGAACCCATAATATAGGGTTTTTCCCATTTTCCGGCAGCATCTTTTTTGGACATAAACATATTATTGTTGGGCAAACCGGTGATGGTACTTGTTTTTTGTGCCACTTTTTTATTAAATTCACGTGTTGATGTAAATACCAGTGCATCGCCATCCGAATTTAAAAAAGCCGGACTGAAATTATCCGAATTCCGGGCATTAAACAAAGTTGCTTTTTTCACAACATAACGGGTTGGATTGCTTCTCCATTTTGCAATCTGTTGGCATGCCTCCAGACCATTCAAAGCAACTGAATTAGCACTGTCCTTTTCCAGATAGATGGAATAATTTTTAATCGCATCCCCATACTTAGCCATGCGTTGAAGTACCTGGGCATAATGCAGGTAAACAATCGTATCGGAATATTTATAACGAATGGCATTTAAGTAAGCCTGTACAGCCCGGTTGTTGTTATTTATTATCCGGTAGCATTCTCCCGCCTGAAAGGCAATGCGCCCCCTCAGCGGTTTATCTTTATACGAAATTCTGTAAAGCACATTCCTGTACAAATCACCGGCGGCATAGTACTCACCAATGGCATAACTTTTATCCGCTTTTTTAATACGTGCTTTTACACTGCAACCCTGCACAAATAATGCCAGGAGCAGAACACTGAGAAAAGTTATTTTAATGCGCATATTTTATAAATGTTATTTGCTCCCTGCGGTCGCGATATTATGCTTCGCGATATTATACTCCCTTCGGTCGTGTTATTTGCTTCGCGATATTTGCTCCCTTCGGTCGCGTTATTATTTTATGATATTATGCTTCGCGATAGTTGCTCCCTTAGGTCGCGATATTACTGCGTGATATTATGCTTTGCGATATTATGCTTCGCGATATTATACTCCCTTCGGTCGTGATATTTACTTCGTGTTATTACTCCCTTCGGTCGTGTTATTTGCTTCGCGATAGTTGCTCCCTTCGGTCGCGTTATTATTTTATGATATGACATTAATATCGCCGAAGGCTAATATCAGCGAAGCTAATATCATTGCGAAGCATAATATCGCCGTAGGCAAATATCGCCGAAGGCTAATATCAGCGAAGCTAATATCATTGCGAAGCATAATATCGCCGTAGGCAAATATCGCCGTAGGCAAATAACAGCGAAGCGAATATCAGCGAAGCGAATGCTAAACCAATTCGTGTATCACCAGCCCCGAACGCAATTTGGGTTCAAACCAGGTTGTTTTCGGAGGCATAATATTACCCGTATCGGCAATGTCAATCAATTGTTTCATGGAAACGGGATAAAGTGCTAGCGCCACTTTCATCTCACTACTGTCCACCCGTTTTTTCAGTTCTCCCAATCCACGGATTCCACCCACAAAATCAACACGTTTATCGCTCCGGAGGTCTTTGATACCAAGCACTTCGTCCAAAATCAAGTTCGACGATATAGTTACATCCAATACACCGATCGGATCATTATCGTTATAGGTTCCGGCCTTTGCAGTCAGCGAGTACCATTTGCCCGACAAATACAACGCAAAATTGTGCAATTTATTGGGTTTGTAAATTTCAGCTCCTTTTAGTTCCACATCGAAGTTAACCGATAATTTGGTCAGAAAATCCTCATCACTCAACTTATTCAGGTCTTTTACCAGGCGGTTGTAATCAATAATATTCAGCTGATTATCGGGGAAGCAAACAGCCATAAAATAATTGTATTCTTCGTTGCCTGTATGGTTTGGATTTTGTTTGCGTTTTTCATCCCCCACCAATGCGGCTGCCGCACTGCGGTGATGACCGTCGGCAATATAAAGCGAAGGAATTCCGGCAAAAAGCTCCGTGATGCGGGCATTGGTTTTAGCGTCGTCAATTACCCAGAAATGATGTCCGAAACCATCGCCGGCAGCTACAAAATCGTAGGTTGGAGTAGCTTTTATGATTTCAGCTACGATGGCATCCAGTTCATCCTGATGCGGATAAGCAAAAAATACGGGTTCGATATTGGCATTGTTCACCCGCACGTGTTTCATGCGGTCTTCTTCTTTATCGCGACGGGTCAGCTCGTGTTTCTTTATATTGGCATTCATATAATCGTCCACATGGGCACAAACCACCAGACCGTACTGCGTTTTCCCATTCATGGTTTGCGCGTAAACATAGTATTTCTCCACCTCATCCTGCACCAACCAGCCTTCGGCACGGAACCGGGCAAAATTTTCAGCGGCTTTATTGTATACTTTTTCCTGGTGTTCGTCCGTTCCCGGTTCAAAATCTATTTCGGGTTTGATAATGTGATACAACGAAAGCGGATTTCCTTCAGCTTCGGCGCGGGCCTCTTCGGAATTCAACACATCGTAAGGGCGCGAGGCCACTTTTTCAACTAAGTTTTGGGGAGGACGAATGCCCTTAAAAGGTTTAATAATAGCCATGATCTGATTTTAAAACGGTAGAATGTTTATAAAGTTTTTAAGGACACAAATGTACTGAAAAAGTTTCAAAAGTGAAATTGAAAATATCACGACTAAAACGATTAACAAATAAATTGTTTTTGTATCGTTGGAACGTTAAACTTAACAGATCATTGAAGCGGGAAAGGATTAAAAATGAACTTCTCACAAGACAGATAGAGACAATTTGGTATCGGTTCAAAACGTTAAACCTTAAATGAAAAGTGACGGAACTGGTGAGGTTCCGCCCCCTAGATTGGAAAAAGAGAGTATGAATTTCTTAAATTAAGATATCACTTTATCAGAATCTTAGCTGACCTCGCAGGAGTTGTCACAAAATAGATTTCGTTCTTCTGCGCTGCAAAAACGATGCGTTCCCCCACAGATTTATAAGTCCGAATTTTCAAACCGGTTATACCATATACATTCACCATATCATTTATTTCTGTTCCTTCGATGATAATATCCGAAGCATTACTGTAAATTCTTACATTGTCGTTTGATAATTCAGATAAAGCAGTTCTGTAAACTGCTTTCCATGCGGTGACAGTTGGTGTGACAGTTGGATATTGAAAATTGCCGATTGGTAACGATTGTTCATAATCTAAACCCGGCCCGGAACAAAACCGATAAGAAAGTTTATTCATGTCAAGAGTAAATACTCTCTTCTCAAAAACAATAGTTCCATCTTTATCGGTAAAAACCTTCGACATTTTACAGCTATCAACAGGTGATTCCCATTGATTGAAATCACCAATAATATAACACTCTTTTGTTCCAACAGGAGTTAATACATCGATTGTTATATATAGTGGGGGACCAATGATGATTGGAGTATAAGTTACGGCCCATCTTGCTACTGTATCAGTTGCTTCTACATTATACTTACGATTTAGATCTTCTGTTCCATCAATATTTTTTTCCAAAAAAGCCCAATCTGACGGGCCGCTTAAATATTTGTATTCCAGATTAGCAATCGTAATTCCATCTTTCCAAGAAGAATCATCGAGCGTTATAGTAAAGCGTTTTAAATCAATTTGTGTACATTTTTTTGAAGACGATATGTCCCAGCCATTGAAACTTCCAATAATCCAACATTCATAGGTTGGCAAAGGTACAACAACATTAAATACCACATCGGTTGCCTTTAAACCTTGCAGTGGCAAAACTGTAATCATGAAAATAATTACCGAAAAGATTGACTTTTTCATAAATTTCAAAGAATTCTAAAGATTCAATACAGCCGAAAGCATTTACTTCACTACTATTTTGGCAGATTTACAGTGAGTTGTCACAAAATAGATTTCGTTCTTTTGCGCTGCAAAAACGATGCGTTCACCTACAGATTTATAAGTCCGGATTTTCAAACCGGTTATACTATATACATTTATAATATCATTCACTTCTGTTCCATCAATGATGATATCCGAAGCATTACTGGAAATACTTACATTGCTTGCCGACTGCTGGTTAACTGCAGTATAGGTGGCTTTCCATGCATAGACAACAGGATTTACATCAGAGGATCCAAAATTTGCAGAAGGTATCAACTGGTCATAATCAAGACCCGGTCCCGAGCAAAACCGATATGAAATAGTATTATCGCAGGTCAAATAATTCGGGGCTAAAAATGCCAGGAATACAACAGTACTGTCACTATTTACAGAAATCATATCTAATTCATAATTACCAACCGGAATATTCTGACCATACACATTCCCATATAAATAACAATGTCTGGTTCCCTTCGGAGTAGTTACACGAAAGGGGACAATTTCTTCATAATATCCCTCAATCCATTTAGCTACCGTATCATTTACCCCTTCTTCATAGGTTCTTTCACTGGTGAAATTTCCGTCTTTAGCTCTTTCTACGTACATCCAGTCGCAAGGATGACTAAGATAAAGGTATTTCAGGTTTGAAATTGTGACACTATCATTCCATGTGCTATCATTCAGAATGATTCTGTAATGGGTTTGGTCAATCTTGCTGCATTTTTTAGCATCGACAATGTTCCATCCAACAAAATTTCCAACAATCAAGCATTGGTTGGTTGATGTTGGGACAACAACATTAAATACCAAATCTGTTGCCTTCAAACATTGCAAGGGTACAACCAAAATCAGGAAAATAATTGCCGAAACGATTAACTTTTTCATAAGTTTCAATAAATGATGAAGAACCAAAAACTTCAAGTCAAAATTCTCAACAAATATATTCATTTTTTTTATCAAAAACTAAAAAAAGTATATTTTCTAAATAAAACCTGACACGAACTTTTGTTAACCATATTACGAATCATCTAAATGAAGTTTGTATCTTTGCACAAACATCAAACCCCTGTAATCATTCAACCCACTAGCATGACCGAACTCGAAACACTTTTCAAACAACAAACCCACGAAAAACTGCTTAGTAATGAAGAACTTTCCGCCTCCGGTTCCAACCGGCGTTATTTCAGGCTGGAAAGCAAAAACACGTCCATTATCGGTGTGGAAGGTACTTCCCTTGAAGAAAACAAGGCTTTTATCGAAATGGCGAAACATTTTCACAGCAAAGGTTTACCCGTTCCGCAGTTTTTAGCTCAATCGGACGACGGCAGATTTTATATTCAGGAAGATTTGGGTGACACTTTGCTGTTCGATACCATTGCCGAAGGGCGAAAAACAGGTGTTTTTCACGAACAGGAAAAAGAAATACTCCGCAAAACCATGCGAAAATTGCCGGCCATTCAGGTGCTGGGAGCTCAGGATTTCGATTTCACGGTATGCTATCCGCAACCCGAATTCAATGAACGTTCCATCTTTTGGGATTTGAATTATTTCAAATATAGTTTTCTCAAAGCCACCGGACTCGATTTTCAGGAAAACAGGCTGGAAGATGAATTTACCAAGTTAGCCGGGATTTTACTCCGGTCACATTCAAATACCTTTATGTATCGCGATTTTCAGAGCCGAAATGTAATGGTAAAAGATGATGAACCTTATTTTATCGATTTTCAGGGAGGCCGAAAAGGTCCGTTGTACTACGATGTGGCTTCGTTTCTGTGGCAGGCTAAAGCACAATACAACGCGGAATTGCGTGAAGAATTGCTTCAGACTTACTTGGACGCTTTGAAAGAATTTATGCCGGTTGATGAAGCGGATTTCAGGGAACAATTGAAGCATTTTGTATTATTTCGCACCTTGCAGGTGTTGGGAGCGTATGGTTTCCGCGGGTATTTTGAGAAAAAACCTCATTTCCTGCAGAGCATTCCTTATGCACTTGAGAATCTACGTTCCATACTTCAGAATAAGTTTTCGGAATACCCCTATTTACTGGAGATATTAAAGAAAATGACTGAACTGAAACAATTTCGGGAAGTTTCGGTACGTAAACCTTTGGTGGTGAAGATTTATAGCTTCTCGTATAAAAAAGGCATTCCACAAGATGATTCGGGTAATGGCGGAGGTTTTGTATTCGATTGCCGGGCCGTGAATAATCCGGGGAAATACGAACGTTATGCCCATTTTACCGGATTGGATGAGTCGGTCATACAGTTTTTGGAAGAAGATGGTGAAATTCTGCATTTTCTGGAACATGCTTTCGAGTTGGTTGATGCTTCAGTCAAACGCTATAAAGATCGTGGCTTTACAAATCTAATGATTAGCTTCGGTTGCACTGGTGGCCAGCATCGTTCGGTTTATTCGGCCCAAAAAGCGGCGGAACATATCAGCAAGTTATTTGGAGTGGAAGTACAGTTGATCCACAGGGAACAGAATAAGGAAGAGATATTTGCGGGTAAAGTAATAAATGAATGATATGACTCACTTCGTTCGTGATATTATTTCATGATATGACTTTGTGATATGACTCACTTCGTTCGTGATATTAATTTTATTGATATGACTTCGTGATATGATTTCGTGATATTATTATTTGATAAGATTTATTGATATTATTTCGTGATATTTACTTTGGCAAAAGTTTGTTGTATTTAAATTTTATAGCTTATGAAACTGGAAGATTTGGAAGTCTATAATATGTCTATGACATTATCAGACAAGGTCTGGGATTTTGTAATTAAATGGGACTATTTTGCAAAAGACACTGTTGGAAAACAATGGGTACGTGCAGCTGACTCAGTAAGTGCCAACATTAGTGAAGGATTTGGAAGGAATACCTACAAGGACTCACGTAGTTTTTATTATATAGCAAGAGGTTCATTGTTTGAAAGTAAAACATGGTTAGATAAGGCCAAAAGGAGAAAATTGATATCAGAAGAAAATTATAAAATTTTATATTCCGAACATAATGTATTAGGATACAAACTGAATAATTTCATTAAAGCCCAAACGCTTCTAATGAACCAGAAACCAACTACTAAAGAACCTGAAAATTAATATCACGAACGAAGTGAGTAATATCACGAACGAAGTGAGTAATATCACGAACGAAGTGAGTAATATCAATAAAATTAATATCACGAACGTAGTGAGTAATATCACGAACGAAGTGAGTAATATCACGAACGAAGTGAGTAATATCAATAAAATTAATATCACGAACGTAGTGAGTAATATCTATATTCAATGAAAGCAATGATTTTTGCAGCGGGTTTAGGTACTCGTCTGAAGCCAATTACCTATAATCTTCCGAAGGCTCTGGTACCAATTGCCGGGAAGCCTCTTTTGGAACATCTGATTTTAAAATTGAAGGATTCGGGTTTCGATGAAATCATTGTCAATGTCCATCACTTTCCCGATCGGATTATTGATTTTTTGAAAGAGAAAAACAATTTTGGTATTCGTATTGAAGTGTCGGATGAACGTGAAATGCTGCTCGATACAGGTGGAGGAATCCGGAATGCCGCCTGGTTTTTCGATGATGGGAAACCTTTTTTGGTTCACAACGTGGATATTCTTTCGAATGTCGACTTAAAAGCATTGTACCATCAACATTTGCGCACAAACAGTCTGGCGACTTTGGTAGTAAGCAAGCGCGATACCTTTCGCTATCTTCTGTTCAATGATGATTTAAGATTGAACGGTTGGATAAACGAGAAAACGGGTGAAACAAAACCGCAGGATCTTAAAAGAATCGATTTCTATAATAAACTGGCATTTGCTGGGATACAGGTACTTTCACCGAAGGTGTTTGATTTAATGAAGAATCGGGACGCAAAATTCCCCATCATGGATTTCTATCTTTCCAACATGAAAAATGAGGTTATATCGGGATTTGTACCCGATAATTTCCGAATGATGGATGTTGGAAAGCTGGAAGTATTGGAAGAAGCTGAAAAATTTGTAAGAACCCCTAACCCCTAAAGGGGTATAATGTTCCAATTTTATAATATCAGTTGAAATACTTAGTTTTAGGAGACAAAACTATCTTTATTACCCTTTAGGGGTTAGGGGTTGTTTTGGTTTAAGGCACTATCATTTGTATTGCATTCGGAATTACACTGATTTTGTAGGGCGACAACCCGTTTACTATAATTCCATCCGCTTCGATTAAAGCATTATCATCGCAAATAATATCGAAATTCCGGGCTTGAAACGATAGTATAACCGGATGTTCCAATAATTTTCCATTAAAAAGTCTTCGTAACGCATTCAAAATATCGAAGAATGTAGGTGTTTTTGCCATCATTACATCCAATAATCCGTCGTATGGAAGCGCGTTGGGATTTTGTTTCATGCCGCCACCACTATAGCAACCATTCGCTGCATTCATTGTAAACATACCTTCATCAATGATTTTATCATCATAATGTATTTTCACCTGATGAGGTTTATAGCTAAAAACGGCTCCAAGTAATGAGATGGTATACATAAATGAGTGACTTCCAAAAATTTCCTTCAAACGATGAGTCAGATTAACCACGGCTGCATCCAAACCAAGGCCTACAGAATTGATAAAATAATGTGATTCCTTTTCACCTTCCATATCGTAATCAATCTTACCAATATCGATTGTTTGAAGTTTTCCTTTCAGAAATACATCAATTGAATGTTTATAATCACGGGTTAATCCCCAAAATCGTCCCCAGTCATTACCGGTTCCCCGGGGAATTAATGCAATTTTAAGCTGAGCTGTGTTTCCGATTTTTGCACTCAATAGTCCGTTGATGACTTCACTCATCGTGCCGTCACCTCCCAAAACCATAAAGTTTTGAAAATGTTTTTCGGCAAAATACCTGGCAATTTTTATTGCATGACCGGCAAACTTGGTCATTTTATATTCGTAAGAAATGCCTGCCTCTTTCAAAATCTGAAAAAGGTAAATATTTTGTTGACGAAATTTCTTTTTCCCCGATTTTGGATTGATAATTATGGCCCAATGTTGTGTTGTGATTTCTTCCATGATATGACCCCTAACCCCTATCCCGATAGCTATCGTGGAGGGAATTAGGTTAGCTAAGTTTAATTATTTCAAATTTAAAGTCGGTTTATAGCAGAAATTGGTAATTAAGTTCCCCTTTAGGGGTTAGGGGTTTTTGTTAGATACAAATCAATAAGTGTCAATGCCGCCATTGCTTCAACGATGGGCACTGCACGTGGTAAAACACATGGATCGTGCCGACCACGGGCTTCAAGTTCAATCTTATTTTGATGAATATCCAGTGTTTCTTGTTTTTTGGCAATGGTTGCCACCGGTTTGAATAGTACGCGGAAATAAATATCCTGACCGTTACTGATGCCGCCCTGAACACCTCCGGAATTATTCGATTTGGTTGTAACCTTATCTCCGATTTTTATAAATGAGTCATTCATTTCGGAACCTTTCAGACTTACACCTCCAAATCCCCGGCCATAATCAAAACCATGAGTAGCATTGATGCTTAACATCGCTTGTGCCAAACGTGATTGCAATTTATCGAAAATCGGTTCGCCCCAACCAATTGGAACACCTTTTACAACACATGAAATGATACCACCTATCGAATCGCCTTCTTCTTTTAGTTGTTTAATATATTCAATCATCTTTTCAGCCGTCTCTGTGTCGGGACATCTGACTATATTTGATTCAATCAATGAAAGATCAGCTGTTTCATAGCCTTGTGGCATGGCAATAGCTCCGACCTGAGAAGTGAATGCCGTAATTTCAACACCCAACTTTTTCAGTGCCAACTTGGCAATAGCTCCGGCAACAACACGCGAAGCCGTTTCCCTTGCCGAACTGCGTCCGCCTCCCCGGTGATCACGGATTCCATATTTTTGTTGATACGTAAAATCGGCATGCGAAGGTCGGTAAACTTCTTTCAAATGATCATAATCACCACTGTGCTGGTTTTCATTCCAGATAACAAAAGCTATGGGTGTTCCGGTTGTTTTTCCTTCAAAAATTCCGGAAAGAAGGTCTACTTTATCACCCTCTTTTCGGGGAGTTGAAATATCCGATTGTCCCGGA
>Ga0265297_10010518_pt1 | contig 11610 bp, 8 predicted proteins | sample Munlanlwell13791_FD_192502 | JGI IMG/M metagenome (GOLD analysis project Ga0265297, IMG submission 192502) | Leachate microbial communities from a municipal landfill in Southern Ontario, Canada - Leachate well 137-91 | ecosystem: Engineered > Solid waste > Landfill > Unclassified | place...
GGGCTCATAGCTCAGTTGGTTAGAGCGTTGCGTTGACATCGCAAAGGTCAGAGGTTCAAGTCCTCTTGGGCCCACCATTAGAAAAATGAAAGAGAAAATGAATTTAGAGATTTTAAGGCATTCCTGTTCGCATGTAATGGCCCAGGCCGTTCAAGAACTCTTCCCCGGGACTAAATTAGGGATTGGCCCGGCTATAGAAGACGGCTTCTATTATGATTTTGACACTTCGGCTGCGCTCAGTGCAGGTAAAAAAGAGGCGTTTACCGACGAGGATTTAGCCAGGATCGAAAAAAAGATGGCCGAAATCATCGCTGAAGATGAGCCGTTTATCCGGGAAGACTTGGAGAAAAAAGCGGCCTTAAGTTTGTTTAAGAAGCTGGATGAGCCCTATAAAGTAGAATTAATTAACGCCTTAGCCGGCGCCCAAATCTCAGTTTACCGCACCGGAAAGAAATTCGTGGATTTATGCCGCGGCCCGCATATTCAATCTACCGGCCAGATCAAAGCCTTTAAGCTGTTATCCGTAGCCGGAGCTTACTGGCATGGGATAGAAACCAACCCCATGCTCCAGAGAATTTATGGCACTTGTTTTGAAAGCCGGCAAGAGCTGGATGAGCACCTGAAGAACTTAGAAGAAGCAAGATTACGCGACCATCGAAAATTAGGCCCTAATTTAGAGCTCTTTGATATCTACCACGAAGAAGCTGGGGCAGGCCTGGTTTTTTATCATCCCAAAGGCGCCCTTTTACGCATGCTCATCGAGGATTATGAAAAGAAGGAGCATTTAAAGCGCGGGTATCAGATAGTAACTACCCCGCATATTATGCAGGCAGGGCTTTGGAAAACCAGCGGCCATTATGATTATTACAAGGAAAATATGTATACCCTGAATATCGATAAGCAGGAATACGTATTAAAGCCGATGAACTGCCCAGGCCACATTTTAATTTACAAATCTAAGACCAGGAGTTATAAGGATCTGCCTGTCCGCCTTTTTGAGTTAGGCACGGTCTACCGCCATGAAAAAGCCGGGGTCCTGCACGGTTTACTGCGTGTGCGCGGATTTACCCAGGATGATGCGCATATATTTTGCCTGCCGGAACAACTCAAAGCCGAGATTAAGGCAGTGATCGATTTTGTCTTTGATACGATGAAGACCTTCGGCTTCAATGACGTGAGCATCGAATTAAGCACCCGGCCGCAAAAATCTATAGGTTCGGATGAAGACTGGGAGAGGGCAACCCAGGCGCTGGAGGAGAGCTTAAAAGAAAAAGGGTTAGCTTATGATATCAACGAGGGCGACGGCGCTTTTTACGGCCCGAAGATCGATATTAAAATAAAAGACGCTTTGAAGAGAAAATGGCAGTGCGCGACAATTCAATGTGATTTTGCCCTGCCGAAAAGATTTAACCTGGCTTACATTGATAATGCCGGCAAGGAGCAGCAGCCGATAATGTTGCACCGGGTCTTATTGGGCAGCGTAGAGCGTTTTGTGGGGACCCTGATCGAACATTATAACGCGGACCTGCCCTTATGGCTGGCGCCGCTCCAGGCATTGGTTATCCCGATCAAAGATACGGTTATGGATTACGCTCAGAAAATCGTCCAGGCGCTTAAGGCCGAAGGCGTGCGCGTTGAAATAGACAGCCATAACGAAACTTTGGATAAAAAAATCCGGAATGCCGAGATGAATAAGGTTCCTTACTGCCTGGTCATCGGTGAACGCGAGGAAAAATCCGGCTCGGTCAGTGTCCGGCAAAAAGGCAAAGGCAACATCGGCGCGTTGAACATAGATGAATTTATCAAAAAAATTAAAGAGGAAGTAGAGAAGAAGGCCGTTTAATACAAGGAAAGGAAGGTGGTTGCGATAAAAAAATTTATCCGCATTAACGACAGGATTCGCGTTCCTCAGGTAAGAGTGGTTGGCCCGGACGGTAACCAGTTGGGGGTAATGGCGATACAGAGGGCCCTGGACTTGGCTAACCAGCATGAATTGGACTTAGTCGAGGTAGCGCCTTCGGCTAATCCTCCGGTCTGCCGGATCATTGATTACAGTAAATTTAAATACGACGAAGAAAAAAAGGAGCGCGAGGCCAAGAAACACCAGAAGCAGGGTAAATTAAAAGAGATCCGTTTAAAGCCTAATATCGATGAACATGACTTTGAGACCAAGCTAAAACAGGCGGCTACTTTCTTAAAGAAAAAAGATAAAGTTAAGATTAACCTGTTCTTCCGCGGGCGCCAGATGGAACATATAGATTTGGGGAGAAAGGTTGTCGATAAATTCATCCAGGATATACAGACCGACGGACAGGTAGAGAAACCGCCGATGATGGAAGGCAGGATCATGTCTTTTGTCATTGCGCCTAAATCCTAGAAAGGGAGATATGGGAAAATTAAAAACTAAAAAAGGGGTGGCCAAAAGGTTTAAGCTTACTAAAAAAGGAAAGATCAAATATTCCTGCGGCGGTAAGAGCCACCTTGCTTCCAGCAAGAAGGGCAAGAGGGTCAGGAAACTGCGTAAAAGGGATATTCTAAACAATAACAAAGAAACCAAGTATCTTAAACGGATGCTGCCTTACGGTTAGAAAAGGAGTGATTCATGGCGAAAATTAAACACAGCACAGCAACACGCAGAAGAAAAAAGAGGTTATTAAAAAAGACCAAAGGTTTTTTTGGCGATAGGTCCAAGCAGTTCCAGCAGGCGCGCCGTGCGCTGATGCACGCCTTAAAATATGCTTATCGGGACAGGCACAACAAAAAAAGAGAGATCCGCGCCCTATGGATCGCGCGTATTAATGCTGCCTGCCGCGCCGAGGGTATTACCTACAGCGTCTTTATGAACGGTCTTAAGAAAGCCAAGGTAGGCCTGGACCGCAAGGTCTTAGCTGATTTAGCGGTAAAAGACAATGCGGCTTTTAAAAAAATAATAGGATTAATCAAGAAATAGAGAGGCTAGGAGCGCTATTTTCATGGACATTAATGCGGTCAATGCCCAGATAGACGCGGATATCCGGGAGGTCAATTCTCCCGGAGCGCTGGAACAATTCCGCCTGAAATATTTAGGCCGGAAAGGCCTGGTCGCTGAGCTGACCAGCGCCATACCCGGGCTGCCTCAGGAAGAGCGCGCCAGGTTTGGCCGGGAAGCCAACGCCCTTAAGAGTAAACTCCTGGGCCTGATCGAAGAAAAACAAAAAGCAGTTTCCGGTTCCCCCGGGCAAGCCGCGCCTGCCGCTGGCGACCTGGGCTTACCGGGGATCAGCCAAAATCTGGGGCAGCTCCATCCTTTAACCCAGGTTACCGATGAGATCTGCACCATCTTCAGCCGCATGGGTTTTTCCGTTATGGAAGGCCCGGAGATTGAAAGCGAATACAATAATTTTACCGGCTTAAACATCCCCCTGGAGCATCCTTCCCGTGAAGCCTTCGATACTTTCTACTTGAAAGATTATGCCAAGATGCTTTTGCGCAGCCATACCTCTCCGGTGCAGGTGCGCCAGATGAAAGAGCAAAAACCGCCGCTAGCCATAGTTGTCCCCGGCCGCGTGTACCGCCCGGATGCTGTAGATGCCTCGCATTCATTTATGTTCCATCAGATAGAAGGCTTTATGGTCGATAAAGGCATAAAGTTTTCCGACCTGAAAGGGATCTTGGAGATGTTTGCCCGGGCCGTGTTCGGCAACGATATTAGAATGCGTTTCCGGCCGCACTTCTTCCCTTTCACCGAGCCGTCGGCCGAGGTCGACATATCCTGCATAATTTGCAAAGGTAAAGGTTGTTCGGTGTGCGGACGCAAGGGCTGGCTGGAGATCCTGGGTTCAGGCATGATCCATCCCAATGTATTTCAGCAGGTGGGTATTGATGCGCGTAGATATACCGGTTTTGCTTTTGGCCTGGGTGTCGAAAGGATCGCTATGCTTAAATATGGAATTAATGATATAAGGTTATTTTTCGAAAATGACCTTAGATTTTTGAGGCAGTTTTAAAATGAAAGTTACCTATAATTGGCTCAAAGAGTTTGTCGAAATCAAAATCCCGGCTAAGGAATTGGCGGATAAGTTGACTATGGCCGGATTAGAGGTCGTTTCTCTTGAAGAGAAGGATGGGGATTTTATCTTGGAGATCGAGATCACTTCCAACCGCCCGGATTGGTTAAGCGTTTTAGGTGTAGCTCGGGAAGTAGCGGCCATAACCAACTCCAAACTAAAAACTAAAATCCAGAAACCAAAAACTAAGACCGACAAAGCTAATCTCAAGATTGAGGTGGAAGATAAAAAAGACTGCCCTCTTTATACTGCCCGGATCATCAGGAACGTAAAAGTAGGGCCTTCTCCGGGGTGGTTGAGCAAAAGGCTGGAGTCAGTAGGTTGCCGTTCGGTCAATAATGTCGTGGACATTACTAATTACGTATTATTCGAACTGGGAGAACCTTTGCATGCTTTTGATCTGGATAAACTGAACCCGGAAAGAATAGTTGTGCGCCGGGCAAAAGCCGGGGAAAAAATAACCACCATAGACGGAGAAACCAGGGATTTGAATAGCGCTGTTTTGGTTATCGCGGATAAAGTAAAAGCAGCAGCTGTTGCCGGAGTGATGGGCGGTAAAGAGAGCGAGGTTGGCCCGGCTACCAGGAATATTTTATTAGAAGCTGCGGTGTTTGACCCGGTTGTTGTGCGGCGTTGCCGCCAGGAGCTGGGTTTACAAAGCGAATCCAGCTATCGTTTTGAGAGAGGCGTGGATCCGGGAATGGTTGAGCAAGCTTCTTTAAGGGCAGCGCAATTATGCGGCGAGTATTGCCTGGCGCAAGAGGCTTCTTTTAGTTCTTCCGGCTCAAGCAAAAGTAAGGCCAGAAGCGTTAAATTGAATACAGTGCAGGCCGCCGAGGTCTTAGGGATAGCTATAGCTGCTCCTAAAATAAAACAGATCCTCTCCAGGCTGGGGTTCAGGATCAAACAGAAAGCCAAAAATATTTTAGCTGTCCAGGTCCCCTCTTACAGGCAGGATGTGAAGTTAGAAGTAGATCTCATTGAAGAAGTAGCCCGTGTTTTCGGTTATGAGCGTATACCAGTGAGTTTGCCCGCGATCAAGCCGCAGGTAACCTTAAACACAAAAAGGGATTTAGCCTCTGGCATAAAGAAGATGCTCGTTGGCCTGGGTTTAAGCGAAGTGATCACCTATAGCCTGACAGACAAGGCTACTTTAAATAGCCTGGGGGTTGATTTTGGCGCTCAGCCGATAGCCATTATGAATCCCTTAAGCCAGGAACAGGAAGTTCTCCGGCCGACGCTTCTGGCTGGCTTGGGCCGCGCAGTCAGCCTGAATTTTAATCAAAAACAGGAATATGTCGCTATTTTTGAAATCGCCAATATTTTCCGGGCAGAAAATAAACCTAAAGAAGAACTTACTTTAGGTATTGCCTTAAGCGGGACAAAATCTTGCCTGTTTGAGCAGGGCCGGGTTAAAGATGAAGCAGGTTTTTTAAAATTAAAAGGAATAATCGATACAATCTTCGCCAGGCTTGGTATCAGCGGTTACAGATTGAATAATCAGGGCAGCACTGTGGAAATACGCATTCAAAACGAAAGGGCCGGGTTGATGTTGAGCCTTAGCCCCCAGGCCTTAAATAAATTCAACATCAAGAACAAAAACGTTTTTATGCTCGAACTTTCTTTGGATAAAGCCTTATCTTTTATCCGGCAGGATAAAAGATTCATTCCTCTTCCCAGGTTCCCCGGCATATCCCGGGATATAAGCTTTATTTTGAAGGAGGAGATCTCGGCCCAGGAAATACTGGTCCTGCTCAAGGAAAAAGGACAGCCGTTATTAAGCGAGGTTAGAATTACGGATTATTATAAAGGCAGCCAGATCCCTGACGGATACCGGGGCCTGACCTTGTCCTGTTTTTATAGTTCTAATGAGCGCACCTTGGCTGAAAACGAGATCCAGCCCACGCATGAATTGCTTTGTGCCGAACTTATCCGGCAATTCGGCGTTAAGTTAAGGTAGGCTTGATTTTCCTTAGGCATGTGTTATAATATTTATAGAAAGAAAAAGCTCTTTTAAATATCCCTGCAGTGCTCGTTGGAACTTTGATAATTGTTGAACCAACACTAATTTCAAGGGAGCCCGTTAGGGCACCCACCTGAAACCAAAACGGTTCAGACTATTCAGTCCAACGGCACTTATGCGGGGATTTTTTTTGCCGCAGAAAGCGGCACACCGAACTATCCGATAGGTTCGGGTGTAGGTTTATATTATGGACCTTTTTACCGAAGAGAAGAAAAAAGATTTGAAAAAACTGCCCCTGGCAGTGCGCATGCGCCCGAAAACACTGGATGAATTTGTCGGCCAGGGCCACATTTTAGGAAAAGGCAAGCTCCTGCGCCGGGCCATCGAAGCCGACCGTTTAAGTTCGGTGATTTTATTCGGCCCTCCGGGTATAGGCAAGACCTCTCTGGCCTGGTGTATCGCTAATCTCACCAAGGCCTATTATGTTGCGATCAATGCTACCACCTCCAATGTCGAGGAATTAAGGAAAGTGATTGCCGCGGCTAAGCAGAAAGAAGCCAATACCGGCAAAAAAACCATCCTTTTTATCGACGAGATCCACCGTTTCAATAAAGCCCAGCAGGATGTTTTATTACCCGACGTGGAAGACGGCAACCCGGTATTGATCGGCGCTACTGTCCACAACCCCTTTTTTTCGCTGGCCTCGCCTCTCTTGTCGCGCTCGCTCGTCTGTGAATTAAAATCCCTGAAAGAAAATGAAATTTTAGCTATTTTGCATTCTGCCCTCCAAGACAGCGAACGCGGATTAGGTAATCTAAAGGTTAACGCGGACAAAAAGGCCCTGGCCTTCCTGGCTAAAATTTGCGAGGGGGATGCTCGCCGGGCGTTGAATGCTTTAGAGGTTGGCGTTTTGACCACGCCGAAAACCAAAAGCGGCAGTATTGATTTTAACCTGGAAGCAGCCCAGGAATCCATTCAGAAAAAAGCAGTGGTTTACGATCAGGATGAAGATGCCCATTACGACACTGCCTCGGCTTTTATCAAGTCGATGCGCGGCTCAGATCCGGACGCGGCGCTTTACTGGATGGCCAAGATGCTCTATTCCGGGGAAGACCCCAGATTCGTTGCCCGCCGGGTTTGCATACTGGCAGCTGAAGACGTTGGCAATGCCGATCCGCTGGCCCTGGTTCTGGCGAACGCCGCTTTACAGATCTCCGAATTTGTAGGTATGCCGGAAGCCCGCATTCCCTTGGCCCAAGCAGTAATCTATGTTTCCTGCGCCCCTAAATCGAATGCCAGTTATTTAGCTATTGATAAGGCCCTGCAGGATATCGAAAGTAAAAAGGTCCAGGAAGTACCCGACCACCTTAAGGATGCCTCTTTGGACGCCGAGGCCTTAGGCCATGGACAGGGTTACAAATATGCCCATGATTACCCGGGGCATCATGTGCAGCAGAAATATACGCGTAAAAAAGTCCGCTATTATGAACCGACGAATATGGGTTATGAGGCGAAGATCAAAGAACGCCTGGAAAAACTGCGTAAAGAACAGGAAGGTTTAAAATGAGCCTGGCAATCACAATTGTGCTGGCGCTGGGGATCGCCATGGTAACTTACGCTGTTTATATTGTGTTTGTTCCCACAGGCTCGCGGAGTAAGCCTAAGAAGAAATCCGGAGCCGGGGATCCTATGGCCGAGTTTAAAGAGAAAAGGATTGTCCGGCTGGAAGAAGAAATTAAAACCCTGGAGGCCGCGGCGGAGAAGACAAGATCAGAATACGAAAAAGAGCAATTCCGGTTTCAGGAGGCCATTAGCAAGCGTGAACAGCTGGAACAGGAGTTAAAGCGCCGGGAAGATTGGGTGGCGACCTCCGAAGAGATGCTGAACAAGGCCAAAACGGAAAACACGGAACTGAAAAATAAATTTGTGTCTAAAGAGGAAGAGTTACAGAGGGAGTTCACCAAAAATGTCAATTCGGTAAGAGAGGTCAGAGAATTAAATGATAAGATCAGACTGCTGGAGAAAAACATTAAGGAGCAAGCCGAGCAAATAGAGATACAGAAACATAAAATCGAAAAATACCTTCAGGATATTAAAGGCCACGAAACCTCTATCGCGGAGTTCCGCAAGAAAGAAAAATTAAGCGAATGGGTGCCGAAAGCGGAATTTAACAAGTTAAATGAAGAGTATACGGAATTAGAGAATGAGTTGGACGCAAAAGATGTGAAATTGCAGAGTTTTGCCGAAGAGATTACGCATTTGAGAAAACAACTGGAAGAAAAGCCTAGAGAAGAGCCAAAGCCGCTGGAGAAACCGCTAGAAGCCCCTCAAGAAGAAGTTGTTGAAGCAAAACCCAAAGAAGAACTCATTGAGGATAAATCCCAGGCGCCTGCTCCGGAAGCAAAGACTGAACCAAAAGAAGGGCAGCCCGCAGTTGCAGAAAAGCCAGCTGCTGAAGAAGCACCTACTAAAGAAGAACCAGCTAAAGAGGAGCCTGTTTCTGAAGAGCCCAAGCCGGAAGAGAAAACCGGTAAAGAAGGGCCGCATCCTACCCCTAAATATTCTTTAGAGAAAACGCGCAATATCGGGATCATGGCTCATATCGACGCCGGCAAGACCACAACTACCGAAAGGATCATTTTTTATACCGGTAAGTCGCATAAGATCGGAGAGGTACACGAGGGCGCTGCGGTTATGGATTGGATGAAACAGGAGCAGGAGCGCGGGATCACTATTACTTCGGCAGCTACCACCTGTTTCTGGAAAGAGCACCGCATAAATATCATTGATACTCCCGGCCACATAGATTTTACGGTAGAAGTTGAGCGGTCATTGCGCGTCCTGGATGGAGCAGTAGCGGTTTTTTGCGCGGTCGGAGGGATCGAGCCGCAATCAGAGACAGTCTGGCATCAATCCAATAAATACAATGTTCCAAAAATAGGTTTTGTCAACAAGATGGACCGCACCGGAGCGGATTTTTTTGCGGTCTTAAAAGGTATTGATGAGGATTTAGGCGGCAATGCCGTTCCTATTGAAATACCTTTGGGGGCGGAAGAAAATTTTAAAGGCGTAATAGATTTAATTGAAATGAAGGCTTATTTCTATGATGATGACACGCAGGGTAAAGAGTATAGAATTGCAGAGATCCCCGCAGATTACCTGGAGCAGGCTAAAAAATACCGGCACATGATGGTAGAGAGGGCTGCCAGTTTTGAGGAGGCCTTGACGAAAAAATACCTTGAGCAGGGAGAAGCTGCGATCGAGGTTAAGGAATTGACCAGCGCTATCCGCAAGGGAACCGTAGCGAACAAGGCCGTGCCTTTATTGTGCGGAGCTTCTTTTAAGAATAAAGGGATTCAAAAGCTGCTGGATGCGGTAAATATGTATCTGCCCTCGCCTTTGGATGTAGCCGCGATCAAGGGCCATGATGTTGATGACAAGGACAAAGAGATTTTGCGTCATCCGGACATAAATGAACCGTTTACCGGCCTGGCTTTCAAGGTGCAGGCTGATCCACATATGGGTAAACTGGTTTATGTGCGGGTTTACTCCGGGTTCCTGTCAACAGGGACTTACGTTTTGAATTCCACCAAGAACAAAAGGGAAAGAGTGGCCCGCATAGTGCAGATGCACGCTAACCAAAGAGAGAATATTGAATATGCGTTTGCCGGGGATATTGTAGCAGTAGTCGGTTTAGGCGATACCATCACCGGAGATACGCTGTGCGACCAGGATCATCCTGTGCTTCTGGAAGCGATCAAATTTCCTACTCCGGTTGTTTCTTTGAGTATCGTACCCAAGAGCCGCGCGGATCAGGATAAGCTCGGCAAGGGCTTGGCTAAATTAACCGAAGAAGACCCGACTTTTCTGGTGAATACCGACGAGGAAACCAAAGAAGTGGTGCTTACGGGAATGGGAGAGCTGCATTTGGAGATTGTGGTGGACAGGTTAAAAACCGAATTCGGAGTGGAGGCAATTGTGGGCCAGCCCAAGGTTGCCTACCGGGAAACCATATTGGATAAATCCGAAGGCGAAGGAAAATATATCAAGCAATCCGGAGGGCGCGGCCAATACGGCCATGCTTTATTAAGATTGCTTCCGGCTGCCTCCGGCGAAGGATTTGAATTTATCGATAGTATAAAGGGAGGGGCGATCCCGCGTTCATTTATTCCGGCAGTGGAAAAAGGCGTAGTTGAAGCCATGCAAAACGGCGTGTATGTGGGCTTTCCCGTAGTGGATGTGAAGGTAGAATTATACGACGGTTCGTTCCACGAAGTAGATTCTTCAGAGCTAGCCTTTAAGATGGCCGGGATCTTTGGTTTTAAAGAGGCGTTTATGAAGGCTAAGCCGATCCTGCTTGAACCGTATATGTCTTTAGAAGTAGCTACGCCTGAAGAGTATGTCAATGCCTGCGTAGGCTACATCTGTTCGCGCCGCGGCAAGATCCTGAATATGGATGCTAAAGGCAAACAAAAACTTATTTCCGCCGAAGTTCCCCTCTCCGAGATGTTCGGTTATGCCACTGCCTTTCGTTCACTCTCTAGCGGCCGGGCCAACGCTACTATGGAATTTTCCAAATACCTCCAGGTCCCGCAAGAGATCACCCAGAAGCTTATCGAAGAAAAACAAAAGCGCAAAGAAGCCGAAAACAAATAATCCTGCCTTTTCCTGGTTCTGGAAGCGTTTTCACTAAACCCCTGCTTTAGCCTTGTAATTCCTTACCTATATAGCATACTTTATTTAATAAGGCCGATGAGCCAAAAATCACCGTAACAAGCTTAAAAATATGAAGAGAAAATTCCCCAAGATATTTTATTTCCTGGTCTGTTTTTTGCTTATCTTTGAGCAATCCGGTTTTGCCCAGGCTGCTGCTGAGCTGAATCTGGCAGGTCATTTTATTCGGCTGCATCAGGCTATTGCCACGGATAGATTCCGGCCGCTGCATTTACGCTATCTTTCCTATGACAGCTTAAATAATAATTTCAACCTGTTTCTGGATAAAGGTGATTTAAAGGGCGTAAACGAAGCAAGCCTTAGAGGCTCAGCCAAGGAATTATTACGCTACTTCTTCGTCGGTGTCTCGCTTCCGAACGATTCTTTTTGGGTAAACCTGAGGCCGGATTCTCCGGATAATATCATCGATACTTATTTAGCCCAGACAGACGTGGGCAAGATACTTTTAGAAGCTGACCTGCAGCTTAAAAAAGATACGGCAAATTTTACCTCCCCGCAAACCCCCGAAGGTAAAGCTTACTGGAGTAAGCTTTATCAAAAAGCCGGAGAGCTTTTTGGCTCCGATAACATAACCATTCCTACCCTGACCAGGCCTTGGATTGTACCGAATGAGATAATCATCCGGGAAGCAGCTGATAATGCCTATATTTACAAAGCCACCCTGAAAGTCATGTTGGAACAGGATTACCTGAAAGGCTCAAGCGTATATAATTTTACCGATGTAAGATTAAAACAGCTTAATGAATATTCCTCCCAGCTGATCAGGGAAACCATCATTCCTAAGTTAACTAAAGATGTAAATACTGCCAAAAGATACGCTCCTTTAAGGCAGGTTTACTATTCTTTAATACTCGCTCAGTGGTTTAA
>Ga0265297_10010519_pt1 | contig 11610 bp, 14 predicted proteins | sample Munlanlwell13791_FD_192502 | JGI IMG/M metagenome (GOLD analysis project Ga0265297, IMG submission 192502) | Leachate microbial communities from a municipal landfill in Southern Ontario, Canada - Leachate well 137-91 | ecosystem: Engineered > Solid waste > Landfill > Unclassified | place...
CCGGTCAAACTCATTGGATCGGGACGCGCCCGGGAGTACGAAAAAGACGGTTTTTCTCACTGTTGCGTAGAAGAAGTTGCAATGGTTAGGGATATGTATTACAATATCAAAGCGTACAGGCCGGAAAAGAAAGAAGAGATCCCGAAGATGTTTCGGGACATGGTTAAAAATGATCGACCCAGTTTTTTCTCGCTTTCGAGGTTTTAGATGGCAGAGCCCTACCAGATAATTTACGACTATGAAGACGTGCCAGTAATTAAGAAGTTCGCGCTAAGTAGCAAACGAATTCGCGGGCTTATGGGACCCTTCGGAAGTGGGAAGTCAAGTGGCTGTGTCATGGAAATTATCCGCCGCGCTCATGAACAGGCACCATCTGCTGATGGTATCCGTAGATCACGTTGGGCGGTAATACGCGCGAGTTATCCACAGCTAAAAGATACAACAATTCGCACAGTTATGGACTGGTTGCCCGTTTCCATCTTTGGCGAATACTCAGTTACAAATCATAATTATGTCATTACAAAGTTCCCCGGAGTTCACCTGGAATTGATGTTTCGCGCCCTTGACCGGCCTGAACAGGTAGCCAATCTTCTGTCGCTGGAATTAACCGGAGCGTGGGTGAACGAAGCGCGGGAAGTCCAATGGTCCATCATTGAAGCACTGGACGGTCGTATTGGCCGATACCCTGGTAAAAAAGACGGTGGTTGCACATGGTCAGGAATGATTCTGGATACCAACCCCCCAGACGAAAATAGCGAGTGGTACAAATTCTTTGAGGTCAAGCGGCCATCGACAGCAGCGATCTTCAAGCAGCCGTCCGGGTTGTCACCGCAGGCAGAGAACCTGAAAAACCTCATAAAAGGCTACTACACCAACCTCGCCATCGGGAAAAGCGATCAATACGTCCGTGTCTACATCGAAGGAAAATACGGATACACCCAGGAAGGCAAAGCAGTCATTGAACAGTACAACGACAATACCCACGTCGCGCTGTCTGTGATTCAGCCGATGGAAGACCGGCCGCTTATCTGCGGAATGGATTTCGGGTTATGTTATGATGATCAAACAGAGGTTCTTACTGAATCAGGGTGGAAATTATTTAAGGACGTTTCTGGAATTGACCGGATGGCTACGAAAGACTTTGGCACCAACGTCATTGAATACCAGAAACCGTCCAGAAAAATATCCATAGATTATTCTGGAGACATGTATCTCTATGAAAATCAAAACTTGAATTTTTGCGTGACACCAGATCACGTTATCCCATGCAGGAAGCGCACTGGGAGAAAAGAGTTGTGGACAGGAGATTATCGTTTAACGGCAGACTATTTATTTAATAATCCAGAAAAACATTACGCATTAGATTTGCTGGCTGAATGGAAAGGATGCTCTTTGGGAAAATTCGGACCATTAAAGTGGTCCGCTTCTGTGTTTGCTGAATTTATGGGGATATACCTCAGTGAAGGTAATTTTGATAAAAAACAAAACAGAATAACCATTGCTCAAAAGAAGCGCGATGGATATTTCCAAAGGATACTTAACGACACGGAGTTGTTATGGATACGAGGAGATCAATCGTGGAGAGTGACCAACAAGGAGTTAAACAACTATCTAAAGCAATTTGGATATTCTCACGATAAATACGTTCCCCTTGAAATAAAAAAAATGGGAAAAGCAGAAATATTGAAGTTTATTTATTCATACACAAGGGGAGATGGACACATACGGACTAACCTTAATGGATCGCTGGAACATACCGTATTTACTGTTTCAAAAACAATGGCAGACGATTTTCAAGAGTTAGCTATGAAAGTTGGGTGGTACGCTAAAATAAGAATTGTAAAACCACAAGATTCTATTATTTTTGAGAATGGAAAAGCGAGGACAATTCACAACGAAGGCGGGTATTGCATAACTTTTAAAAAGAAGGCAAAGCGATCTGAAATTAAAGGAAAGAATTTTTCTAAAACACGGTACAACGGCAAAGTGTATTGCCTGACAGTACCCAATGGAACTCTCTATGTACGTAGAAAATTAACGCCAAGCTGGAACGGTAATTGTCCAGCACTTGTTCTTGCTCAAATGACTCCTCGTGGTAAATTGTTGATCATAGATGAGTTTATTTCCGAAGGAATGGGACTTAAAAATTTCATGGAAAACTTAGTTATGCCACGACTTAGGGCAGAGTATTTTGGCATACCAATCCAAGGCGGGTATGGAGACCCAGCAGGAACTTCCAGGTCCCCAACGGATGAATCAACGTGCTACGAAGTGTTGCGTGGACTTGGTTTAAAGAATATTGTTCCTTGCCCAACAAACGCTCTTCTTCCAAGGATAGCGGCGGTGGAATCATTGCTCACCAAAATGATAGACGGGGAGCCAGCAATGATCATTTCTCCCAAATGCGTGATGATTCGCAAAGGGTTGAACGGAGGATACCATAGGCAAAGAATTCCAGGCACAACAAATGAGTTCTCTGATCAACCATTTAAGAATATTTATTCCCATATTCTTGATGGGTTACAGTACTTATGTTTTTATGTGGGAGACTCAAAAAGTAAAAACAAGCGGAATGATGATTTTTTAAAGAGAATCGGACAACAAAAGAAACACCGGCCTGCGTCATCGATTGCCGGAATGTAGGAGATAAAATGAAACTTGATTTATATTCTTACAGAAATTATCCGAAAGAAGGATGGGCAATAAACGGCAGAAACGTTCTTCCTCCAAGCGCATACATGGAAGAAATATATTGGCTGAATCACATACTTTCAATTTTTCCAAAATTGAAAACAATGGATATTTTTGCAAGTGGACGAGTTTTGACCGTTTATCAGATAAGAGAAATAGTGTTCAAACTTATACAATATTTCAACCAGAAAACTGGATTTAATAATTAACCAGGGGGAGGAAACCATGGAAGACGAACAGGAAGAAAAAGACCAAAAGCGAAAAGAACGACTCGATAAACTTGGCCCCACGCTCCGGGATAAATTTACCAAGAACGAAGCCAACCGGCGCCCAAAGGAAGTCGAATGGCTGGAAGACCTGCGGCAACTCAAGGGGATCTACGATGCCGATGTCAAGATCGAACCAAACAACAGCCACTATTACCCGAAGGTAACTCGCTCCAAGGTGAAGTCAGTTCTGTCACGCCTGAACGACATGCTCTTCCCGACGACCGACCGCAACTACACCATTGAACCCACTCCTGAGCCTGAAATAGCCCCGGAACTTGCCCAGATGCTCGGGCAGAAGCTCATTCAGCAGATGACCATGGAAGCACAGCAAAGCGTTCCTGAAGGCCAGCAACCGCCTCCTCTCGATCCTGAGGTAGTATCCAAACGAATGTCCGCCGCTATCAAGCACTATGCCACAACCGCCTCGGAAAAAATGCAGTCTGAGATTGACGACCAGCTTCTCGAAACCAAGTACGCTACTGAAGGGAAGAAAGTTCTGGAGTCAGGTCTTAATTTCGGAACTGGTATTATCCGCGGTCCGCACGTCAAAACTATCAAATCGAAAGAATGGCACTTTATAAACGGGGAGTTTGTTGCGAGAACGAAAGAGAAAAAATATCCCATCCTGAAAGCAACGCGGATATGGGACTGGTATCCCGACATGAGCGTGACCGATGCCGAAAAATCAGATGGGTATTTTATCCGACACGTCATGAGTAAACTGGAAATGCAGGAACTTGCCAAACGTTCGGACTTCGACGGAGAAGTGATCAAAGAATTTCTCAAAGACTTTCCCAAGGGAAATGCCGAAATGAAGGCATACGAGCAGGAGCTCCGCGATATCGACGCCGAAAATAAGAAGCAGACCGGGAGCGTCAGACAGACCAGCAATAGTTACGAAGTCCTTGAGTTCTGGGGATTACTGGAAGACGACGACGATAAAGCCTACGAAGGTGAAGCGTGGATACTCGGTAGCAAGGTTATCAAGGAAGACAAAAACAACATCGCTGACGGAAAGCGCCCGGACAGGCTGTTTTATTTGGAAAAGGATGAAACCAGCATTTTTGGTCAGGGACTTATCAGGATTATGAGAGGAAGCACGGCAGCGTATGCTGGAGCATCAAGGGCGGCGCTGGATAACGCATCGGTGGTTAGTGGGCCAATCGTGGAAATGAACATCTCGTTACTGATGACAGACCAAAGCATTGACAGTATTTATCCCCGGCAGATTCTTTACCGCGAGGGATACGGAGTAGATTCTCAGTATCCGGCGCTCAGAGGACTTGAATTCAATTCCCATATCACCGAACTGCTTATGCTGCGGGACAAGATCAAAGAAACCCTGGACGAAGAAACCTGTCTTCCGGCATGGATTACAGGTGAACCGCCGCGCAATACCAATGAAACCGTTGGTGGCGCATCAATCAAAGTCGGCAATGTCCTGATCGCGCTGAAGGATATCGTCAGCAACTTTGATGCCTTTACGTCCGAAGTCATGGGAGCTATGTACGCATGGAACATGGAATACAATCCTCGCAACGACATCAAGGGAGACTTTCTGGTTAAGGCCCAAGGGTCAAGCAGCCTGATCACCAAAGAGGTTCGTATGCAGGCGTTAAACCTACTGGCTCAGACTTTAACACCTGAAGACTGGTGTTATATTCCCCGCTACGCATTCCTCAAGGAACGCTGGAAATCACACGATATGCCAATGAGCATGTTGCGGACCGAAGAAGAAGCGGCACCGTATCTTGCCCAACTGAACGATCCTGAAATGAAAAAGCTGGCCATGGCGAAAGAAACAGCTGAAATTGAGTACAAGAAGGCCATGACCCTGAAGGCGACGGCTCAGGCGAAAGACAAGAACGTAGAAGCTAACGCAAAGGGACCGGCGGCGGAAGCGGCCAACGCACTGACAGCGGCGAAGACCTTTAACCAACACGCCGCCTCAGCTTCAGCAATTCACAAAACTGGAGCAGATGTCGATCTCATGAAGGCCAAGGAATTTAAGGAAAACGTCGATTCAGCATCCATGATCCACGATGCGAGCAAGCCTGAACCGGTAAAAGAAGCTGGAGGATATAGTGGAAAAAAGTAATAAATCTAAACTGATAGAACTTATTCAGGAAAATCGTGACTCGGAACTGGTCAGGTTGTTTATCTCTTTGGTGGATGTTCTGATCGAAGAGAACCGCCTGAAGAACGATACGGCCCGTCCGGAAGAGATTCCGATGAACCAGGGTGCAATTCAACAACTTAAAGCATTGCGTGATATTTTTCAAAAAAGACCCGTAATGACTAAAAATTGAGGGAGGTAGTTATGGCAGAACAAATTGATGGAGCGGAAAGAATACACGGATCGACCCATTGGGGTACTCATGACGAAATTGAGTACGTCAGGAAAATAGGTGAGAATTTTCCTAAAAATCACATTGGAACAAAATTCACAAAGAAACAGTTGGTTCAAAAATATCTCACAGCGATGCAAAAAAAAGTAAACTGGGGGAACATTAACAAGAAAGAAGTGCTTTATTACGCAACTGAATTGCTAAATACCCTGTAAATTCCATTTAGGGTATTGACTTTGATTTAAAGAGCGTGGTATTTTTTACCTGAAATTATGGTAGAAGTACCACGTTTTTTATTGTCGAGCCCATAACTGGCTCGTGGATTGAAACAATTAACCATAGACGAGGGTAATATGGCAAAGAAAGAAGACGAAGCAGTACCAAACGATCTTTCAAGTATGTCTGCTGAAGACGAAAAGACGTTTGATGAGGCTTTTGCAGAAGAGCCAAAGAAGTCGGAATCAGAAAAGGCACCAAAGCCAAAAGATGAACCAGTGGAAAAGGTTGTTGAAAAGCAACCGAAGGAAGCTGAGGAATCCGGCAAACCGGCGCCGAAGGAAGAATCCGAGGACAAAGGTGATCCAAAACCGGAAGACTTTGAGCAGAAGTGGAAAACACTTCAGGGCGAGTTCAAAAAAGTAAAAGAAGAAAACGAAACCCTGAAACCACAACTCGAAGAGATGCAGTCCAAGATTGCCGAAATCGACAAACTCCAGGACGGCACTAAAAAAGGTGAAGCAAAAGCGGAAAAGAAAAAAGAAGACCTGGCAGAACTTCTTTTAAAACTTTACGACGACCTAACGCCCGAAGAAAAAGCGGAGTTGTCAACCTACGACGAGGAGTTTGATGTAGTCTCGAAATCGGAAGCCAAGAAAAGAGCGATATTCGCCAAGAAGATGGGATCGTACATCGATCAAGCCATTGAAGGCAGCAATAAAGCTCTTTTGACACAACTGGCTCCCTTCCTCATGGCCAGCGAAAAGACCACCGAGGAATCACATTTCAAGGCTATCAAATCAGCGCACGAAGACTTTGAGAAGTATCGGGATGACGGGTCGCTTAAAACATGGATCGAAGAACAGCCGGCGTATCTCCGGAAGGAATTTCAGAGAGTTTACAACGAAGGCGAGTCCGACGAAGTAATAGACCTCTTCTCCCGGTTTAAAAAAGATAACAACATCGGAACGACCGATAAAGACGACGAAAAGAAAAAAGTTGAGCAGGATGAAAAAAAGAAGAAACTCGACAAAATGGAAGTCGTTGATACCGGGAAGAGAGCTATCGGATCCACTGGCGTCGGGAAAGCAACTGATTACGATTCAGCATTTGACGAAGCCATAAAAGCATCATCCAGATAGCATCGTTCCGTAAATGAAACATAGGAGGAAATGAAATGGGAGTTAATGTTTATGGAGATGTGTCCCCTAGGACGGCTGCGTAAATAGCTTGCGCAGGGTAAATTTCACGAAATGCTGGAAAACCCTAAAGACCTTTTCACTGCCTAAGTGTGAAAGAGAAAGGTATAAATCATGAAAGAGAAAATGGGCAATCAGCAGGTTACAGATTTTGAGTTAGGATGGTTGGCTGGAATTTTGGATGGAGAAGGTAATATTTCAATGAGGACAAGTAAATTCAAAGGGGACACGCATTATAGTGTTGGTGTTGGATTCACAAACACTTCAGAAGAACTTTTGAAAAAAGTTGATTCTATTTGCTCCCGGCTTGGAGCCAATTTACATTGGCAGAAGAAAGCAAGACCTCAGAGATGCCTTCAAGGATGGGATTTAACCACAAGGAAAATATCCTATTGCCAAAGAATTTTAGAACCGCTATTACCACTCCTGACCAGTAAACGCGAAAAGGCAGAACTTGCCCTATCTTTTTGTAAACGAAGACTAGGTTTCGCTTTTCAATGTAGGGATAATAATTGGGATATCGCAAAATTATTTCCTTACAACGAAGAAGACTTATGGTACTTCGAAGAATTTAGAAAAAGACGGCGCGGATTTGTAACCCCAACGACTATCCCGCAAGGGAGTAGGGTTCAAGAGAATCCGAAGTGTGAAACGCATGAAGTTTGTGCGGTGATATAGTCTGACCTCATGTGAAAGCATGAGAGACATAACGGAATCGGTTATGTCGTAACATAAGTGACGCAGCAGTAGAATTATTGAAGCGCGGCATGCCCTATATGCTGATTGAAAAATTTGGGCAGAGTCGCCCGTTGCCCGGCAACAAGAGTACCACAATCAAATTCAGACGGTACGAACATCTTCCGCTGACGCTTACGCCGTTGGTAGAAGGGGTGACTCCGCCTTCACAGAAACTCACTTACACCGATGTGACGGCCACCTTGGAACAGCTTGGAAACGTCGTCGGTATTTCCGATGTCATCGCTGACACTCACGAAGATCCGGTCTTCCAGGAAGCACAGACGGTCATCGGTGAGCAGGCCGCAAAGACCATCGAAACTTACCGTTTCAATCACCTGAAGGCAGGAAGTAACGTGTTCTATGCCGGCAGTGTGGCAGGCAGAACGTCCGTTGTGACCGCGCCTACCCGCGCCGATCAGCGCAAGATTGTTCGCGCTCTGGAACGACAGGAAGCTGGTCATATTACCTCCATCGTTCGCAGCACACCCGCCTTCAATCAGGAATCCGTACTTCCGTGCTTCGTGGCACTTTGCCATGTCGATCTGAAGTCCGATATCCGCGGCATGACCGGTTTCATTGATGCCAAAGATTACGGTTCAGTTTCTCCGTGGGAGTCAGAAATCGGCGCCGTTGAAGATGTGCGTTATCTGCACAGCACGATCTTTGCCCCTTATGCTGATGGCGGCGGAGCCAAGGGAACCTTGATTTCCACTTCCGGAACGTCGGCTGATGTTTACCCGATCATGTATATCGCCAAGGACAGTTACGGCCTGGTCGCCCTGAAGGGTAAGTACGCAATTACGCCGATGGTCATCAATCCGGTCCCTTCCAAATCCGATCCTCTGGGTCAGCGCGGTACGGTATCGTGGAAGACCATGCAGACGGCGGTAATTTTAAATGACGCATGGTTTGTGATTTACGAGGCAGGCTGCACGAATTAATTAACAATTTAAAGTAATTAGGAGGAAATCATGACCGATCTTAACGATGCTAAAAGAGCATTTAACTCTTCATATTCGCAGACCAGTTTTCCGAAGCAGGCACAGCGGTCTGTTTTTGAGGCTTTCCCGGAAGAGGCAACTCGTCGGGCGCTGGCCGGAATCAATAACAGGGTTCTGGGTAAAACTGACGGAACTTTCGTAACCGGTGTATTACAGGCCGGAACAGCCGGTACTCCCGGTCTTGCCATCAATAACGCACTCAGTTACATTATTGACGGCCAACTGTATGCCGGAACAGCAAGTACCAATATTCCCATTCCAAAGGATTTGGGTACACAGGGAACGGCATCATGGTGCAAATACCTGCTATCTCTCGGAACTGCCGGTACCTATACCATTACCAAGGGAAACGAGGCGACTTCCGGTTCGGCAGGGGCTTATCTTCCCGATCTTCCGGACGAGAACTGCGCTATCGGGTATATGGTTATCAAGACGGCTGCAGTGGCATATACCGCTGGTTATACCGATCCTGCTGCAAATTCCAGTACGGTTGGGTATTACAACCTGATGAATATGCCGATCACCGAGCATTAAAATTAACAAAATGAGGGAGCTATTATGAAAGAAAGCGTAATGGATGTTAAAGTAACCGGTGCCGGAGTGCAGGAGTCAAAACCTGTTTCGGAAAAAGAAAATGTCGAAAAGGTAGAAAAGGTTGATTTGGGACCGACGTTTGACCCAAACATCTTTACTCACCCAGGCGGACACCCGAAGCAATGGGTGATCATCCGGGACACCGGTCAGCCGCACGAAAAGAAGCAACCGTTCGTTTCACTGAACGGTTATGCGTACCAGTTTCAGAAGAACGTGCCGATTCAGTTACCGACTCCTGTTTTAAACATGATGAGGAACTGCGTTTACACGAAAACCGAAAGGGATGAAGATACTGGCGAAGAGTCTACCCGCAACATCCCGCGCTTTTCCATAGAGGCTTTACCGAATGCTCCTAACGGAACTAATTAGCGTTCTGCGCAATCAGTACCTTGACGACGTTGCAGAGCCATATCTTTGGAGTGACCCAGAACTTGTTTCGTACATCTCGCAGGCCCAGAATGAAGCCTGCGAGAGAGCGAACCTGATCATTGACGAGTCAACTCCATCGGTATGCCAATTCCCTATTGAAGTGGGAGTTATCGGTTATTCCTTAAGCGAGAAGGTTTTACTTGTTAAACGGTGTTCTTTTGGCACCTCTATCGAGGAGGCCTATCCCTTAGAACAGCAAACCAGAAGCAGATTAGATCAAACTCGTCCCGGTTGGCGTAATGGTACGAGTAACCCATATGCCTATATCTGCGAAGATAACGGGGAAATTACGATTGTTCCTCCCACAGGCGGGACAACGGGAACTTCTGGTACAGCCGCAACTTCCGGAACGACTGGTACGGCGTTTCTTCAGGTGTCACGATATCCAATAAACGATCTTTCATTAAACTCCACTGCAGGATCAGGTACGGCCGGCTTAGGAGTTACCTATCCTGAAATACCGTCCCAGTATCATCTCAAGATGTTATCCTGGGCGGTCCATCTGGCGTTTTTAAAGAACGATTCAGAAACATTTAACCTACAGAAGGCCCAGACCTACGAGAATATGTTTGACCGTGACTTTGGCCGACCGCTTTCTGCTAAAACGAAACAGTTTTTAAGAAGTAATAATCTGAACAATGCCCGAATGAGACCGCGGGCTTTTGCTTCGTAAATTTGGAGGAAATAATATGGCAATTAATGCTGTGAAGAAATTATTGGAAGACCTGGCCAGCGGAGTTCTTGTTCCAGCTAGCGCGACTGCTGCGGCTACGGCCACTTATGCGACTACGGCAGGACACGCCGGGACTGCTTATTTTGCAACAACGGCTGGTACTACAGGAGTAACCAGTGGTACGTCTGGGACGTCGGGGACAGGAATAACTTCGGGTACGTCTGGGACAACCGGTACATCAGGTACGTCTGGCACGACTGGCACAGGCGGTACAAGTGGGACAAGCGGAACGGGAGCTTAATTTTAACAATAACTGAAAGGTGGCGGGGGTGAAAATCCCTCGCCTTATTTAACTATGATATTATCATCATTATATTTCTGAGGTCGATATGCTGACAGAAGAAAAAATTGTCCGCGGTGATTCTTACGCTTGGACTCTTACTTTCGATAAAGACGACGTTGTAGTAAATATCACTGGATGGACGGTTTTTTTCACATTGAAAAAAAATTGGCAACTTCCAGACTCAGAAGCATCTCTTCAAAAAATAATCACATCACACACAGATCCAGTCAACGGTCAGACCGTTCTTACGTTATTACCGACGGACACCATTAATCTTGATGTTGGCAAGTATGATTATGACATTAAGGTTTTGGCGTACACCGGAACGGCAGGAACTGCGGGAACCATTAACGAGGTTTATACCGTGACGCGCGGTAAGTTTACCATAGAATACAATGTTAGAACTGGTACGGCAGGTACTTCAGGAACGTAAAGATGGCTGAAATAAAAGTCAACATCAACAAGGGATCGGACGTAAAAGTTTCTCTTTCGCAGGAGCAACCGATTCATGTTGGTATTATTAAAGGCCAGGACATCCATGTTGGAATCATAAAAGATCAAGATATTAATGTCGGTATCGTTAAGGGACAAGATATTCATGTGACGATTACTGGCGGTGCTGCGGGTTCTGCCGGGAAAGATGGCACATATTTTGGTTCGTCAGGCACATCCGGCGTAGACGGCAGTTCTGGGACAAACGGCCGAGATGGATTCCCCGGCCCCCCCGGAACTTCGGGTTCTTCGGGGGACAGTGGTACATCTGGGACAAGTGGTAGTTCAGGAGTATCAGGAAGCAGTGGGGAGAGTGGTACTTCAGGGACTTCGGGAGATTCTGGGAGCAGTGGTACCTCTGGGTCATCCGGTTCTTCAGGGACAACGGGAACCAGTGGATCATCAGGCGCAGGAGGAACGTCAGGAACGAGCGGTACCTCAGGAACATCCGGCAGCAGTGGGGACTCTGGAACAAGCGGCACGAGTGGTTCATCTGGTTCATCAGGAGTAGCCGGGTCATCTGGTAGTTCAGGAACAACAGGATCTAATGGAACTTCTGGTAGTAGCGGAACATCTGGCAATAAAGGAGCCCTTGGAGACTCAGGTTCTTCCGGAAC
>Ga0265297_10010520_pt1 | contig 11610 bp, 7 predicted proteins | sample Munlanlwell13791_FD_192502 | JGI IMG/M metagenome (GOLD analysis project Ga0265297, IMG submission 192502) | Leachate microbial communities from a municipal landfill in Southern Ontario, Canada - Leachate well 137-91 | ecosystem: Engineered > Solid waste > Landfill > Unclassified | place...
AGACCACCGCATAGAGCCGCTCGCCCAGGAGGTCCTCGACGAGGGCGCTGTGCCGTTCGTCCACGCGGATCAGCGAACGCACGGTCCCAAGGATCCCCGGCAGCCCCGCGCTGACGACGGCGTGCGAGCCGACCCAGTACGGGTCCTTGCCGCCCTGCGCCTCGAGGGCCTCGACCTGCGCGTTAAGGGTCGCGCCCTCTCCCCGCAGCCGGAACACCTCGCCGGAAAAACTCTCGGAGGCCGTCCGGGCCTCGGCCAGCGAGGCCTCCAGCGCCGCGGCCGCGGCCCCGCGGGTCTCGACCTCGGCCTTCTGCGCGGCCAGCGCCTCGCGGGCCTGGACCGCCCGCTCACGTACCGCGGCCAGACGCTCCCCGGCCTTGTCGAGCTCCTTCAGCGAGCCCTTCACCTGGTAGACGAAGTTGCCGACGCGGCTGTCCGTGGAGGACAGCCCGCGGGAAGATTCCTGGCAGGCCTGGGCCAGTGTCGTGATCCGCGCCCGGCAGCCGTCGAGCTCCTTGCGGGCGGATTCCTTTTCGCCCTCCAGCCGGGAGAGCTCTCCGTCGAAAGCGTCGCGCGCCGCGCGCGCCTCGGAGTGGGCGGCCTCGGCCTCTTGAAGGGCCTTCAGGGCCGCCTCGATCTCGGGCTCGAGCCGGGCCAGCGTCTCGGCGTCGCGCCGGGCGTCCTCGGCGGACTGGGCCAGCCGCCGGCGGGTCTCCTCGAGGCCGGACTCGGCGTTCCGGATCCGGCCGTCGAGCTGGGCCACTTCGACCTTGTGGTCCGAGACCTTCTGGCCGCACTCGGTCACCGCGGCCTGCTGCCCCGCGTGCTCCAGGCTCAGGGCGGAGAGCCGGCCGTCCTCGGACTCGATGGCCGTCGTGAGCTCGGCGAACCGCTGCTTGGAAGGGGCTATGCGCGCGATCTCGGCGGCCGAGGCCGAGTCGATCTCGCCCATCTGGATGAGGATGTGGCTCGCCTCCATGGCCGTCAGCTCCGTCTTATACTTCTGGTGGAGCTTCGCCTTGCGGGCGTCGGCGTCGAGCTTCTTGATCTGCTCGTTGATGAGGGAAATGCGCTCCTCGAGGAAGCCGAGGTCGATCTCGACGCGCTCGAGTTTGCGCAAGGCCTCCTCGCGTTTGGCCTTATACTTCGAGACGCCGGCGGCCTCCTCGAAGACCGAGCGGCGCTCCTCGGGCTTGGCCTTGATGATGAAGTCCACGCCGCCCTGGTCGATGATGGCGTAGCCGTCGTTGCCGATGCCGGTATCGAAGAAAAGCTCGCGGATGTCCTTGAGGCGGCACTGGACCCTGTTGAGATAGTACTCGGATTCGGCGGAGCGGAAGATGCGCCGGGTGACGGCGACCTCGGAGGTCTTGACCGGAAGCATGTCCTGGGCGTTGTCGAATGTCAGCGTGACCTCGGCCAGGCCCACGGACGGGCGCCGCTCGGTCCCGGCGAAGATGACGCTGACCATGGAGTCGGACCGGAGCTGCTTCCAGGACATCTCGCCGATGCACCACCGGATCGCGTCCATGACGTTGGACTTCCCGCAGCCGTTGGGGCCCACGATCCCGGAGATGCCGGGCTTGAGCTCGATGCGGGTCTTGTCCGCAAAGGACTTGAAGCCTACGATCTCGATGCATTTAAGGTACATTCGGCTGACCTCTTGGTCCGAGCGTTCGAAAACTCGTCTGTATAATGTGAGTTTTATCCTGTTTCAAGGAAAAACACCGGGCATGCCCGGTGCTGCGCTCAGTCCATTAGTTACCATCTATTAGTTACTTAATATCTTCCAGAGTTGAAATGTTAGCACAACGCTGAAAAAAAGTCAATTCCGCCGTCGTTTCCGCCCGTTTTTGATATAATCGGGCCATGCGAAAAACCACCCGCCTCGCAGCCCTTTTCAGCCTGTCCGTATCCCTGTCCGCCTGCGCGCTGCTGCGTCCAGACGCCCCCCCGACACCCGATACCTCCATGCCGGGGTTCGGCCGGCCCTTGACTTCGATCGCGACCCAAGCCTCCGAGGCGGCTCCGGCGGCACTTCCTAAGGATAGCCCTCGGTCGGCCGCGTCCCAGCCCGCCGAGGCGGCACTTCCTCGGGATAACCCTCGGTCAGCCGCGCCCCAGACTTCCGCGCAGGCACCCGCGCCCCAAGCTGCCGCCACCGCTCAACCCGCCGTCGCTGGAGCCTCATATGCTCCATCGACGGCCGGAAGCGGAACAGTGCCCGCCGTCGCTGGAGCCTCATATGCTCCATCGACGGCCGGAAGCGGAACAGTGCCCGCCGTCGTGCTGGTCCCGCCGGACCAGTGGCCGGACTTCCACGACGACCTATCCAGCGCCTCCCTCGCCGCGGCCGGGGCCCGCAGCCAGTCGTACCTGCAGGCCCAAGGGGACCGCCTTTTCTCCTTCGGGGACCGCGAGATCGCCGCGCGCCTCCTCATCGAGACGCTCGACGAACTGGTCCGTATCCGCTCCGAGGCGACGGACGACGCGGAGCTCGCCGCGCGGCTGAAGGAGGGCTTCGACCTCTACCGCGTGGGGGAGTCGACCGCGGGCTGGGCGCATCTCTCGGCCTACTACCAGCCCACGCTCCCGGCCAGCCTCGAGCCGACCGAGGAATACCGCTATCCCTTGTTCCGCAAGCCCACGGACATGATGGAGGTGGACCTGGGGGACTTCAACGCGAAATGGAAGGGAGAAACGCTCATCGGCCGCATGGACGCGGACCGGCTCGTCCCCTACTTCGACCGCCGCGACATCGACGTCCGCGACTCCCTGAAGGGGCGGGGCCTCGAGCTCGCCTGGCTCAAGAGCCAGTTCGACCGGCTGAACCTGCACATCCAGGGTTCAGGCATCCTGCGGCTCCCCGATGGAAGCCTCCGGCTGGCGAAGTACGCGGCCACCAACGGCCAGCCCTACAAGAGCGTGGGCCTCGCGGTGGCCGGCTCCGGAGCCATGAGCCGGGAAGAACTCAACGCGGCCACCCTGCGCAAGTTCCTGGAGGAACATCCGGAGGGCGAGTCCTGGCTCGTGAGCCAGAACCCGCGCTACACCTTCTTCGACCTCGCCCCGCTGCCCGTAGACGAGGAGCCCTTCGGCAGCCTTCAGCAGCCCCTGACCGCGGGGCGCTCCGTCGCCGCGGACGTCAAACACACTCCCCTGGGCATGGTGGGGTATCTGGCCTTCCCCATGCCGCAGGCCGACGGCGAGGGCCGCCTCCTGGATAAGCGTCTCACGCGCCGCTTCGTCCTGGCCCAGGACACGGGCGGGGCCATCCAGGGCCCGGGCCGTCTCGACTTGTACGTCGGCCACGGGACCGAGGCCGAGACCACGGCGAGGAAGGTCTGGGAGAAAGGGACCTTCTACGTCCTCATCAAAAAAGCGCCGGAGAGGACCCGATGATGGGCCGTCTCCGCACCCATGGTGCAGCGCCCGCCGCGGCGCTGCTGCTCGCGCTGTCCTGCGCCCCGGCGCTCGCCGCCAAATCCGATGTGCTGTCCGGCATCGACGTCCTCGAGGAACACGGCTTCCGCGAGCTTCAGGGCAAGCGCGTCGGGCTCATCACCAACCAGACGGGAGTGGACCGGAAGGGGCGCCCCTCGGCGAGGATACTGGCCAACGCCTCCGGGGTCAGGCTCAGCGCGCTCTTCTCGCCCGAGCACGGCTTCACCGGCACGAGCGATGAGAACGAAATCGCCTCCGGCACCTACGCGCTGCCGGACGGCGGGAGCATCCCCCTGTACAGCCTTTACGGAGCCACGAAGGCGCCGACCCCCGAGATGCTCCGGGGCCTCGACGCGCTGGTTTTCGACATCCAGGACATCGGGACCCGCTTCTATACCTATTCGGCGACGATGGGCATGGCCATGGAGGCCGCGGCGAAGGCCGGCATGGAGTTCATCGTCCTGGACCGGCCGGACCCCGTCAACGGCGAGATCGTGGAGGGGCCGATCCTGGACGACGACATCCGGCATCTGACGGCCTACTTCCCCGTCCCCGTGCGCCACGGCATGACGATGGGCGAACTGGCGCGCCTGCACAACGTGCTCGGGCGCGTGGGCGCCCAGCTCCAAGTCGTGGCGCTCAAGGGCTGGTCGCGGGGCATGTGGGCGGACCGCACCGGCCTGCCCTGGGTGCGGCCTTCCCCCAACATGCCCGACCTCGACGCCGCGGCCCTGTACCCGGGCATCGGCTGCTTCGAGGCCTCCAACGTCTCCGTGGGCCGGGGCACCAAGCTCCCGTTCCGCTGGATCGGGGCCCCGTGGCTCGACCCCAAGCCCGTACTCAAGCGCCTGAAGGCCGCCCGCCTGCCGGGGATCGACTTCTCGGCCCACAGCTTCACCCCGGCGAAGAGCGTCCACCAGGGCAAGAAGTGCCGAGGCATCCGCATCCGCCTCAAGGACCGCGACGCCGCCCGCCCGCTGGCCGTCTTCGCGCACCTCGTGACCGCCCTGCGCGACCTCTATCCCAAGCAGTTCGATATCCGCGACGCCGAGATGGCGCGCATGACCGGGACCCGCCGCTTCGTCGAGCTGTACCGCAGCGGCGCCGGCCCGGAGAAGCTCGTCGAGCTATTCGACAAGGATTCCTCCCGATTCAAGACCGAACGCGCTCCGTTCCTTCTGTACTGATCCCGGCCAGCTTCCTCGCCTCGGGCTGCGCGGCACTGCTGTACGAGGTCGTATGGGTGCGCCAGTTCGCCCTCTTCACCGGACACACCGTGCTGGCGACGTCCTCGGTCCTCGCCGCATTCATGGGCGGGCTGGCCCTCGGGGCGTGGCCGGCCGGGCTCCTCGCGGACCGGAGCTCCCTGCGGAGACTGCTGCGGCTCTACGGCGCCGTCGAGCTCGGCATCGGGGCGTGCGGCCTCCTGACGCTCCCGCTCATCTCCCTGGCGGGCCGGCTCGTCCTGACCGAGGGATTCCTCTCCGCCCCCGCGGCGTTCCAGTCCGCCGCCTACTTCGCCGCCGCGTGCGCCATCCTGATCGTCCCGGCCTGCCTCATGGGGGCCACCCTCCCGCTGTTGACCCGCTGGTGGAGCGCCCGGGACAGGCTCGGCGACCGAGGGAACTCCCGAGGAAGTGCCGCCTCGGAGGGCTGGGGCGCGGCCGACCGAGGGGACTCCCGAGGAAGTGCCGCCTCGGAGGGCTGGGGCGCGGCCGACCGCCCGCTCTCGCTGCTCTACGGCCTCAACACCCTCGGAGCGGTGGCGGGCGCGGCCCTTGCGGGCTTCGCCCTGATCCCCTGGATCGGGATATCGCGGACTCTCGCCGTCGCCGCCTCTCTCAACGCCCTGTGCGCGGCCCTGGCGTGGGCCGCCTCCGCGTTCGAGAGGGATGAGAAGCCGCAAGCGCCCGCCGCCGTCCACGAGCATCCGCCCGCCGCCGGACAGAAGCGGGCCATGACGATACTGGCGCTCACCGGCGCCGCGGCCATGATCTGCGAGGTCGCCTGGACCCGCGAGTTCGCGCTCGTGCTCGGCTCGACCGTCTACGCCTTCACCGTGATGCTGGCCACGTTCCTGCTGGGCCTGGCCGCGGGGAGCCTGGCCTTCCACCGGCTCCGAGTAAAATCGGCGACGCCCTTTGGATGGACCGGGCTCGGACTGCTGCTGTCGGCCGCGGCCCTGTGCGTGTACGCCGGGCTGCCGTTCTTCGGCCGGCTGCCCTACCTCCTGCTCAAGCTCCAAGGGCTCGCGGCCGTGGGCCCGGGAGCCTTCACCGCCGTCCAATGCCTCTTGTGCGCCTGCGTGACGGCGGCGCCGACGCTCCTCATGGGCGCCGTATTCCCCTGGGCCGCGGCGGCGGCCGCCCCGGACTCCGCCTCCATCGGCCGCGCCACGGGAGCCTGCTACACGGCCAACACCCTCGGCGCCATCGTCGGCTCGGCGGCGGCCGGGCTCGCTTTGCTGCCCCTGCTCGGAGTGGAGTCGAGCCTGCTGGCCGCGGTCTGGATCTACGGCGGCGCCGCCCTCCTCGCCTTCGATGCGGCCCCGCTGGCGCCGCGCCTGGCCGCCGCGCGGCGCTGGCTGCCGGCCGCGGCCCTGGCCGGCCTCGGCCTGCTCAGCGCCGTCCTCAGCGACTGGGACCCCCGGCTCATGGCCGCCGGGGTCTTCATCTACGCCCCGGCGTATGCCTCGATCGGGAGCTATGCGGATTTCGTCCGCCGCCTGCGCGAGGACGAGTTGATCTTCCACGAGAACGGGGCGAACGCTTCCGTGACGGTCCTTAGGACCGACATCGGCACCAGCTACATGCGCATCAACGGCAAGACGGACGCCTCCGAGGGCCAGGACATGGCGACCCAGTGGCTGCTGGGCTACCTGCCGCTGGCCGCCCACCCCGCGTCCCCCCGCCGCGCCCTGGTCGTAGGCCTGGGCATCGGGGTGACGGCCTCGGCCCTCGCCTCCGAGCCCGGGATCGACCGCATCGATGTGGCCGAGATCGAGCCGGCCGTGGCGCGCGGGGCCCGCTTCTTCGAGTCCGCCAACCGCGGAGTGCTCCGCGATCCCCGGATCCGGCTGCGGTTCGCCGATGCCCGCCAGGTGCTGGCCGCGCCCGGCGAGCCGTACGACATCATCACCTCCGAGCCCTCCAACCCCTGGATCGCCGGGATCGCCTCTCTCTACACCCGCGAGGCCTTCGAGGCGGCCCGCGGCCGTCTGGCTCCCGACGGCGTCTTCTGCCAGTGGTTCCACGGCTACTTTATGTCGGAGCAGGACTTCCGGATGGTCGTAAAGACGTTCGTCTCGGTTTTCCCCAACGCCATGCTCATGTCCTTCGGGCAGGCGGACTATTTCCTGATGGGATCCAACACTCCCTGGCGCGTCGACTACGGCAAGGTCCGCCGCATGTTCGAGAAGAACGAGGGCTTCAGACAGGACATGCTCCGCCTGCGCTGCGGCCTGGACCATCCCTTGACCTTCCTGGCTTGGCCCTTCGTGGACGGCGACTCGGACCTCCGCTCGTATGCCGGCGACGGACCGGTCCATACCGACGACCGCCCCACTCTCGAGTTCTCCGCCCCGCGCAGCTTCCAGGTCCGCAAGGCCGTGGCCATCCACGAGTCCCTCGCCTCCGCCAAGACCACGATGCTCCCCGACGGACTCTTCGGAGCGCCCGCCCCGGCCCGGGCCATGGCCCTGATCCACGACCTGAGCGCGCAGAAGTTCCTGGCCGACGGAGACCAGGGCAGGGCCGAGAAGCACATCAAGGAGGCCCTCTCGCTGGACCCGGGCTGCGGCCGGGCATGGGTACGCTGGGGGAACCTCCGGGAGCTCCAGGGCCGTCCGGCCGAGGCCCTGTCCTCGTACCTGAAGGGGCTGAAGCTCGAGCCGTCGTACGTCGAAGGCAAGACGCTGCTCGGGCGGTGGTTCGCCGAGCACAGGCAGATGGACAACGCGCTGCGCGAGCTCGAGGGAGCCCTCGCCCTGGCCCCGGGCTATCCCGCCGCCGCCGTCGAGGCCGGGCTCATCTATCTGGTGCGCAACCGCACCGAGGACGCGCGCCGCGTCGCCTCCTCCGCGCTCGCCGTCCCGATCATGGATGTGGAGCTCCGGAAGAAGCTGCTGTATATCCTCGAGAAGTCCTCCTGAGCTCCTGCCGAGATCCTACCAAACTTCTCCCGAGTTCCTCCCAAACTCCCGCCCAGCGAAGCTCTCCCCGCGGCACCACCGTCAGGCACTCCGAATCGAGGGAACTTTTCCGACGCTCATACGTACTAGATGGTATGGCGGACCCCGCCCAATTCGAATTTAAGCCGTCTCCAACTATCGCCGGCGATAGTTCCCGTCACGAGGCGGAGCCCCGTGAAGCGTCGACGGCTCCAGATTCTCCTCAACTCGAATTTAAGCCATCCCCGACTATCGCCGGCGATAGTTCCCGCTGCGGAGAAGAACCCCAGCGACTGGTGATGGGGGCGGATAATCTCAAGGGCGAAATGGACTGCGCGAAACTGGACGATGCCGAATTGATCAAACGAATCCGGCGACTGGTCCGGGAGGAATATCGTCACTTGGCCGAGTTGATCGTGCACCTCATAGAATTCGACCGGCGCAGACTCTATGCGGAGCTCGGCTATCGCTCCCTCTATGTCTACTGTGTCGAGGCCTTGGGCTATTCCGAACAGAGTGCCTACCGACGCATCATTGCGGCCAGAATCGTGTCCCGTTTTCCCGCCTCTCTCGACCTCCTCCGCCTGGGCAGGCTGCACATGACCGCCTTGCTGATGCTCTCCCCCCATCTTACGGAGCAGAACCACGCTCAACTCCTCATCAAAGCCTGCGGAAAAAGCAAGCGCGACCTCGAAGTATTGCTCGCCCCCTTCGAGCCGGGCCGCAAGATCCCGGACCGGATCTGGCACTTCGCGACCCAGAAGCCCTCCGCGGAATCGGAAGTCCCGACTCCGCCTACGCTGCCGTTGGAGGCTGCGCCTCAGACTGCGCCTGCGGCAGGTGCCTCTCCCTCGGAGCTTCCTACCGCCATCACGCCTGGCGCGGTTCGGCCTGATGCTGCCCCCCCTGCCGCGCCTGCAGCCCCGCCCGCGGCGGATGGCCCGTCTTCAACGCCTCCTTCCATTTGTGCCCTGCCTGACGCCGTCCCCCCCGCCTTGCCCGCGCCCGAACCCGAGCCCCAAGTCCGCATCTCCTTCAGCGCCACCGAGGACTTCTTCCGCAAGCTCGAGAAGGCGCGCGGGCTCCTCCGCCACAAGCATCCTTCCGGGAGGCTCGAGGAGGTCTTCGACGAAGCGCTCGACGACCTGCTCGACAAGAGGGACCCGGACCGGCGCTTGGCGGCGAAGAGGCGCAGGGAGGAATCGCACGCGGCCGACCGAGGGCACTCCCGAGGGAGTGCCGCCTCCGCGGATTTTGGCGCGGCCGCGACTTCCGGAGAAAAGCCGGACGCCCCCGCGCCTCCCGAGAGCCCCGCAGGAGCGTCGCCGGGCGCTGCGCGCCGCGCGACTGACGACCGCAGTCGCTACATCCCCCAGCCGGTCAAGGACAAGGTCTGGGAGCGGGACTCGGGGCGCTGCACCTATATAGCGCCCGACGGACTACGCTGCGCGGAGCGCCAGGGTCTGGAGTTCGACCACATCATGCCCTGGGCGCTGGGAGGCCGTTCGGACGACGCATCGAACATCCGGCTGCTGTGCCGGACTCACAACCAGCACAGGGCCCGGAAGGTGTTCGGGGCAGACTGCCGGAGGGACCTGCGGTCTACTTAAGCCAGTACTGGACGGCCACGTAGGCGCAGTAGAAGCCGGGCAAACACATCGCCAAGGGCCGTCTAAGATTCTCCCTCCACGCCGCGAAGAACGCCTGCGAGAGGACGAGGGCCCAGTGGATGCCTGCGAGCCGCGCCGTGGACTCAGCGACGACGTGGTCCATATCGAAGGATGCCCGGGCTGGACGACTCGGCTAGCCCGCCAGCGCGATGCGCGCCTGGCTGGGCTCGTCGAAAAGGTGGACGCGCGCCGGATCCAGCCGCAGGGACACCTGGTCCCCGGGCCTCCCTTCGAACGAGGCGTCCACGGTGGCGAGCATGTCGTACTTGCCGACCTTGAGGTGGAGGTTCCTGCGGTGCCCCAGGAGCTCCACGACCTCGATGGTGCCTCGCAGGGGCCCGGGGGCTTCGGGGCCGCCGGCGGCGAGATCGTCGGGGCGTATGCCGATGACGACCGGCCTGCCCGCCACGCCCACGGCCGCCTTGGGCGGTTCGCCCTCGGCGAGCCCGGGCAGGCGCACGCTCATGGCCGGGTTCCTGAAGAGGGGCCCGTCCCCCTCGTCGAGCAGCTCCCCGGAGAAGAAGTTCATCGTCGGGCTGCCGATGAAGCCCGCCACGAAAAGGTTGGCCGGCCGGCAGAACACCTCCTCGGGGGGTCCGACCTGCTGGAGGCGGCCCGAGTTGACGACCGCGATGCGGCGGGCCAGGGTCATGGCCTCCACCTGGTCGTGCGTCACGTAGATGATCGTCGTGTGGAGGCGCTGGTGCAGCTTGGCGATCTCGATGCGCATCTCCTCGCGGAGTTTCGCGTCCAGGTTGCTCAGCGGCTCGTCGAACAGGAAGACTTTGGGCTTGCGCACGATGGCCCGCCCGATGGCCACGCGCTGGCGCTGGCCGCCCGAGAGCTGGCGGGGCCTGCGCTTGAGCAGGGGCTTGATCTGCAGGATGCCCGCGGCCTCGGCCACGCGCTCCTCGATCACGGCCCTCGGCATGTCCCTGAGCCTCAGGCCGAAGCTCATGTTCTCCTCGACCGTCATGTGGGGGTAAAGCGCGTAATCCTGGAAGACCATCGCGATCTCTCGGTCGCGCGGGGGCAGGTGGTTGACGATCCTGCCGTCGATGAGGATCTCCCCCTCGCTGATCTCCTCGAGCCCCGCCACCATGCGCAGCAGGGTGCTCTTGCCGCAGCCGGACGGCCCCACGAGGACCATGAACTCGCGGTCGCCGATGTCCAGGCTGACGTCGTGCAGGACCTCGTTGTCGTTGTACCTTTTCGTGATGTTGCGCAAAGATACCGTGGCCATTTTCTTAACCCTTTATAGAAACGCCTAACTGTCGATGACAGACACAAGGACCATCCCTCATCTCGAAACACCTAACCGTCATTCACGGCCTCAAGGTTCATCCTTTTACGCCCCCCAGAGTCAGGCCCGACATGAGCCACTTGGAGGAATACAGGAACACGGCCAGCACCGGGAGGGTCACCATGATCGAAGCCGCCGCGAACATGCCCCACTGGGTCAGGTACTGGCCCTGCAGCTCGAAAAGCCCCAGGGTCCAAGTGTACATGCGCGCGTCGGTCAGCACGACCCTCGCCACGAGGTATTCGTTCCACGCCTGGGTGAAGTTGAACAGGAATGCGATGGCCAGCGCCGGCGTGGACAGCGGGAGGATGATGCGCACGAAGGCCCCGAAGCGCGTCGTCCCGTCCACGAGCGCGGCCTCCTCGAGCGAGCGGGGGATCGTGTCGTAGTAGCCCTTCAGGATCCAGATGCTGAAGGGCAGCGAGGTCACGGAGTAGGCGACGATCATCCCCATGTAGGTGTTCACGAGCCCCAGCTTCATGATCATCAGGAAGAGCGGCAGGAGCAGCATCGCCGCCGGGATCATCTGGTTGCCCAGCAGGAAAGCCAGCCCGGCCTTATGCCCCGGGAAGCGGAACCGGGAGAAAGCGTAGCCGCCCAAGGCCGCCAGGGCCACCCCGATCACCGAGGTCGCCGAGGTGATGACCAAAGAGTTCCACAGCCACAGAAGGAAGTTCGTGTCCCGCAGGACCTGGAGGTAGGAAATGAAGCTCGCGCCGGCCGGGATCAGCGACAGGTCGGTGGAGATGATCCGGTCGCCGGGCCTCAGGGACACCGAGAATATCCTCACCAGGGGATAGATGGAGACGACCGCGCCCAGGATCAGACCCGCATGGATGAACGCCGTGACCAGCGCCTCGCGGCGCCGCCTGGCGCGGAGCACGGCCTGATACTGCTCCCGAGCGCTGATGTCGCCGGCGCTACTCATAGACCGACTCCGTTCCGCGCGTGGCCTTGAGCCAGGCCATCGAGACGGCGAAGAGCAGGATGAAGATGACGATGGCGAAGGCCGCGCTGTAGCTGTA
>Ga0265297_10010521_pt1 | contig 11609 bp, 23 predicted proteins | sample Munlanlwell13791_FD_192502 | JGI IMG/M metagenome (GOLD analysis project Ga0265297, IMG submission 192502) | Leachate microbial communities from a municipal landfill in Southern Ontario, Canada - Leachate well 137-91 | ecosystem: Engineered > Solid waste > Landfill > Unclassified | place...
TTTCTGCATTTTATTACCGATATTATATGCTATTACTACACCTGCAATAATATCAAGTAAAATGCCAAAAAAAGCAATATAAAATCTGATAGAACCAGAATAGTGTGTTAATAAAAGTGTTATTAAAAATACTCCTAGTATCATAAAAGTCATAGATATTCCTTTTCCGAATATTATAACACTCTTTACGATTTCTTTATGATTCTCTATTTCTTCTGTTGTAAGAGAATTTTCAGGATGTGTTAATTCCTGTCTTCGTCTTATATTACCATTCATAATATATTATATGAAGTAAGAAGTATTTATATTTTTCCTACTGAAAATAATAATATCATTACAACAATCAATGTTGAAATAACACCAAAACAATATCCTTCTATTATTTCTTCCATATTATTCTTATTCTCCTATAATTTCTTTATAATTTAATTCTGTTTTATTTTCTGGCACTAAAAAATATTTTCTTATACCAAGATTTATTAAAAATCGGGGAATATATTTTAAATCTGCTTCAAATGTTTTTTGAAATTGACCTTTAATATCTTTTATGTCGTCTGGTATTCCTACAACTATTTTCTTACAAGATTCTCCGAATATACTTTTAAAACCCAATTGAACACGTTTTATTTGAGGAATTTTTGGGACTTGTTCTGATTCGGGAACATAAAAATAATGCTCAAAACCAGATATTTTAAAAAGAACTTTTTCTTGAGACTCCAAATTACGACCCCAGAGGTATATAATTGGAAGTTCCTCCTCAATCTTGTATTCACATTTAATAAAATAATATTTTATCATTATTATAAAATCCTTTTTAATAATTCGTAGTCATACATTCTTCACATGGTTCCATAGTTTTTTCGTCGTAAAGATATAAGAAATGACATATTGAGCAATGTCTTAATAAATTATCTTTATCATAACATTCACATTTCGTATTTTCACATTGATAGGGTAAGGTTGTATCGTTATTCATAATTATTTTTATGTTATTATTCTTCTTTCTTTTCCTTTCATATCTTTTATATTAACATCTATGTGAGCATATTTTTCAGGAACTTCCATTTTAACCCAATATGTTTCATAATAATCTTCTTCTTTTAATGTTATAAATCCTATATTTTCTAATGCTTTTTGAGCAATCTTGACATCTTTTGTAAATGTTGATCTTATCACTATTTCCATAATTATCAAAAAGTAATATGAATTTTAAAGTATATATTACTTTCTATTATACCACGTGATTATTCCCCAATATGCTGCTGTCGGGAGTGCTAATAATATATTAAAGTATGATTCTGTATATATTAAAATATATATTGAAACTATCATTCCTAAGAATGTACAAAATGCTCCTGTGAAAGAAAATCCTCTCAAGGAGTTTTTATTTTTTAATGTAGCACGAATCATAGGATATGATGCTACAAGAAATAAAGAATTTGTTATAAAGAATAAAATATCTAATGTTTTTATCATATATTCTTCGTATAAAAATAAAATCCGAGAGTTTCAATTCTCAGAGTGAACCTGCAAGAGATAATCGGCTGTCATGCTTTCATGCTCGTAGTGAGCATGTAATGGACTTCCTTCTGAGAATTTAAGAACTGCTGTTCCGATTCCCATCTTAAATATATTTAAGAGTACTTTTTCATATACTGAAGAAGCATTTCCGACTGCAGTTGTTACACCGTCAACATCTCTAACAAGACCAGACGAATTATCTTTCATATCTGTTGTTAATTTTCCGTCCTTAATTCTGAGAGGGATGCAATTTGCTTTAATCTTTGATACTTTTGATCCGTGGTCTTTAAGTTTCTGCGAATCTACAATTACTGACGCATCAAACGAAAGTGTCTTTTCTTTATCTCCTACAATAAACTTAATAGGAGTTCCAAAGACAACTTTCAGAGTTTCAGAATATGTCTTTACGAATTTCTTATCTACCAGATCGTAAGATAGTGCCTGATAAGGTGTTACCCTAACAATATTAACCTGCGTCTGTGTTGTTGATACCTGTACAATATCATCTCTCTCAAACAATTCTAACTTTGGAAGGAAAGATGGTTTCTTTTCGTCGTCAAGAAGATTTAATGCTACTTCTCCACCCTCAGTCATAGTTTCACAAGGATAGTTTACGTCTACTGTTAGAGTATTATCAATAATTCCTTGTTCGTCTTCTATTCCAATAGCTTGTATTTTCATTCTATTATCTTTAAACAGAATTACAACATTATTAATTGTTCCGTCTAAGTATGTTTTTCTTACAAGTTCTTGAAGATTGTGCATCTTTACTGTTACATTTACCATAATTTATTTTACCTCATCCTTTGTTATATTTTTATTAATTTTTTCAGAATAAATAAGCATACTTGCTCCCATTAATCCTGCGACAAATATTAAAGCAGCACCAAGAAATAAAACTACAACATATAACATTTGTGGGTTTTGTATAAATATATATGTATATAATATTATTATTGGACTCATTAATAATATTCCTTTTAATTTTCTATTCATAATTTTATTTTCCTCTTAATTTATAAATACATTTTCTACATCTGAATCAGGAAACATTTTTTCCCAACCAGAATTTAATTTCGCTAACAATTGTTCTAAATTATTTTCGTTTGTTGATTTAATTTCCATAAATATATCCTTCTTTATTAATTACTAATTAGTGTCAAAGAATATAAAGGTTATTTGTTTAATTTATGTATATATCATAGTATATTATATGTATATTATAATATCTTTTTTAATCTCTTAACTTTTGAGTCTCTGCTTATTAGTTAAGGACAAATAAGAGATTAATTGGAGTTTAATCTATATCAATCTTTTATTTCTGAAAATATTATATTATTTCTCCTGATACACAACTTGTGCAAGTGTTTTCTGTTTTACAATGTATTTTCATTCCACAGAAAAAACAATTCTTTTCATTTTTTCTGAATTCTGTTGTATTTCTTATTTTAAATATTAATGTTTCTACTTCTTCAAACAATTGTGGTGTCATTGGGACACTCAAGAGTTTATCTGGATAACGAATAAATTGAAAGAAAAAGTTATCTACTTTAACATCTTTGGTTTTTAAAACCATTGCATTTAAAGCACTTTGTATTTTGTACTTATCATCAATTTTTGCTAAATTTCCTTCAAAATTTCTAAGAGCAGGTAATTTTTTGTCTGTTTTATAGTCCATACAATACATATTTCCTGACTGTCCAAGACATCGTTTATCTATAATTGCCCTACGTCTATTAGGATAATCTGTAATATCTTCTTCAACTGCAACTGGACAAAATTTATCTAATATATTTAATTCTTTATACTTTTTAAAACGCTGAATTTCGAATTGTAGCCAGACAAACATATGTGTATTCATTTCGTCACGCTTACGAGCATCAATTTCTCTGTTCCAGAATTTTTGAGCTGCTTTCTTTAGTGCTTCAACAAGCTCAACATCTGGATTTGTTGTCTTTAAATCAATATTTTCGTAATAGTGTTCTAAAACAGCATGTACACTTTTTCCGAGTTTTAGAGCACTATCATCTTCGATAACTGGTTTTAATTTCTTAATATATCTTAAAAAAAAGCTATATTGGCAACTCTGATACATCATTATTCCACTTGGTGAAAGTATTAAATCTTTTGGCATTTATTCTCCTTTAATAATTATTTTTTCTGTATTTATTTTATTTAAATTTTCATTAATTGTAGCTTCTTCATAACTTATTTCTGATATTATTATTTTCATATTTATTCCTAGTTTTTCAAGATCTTTTCTGTATAGTATATCTAAATCCCAAGGATATTCGTTACGGAATTGTTGAATTTTTAATTTAGATGTTTCTTCTAATTTTCCCTTTATATCTATTAATTTTTCTATTCTAGGAAGATAAAAATCTAAAAGATATGTTGTATTTCCTAAATCAAATGTAAATGCTTCATACATATATAATTCATTGATATATTCTAAATATAAAGCATATTTGTATTCATATGAAGATCTAAAACACACAATTCCTTGTAATGGAGAGAAATGATAATATCTTCTAAAGTTGTGTCCACCAGATTTTGCTGAAGGTATTTGTCCTTTATGTGATATTCTTAAATTTTCTATGTGTTCAGGAGTTAGTTTTTTACCTTCACACCAGACATGATATGTTCCATCTTCATATTTTTCTTTTAAAACTTCTTTCATTCTTTGATTGTGTATATCTGTATTTTTCTTTCCTTTTCTTGGAGATGGTTTTCCTTTATGAGAAATAGAATTAATTTCTGATAATTCTTTAACTCGTTTGTCTGTCTCTTTGGTTAATCCTTTGTTCCATACAGATTTAGTTCTTAAATAAACTCCTTTTGGCATTTATTTTTCTCCTGTTTCAATAAGAGTTTTAATAAAATTTAAATCTTTAGATTCATGTGTTGTATTTTTCATATGTATTATAGTATTTTTTAAACTATTTAATATTAATGAAAGATATAATGGATGAATTTCTTTTTTAATTCTTCAAATGTATAATCACATAAAAGTTTACATTTTTCTTTATTTGTAAATTCTATTTTGTGTTTTTCTTCTAATTCTAAAAGCTTTTTACATATTTTTTATTAATTTCTTTATCTATTTCTTTATCTGATTCATATTCTTCATATGCTAATTCTATACATCTTAAATAATATCTATATGAAGATTCTAATATTAATTCTACAATATCTGGATCTCTTTCTGTAAATTTTTTATTCATAATTAACCTTATTATTTTCCTTTTGGACATTGTAATGGTATAAATTTAATTAATTTTATATAATTAATTAATGCGTCCAATTGTATTTTTGCATTTGTTCCCTGTGTTAAATAATAGTCCACTTGAGATATTTTTTCTCTTAATCTTCTCTGTATAATTTCATTATCTGGGATTCCATCAGCAAAACGTACCAATGGAATCGCAAAATACAAACTATTAAGAAGATCTTTTGCATTTTGGGTTTTATTAAATATTGTTAGTGTCACTTCTACTGCTTGATCGTAATTAACCTGTGCCACCTCTAGTATAGATTTTGCTGTTTGTATGTCAACAGTATCATTCTGTATATGCTGAATCTGTACATTATAATTAGATATTAAACACGCATCTTGAAGTTTTCCAATAAATTTTCGTGTATCTCCTTGTGTTAAATTATATAAATATTCTATTGCTTCTGGTGATATTTTAAAATCTTTAACCTTCTGTATTTTTTCTACAATAGTTTTTATATTCTGTAGTGTTAAAGGCTTTGCAACTTTAAGAGGACATCGACTTATAATAGGTTCAATGATATTTGACGGATCATTACTAATAATTATAAATCTCGTATTATCAGAGCACTCTTGCATTGCGGATCTCATTGCAGCCTGTGCTTCTGGGGTGTAATTGAATTCGTCAAGAACAATTAATCTTAACATACCATTTGTTGTCGGTTTTTGAGCAAGTCTTTTTATTGTTCCCCTAACATAATCTATTCCTCTATCACTTGATGCATCTAAAAGGAAAAATTGTCCTGGGATTAAATCTACTTGTTTTCCGTCAACATATTTAATATATCCTAAATCTGTTGCGAAACATTTGACTAAGAGTGTTTTTCCGCATCCAGGAGCACCCGAAATTGTCATATTAGGAATATGTCCTGTTTTTATATATTCCTGAAAAGCTTTAACAAGTTCTTCTTGTCCATACATTTCGTTTAAATGCTTGGGTTCAAATAAATCCACCCACAAATCTGAAGTCATTTAAGATTACCTCATATTATTAAAAACTCTTCTTACATCTTCTTTGTGTGGAATTATCCAACCAGCTGCTAATGAATCAGAAAATTCTAACCAAATAGAATTTATTTCTTCCAAAGTAAATCCTTCTGTTTCTTTAGGAAATTCATCTTTTAATTGTTTTACATCATATAAAGTCATAATTAAATTTGTCCTCTGACTTAAATCTATTAAAATAATATATAAACCTATTTGTTTTCTATATTCAACCATTCTTGCATACATTGTATTTCTATAGAACAATCTCTATATTTCTTACATAAAGATGGTGTTGTGGCTTCTGGACAATCTTTCCATTGTCCTACACAATATTTACTTTCCATAATTACTTTTCCTCGTGATATAAAATATATAAATTGTATAAATTAAAGTTAATATTATAAAATATATTGTAAAATAAGCTATTGATAGTGCTATTATAATACCAGCCATAAATACAATTAAAAATTTAATAAAATATTCTAAAAAATAATTAAGATATTTCATATCTATTCCTTTAATTTAAGTATTTTCATTACCGAACTTTACATCACAATACATCACATAACGATACATTACCAAACAAGACATGACAAATCCTGACAGTGCATTTTCTTAATTGTTATCATTTCTCCTTTAATAAATATAGATTATTGATAACTTTAAATGATAAACGTCCTTTAAGTACTTCTGAATATTTTTCTTCTGTTGTACGAATAACTATTCCCTCTCTTTCATTGTTTGTGTTTAGATATTTTCCTTCAGCAAATTTAAGTAATTCTTCTAATGTAAAATTAAATCTTCCGAAATAAAGTGTCTCTACTACAGGAATTCCTAATTCTGACGCAATCATAATAAATTCCGAATAATTTGCATATCTGTGTTCGTCTATAAAAAATACATTAAATAGATGTAATTGAGTTGTATTTCTTGGGAGTCCGAGTTTATTTTCGTTAATTCCGTCACCAGTAATTTCACCCTGAATTGCAATATTTCTTCCAGTATCTCTATAGAATTGTTTTAATTTATTTTCTATATCATATTGTAGTGCTATTTTCCAATAGATATTCATTGTAGAACTAGGAAATGCTTCATTTTTAAGTTCAAGATTTCTTGAACAAACACCAACTCTTTGTTCTAAAGACATAATTTCAGGAGTCATATCTTCTTCAACAGTATGATAAGCTGTAAATGAAGTTCCATCTTCTTTAAGAGTAATATAACACAATTTTCCTTTCATTTCTTCTAACAGTTTCATTCGGGATTGTAATCTTTCTTCGTCTGTTTTAGGAAGAATATGTGTTGGGAAATTTCCTCGTGCCATTCCCATGAGTTGAGGAGAAATTGGAGGTTCATATTTTGTTATTTCGAGAAGTTCTGTAACATCTTCTCCTTCTTTAAAATCATTACATTTTTCACCAAGAATAGATAAAGGAAATGCAATTCCCTGCGAAAGTTCTCCTCTCAACTTTGTTGTTTTAATTCTAAAGTGTTTAGATCTTAAAAACTCAAATTCTGGTTTTTCTGGTATTAAGCAATCTATTTCAAAATAGACGCATAAATCCCCAGTTTTGAATTGGGATTTTTTTACAACTACTTGCCACCCACCAATTTTTGCTAATTCTAAACTATCAGCATTCGGGTGTATTTTTATTTCGTGTATTCTTTCAATTCGTGCTAATTTTCTAATATTTCCGTCCATTATATCACCAATTAATTATTAGACTTTTTCTCATTACACTTTATACACATTGTTTGATAATTTGAAGTATTATTTTTTCCACCTTTAGATTTTGGAATAATATGATCTTTAGTGAATAAAACTTCTTTTCCTTCAGCATTAAAACCATACATGTTGAAATGATATGAAATATCTTTATTTCCTTTTTCTATTGCCATAATTGTACCTTCAAGACCACAACAGACACATTTTTTATTAAAAGAAAATACTTTATATCTATCTGAAGCCATATTAATCAATTCTCCATCTATAAGAATTTTATTGTATTTTCCACTTTCAATAGGAACCATTCTTTTTTCAAATTTATCCCATTTCTTTTTACCATTCTTTGGAATAAAAAGAGTTTTATTTAGTATTTCTTCTGCAGAATATGTATTTTTTCGTATTAATAGCATAAATATCTATATTGACTTTGGTATACTTAAATCTATCGGTTCTGTTGATTCTATTTTAGATTTTTTCTGTTCTTTTTTAATCTTCTTTTGCTCTTTAATTTCTTTTTTCTTTTCTTCTAAAGCCTTCCAAGACTTTTCTCGTCCTTCAAAAACATTTACAATAAATTCTGCAGTATCTTTTCCAACTCCTTCTACTTCCATAAGTTGTTCTTTTGTAGCATTATATAAAAGTTTAGGATAAGGAAACTTTTTTAAAAGATTTTTAGCTGTGACTTCACCCACTAAAGAACAATAATTAGATAGAATTATATCATCGAATTCTTGTGGCTTTCTAATAGGATTATATTCTCGTATCTTGCCATCGAAGTGCTTTTCAAAAAGATCTACTAATCCTTTACAGAAGAAATAAGTATTTCCTAAGAAAGAAGTCGGTATTCTCATATTTAAGGAAGCCCACGCAGCCACCATAGCATCAATGCTAGGTGCATGTTCAATTCTAGGAATGTCTTCGGGATTTCCGCTAATGAGTATATATAATTTCATATCAGGATTTTGTTCTTTTGTATAAAGCATATCTTGACATTGTTGCATCAAATGACCAGACATAACAGAACTACAATAATCAGGAAGAACTTTATGCTCAGCTAAAACATTATTACACATATAATCTCCGCAAAGTAGTTTTTTAGAAATTATTTTATTTTCTTTATATAAATTGTATAGAACAGAACCTTCTTTTTCTCTATTTAAAATTGTTTGTTGTTTTTTCATTAAAATATAATTAAGACTTTCTACAATTTTCGGGTGTAGAGCATATTCATTAGAGTCTATTGTTATTATCATAATTAAAATCCTATATAAAATAAATTATTTAATTTTATTTTATTTAAAAACATTAAAATAATTATAGAAATTAATATCATTTTACCTTCCAATTAAATTCAAGTCCTGTTGCTTTTTGATTACATTTCACGCAAATAAGTTGGATATATGTTCCTTTATCTGTATCTTCGTTGTATACTCTAAACATTGTAGAACCACAATCGCATTTTTCTACAAGTCTTGGATTAAAATTCTTTCCGTAATGTTTTTCTATATTACATAAATGTAAGATTGTAGTTGTTTCTGTAACAGGATGTAATATTTCGTCTCGATTTTTTGTTATATAATTTTTTGTGAATAAAGACACAACCCAATCCCAAACACAAAATAATATAAAAACACCAACAAATAATATTACATTTTCTTTTATATCATAGTAATTAGATATAAATGCTGATGATAATGTTGCAATAAATGCAACAAAAATATTTCGTGTATAATTTATTTTCATAGTATTTCCTTAAACCTAATATTATTCTAAAGTATTTAAATGTATCTATTGATTATTTAAAATACATTTTATACATTGTCCTTTCTTTGTACATCCGAGTTTAAATTTTCCGTATGGAACCACAAATTCACCACTTTTCCTTTTTTCTTCAATATAGTCGATTTGATAGTGTGTTTTTTCGTTCCCAAAGTCAATCCATTGTAAACGTTCAAATATAGAAAATATTTGACTATTTGTTAATCCGTGGTTTAATAATTCAACAACAGCCGAAATTCTAAAATTGTGTCTTGGATTAGGAGTTATTATAGCGTCGTAAACGCATGGTCTAAGTAAATATTTAATTTTAAACACCTCTTTATAAGGAGCAACATTTATAGTCTGTACTGGTTTTTCTATTGTATCATCTTCTTTTATAAACTCAAATATCGATGGTCTTAATCCTATTTTAAAGTCTATAAATCTCGGTGCAACACATAATTTTTTAAATTCTAAAGGATTATTTATTTCAAATAATTCTTTTCGTGTAATTGGAACACACCATCCATTTCCAAGTCTTTGTGTATTTGGTATTCTACATAATTTTTCTAAAACACCACTAACGTGAGGATCAAACATATCTGTTGTTTCTGTTTCACTCATTACTATATTTGAAAATTTCTTTACTGTTTTTTGGTTTACCATTGTGGAATCAAATAATCCGTGCAAATGAAATCCTCTACTTCCACTAAATAGACAAATCCACGGAATATTTCGTGCTTCAAACCAAAGCACAACTTTTCTTACAGGTTCTGGTATGATTTCATCAGTTTCAAAAAATAGATCAGAAAATATTGGAACATTTTCGTAATAAGAACATATAGAACAAAAATTTTTATCATTTTCTGCTGAATTTATTGAAGCATTTCTATTTAATTCTTCACGATTATATATCATAAAGGATTTTGGATTTCCAAAAAACCTAGGAAATGTATCAAAAAGAATTTCTCTGACGTCCATATTATTCTGTCCTCAAATATGTGGGAAATTATTATAGAATAAATACATAATAAATAAAAATACTATTATATCTATTATAAAATTAATTTTTTCACTTTTTGTCATATTATTGCCTTATTGACTTATTAAATTCGATACACATTCCATATTTATTGGTCTATAGTTAGTTACTTCCACTGAGATATTAAACCTTTTGGATTGTTTATTAAAAAATGGTCGTTTATTATGATTATGTCCACATATTGCCCATCCTTTCCAATCTCGTGGAACATCATAAGGATTATGAACTAAATAAAATAAATCTCCTCTATATTTTAAAATATAATTATTAAAATATAAAACACTATCAAACCAATCATGATTACCTTTAATAAATATTTTCTTCCCATTTAAAAATGGAATCCAGAATTCAGTTCGATATGACCTGAAGGATAAATCTCCTAAAAAATAGACAGTGTCTTTGGGATTGACAGTTTTATTCCAATTATTTACGATAACCTTATTCATATGATCTACACTTTCAAACGGTCTATCACAGTGGTCTATAATTTTTTTATGACCCAAGTGTAAATCTGACGTAACAAATATACTCATTACAACTAAATATAGATTTAAACTTATATAAGTGTTATTTGTTTATTTTATAATAAGTGCCAATATTAATATAATAACGACTATAAAAATATACTTTATAAAACTTTTTAATCCCCGAATTTTATCATTTAATTCTTGTAAATATGCTCTTTGTTTTAAAAGATTCATATGTAAAACAGCATAATCTTCTGTATTTTCTTTAATTATTTTCGGATCAAGAAGTTCTGTCCAATTTGTTTCATTTAATTTTAAAAAGTCGTTTGCTTTTCGTATTGCTGATAATGCTTCATTATTGTTTGAGGATGAAGAAAGATATAAAAATTTAATTAACTTTAATCTGTCCATAAAAATAAAAAATTAAAAAAGAAAATTAGATGTCAAGCAGGTTTGGTATCTCAAATTTCTTCTTTTGTTCGACTGGTTTCGGTGTTTCTACAATTTTTTGTATTTCAACAGGCTTTGTTTCTATTAATTTTGCAAGTGGTGATTCCGCTTTAATTTCAACAACTGGTTTTATTATAGATTTTTCTACAACAACTTCTGGTGTTGGAGTTACTACAACTGGTGCTACTTTTTCCGCAGGTTTCATCATTTCTTGCATTTTTTCTGTCACAACAACAGGAGTAGATCTTTTTCCCGCAGGTAATTCCGTTGATTTAGATATATCAAATGTTCTTCCCTGTCCGAGTGTTGTTGTTACAATAGGAATAGGATTTCCGTTCATATCTACATATTGTTTGAATTTAGTAGATTCGACTCTCAAGTAGA
>Ga0265297_10010522_pt1 | contig 11609 bp, 18 predicted proteins | sample Munlanlwell13791_FD_192502 | JGI IMG/M metagenome (GOLD analysis project Ga0265297, IMG submission 192502) | Leachate microbial communities from a municipal landfill in Southern Ontario, Canada - Leachate well 137-91 | ecosystem: Engineered > Solid waste > Landfill > Unclassified | place...
TCCTTTTGATCTCCACTCTTAATCCGCTCAATATATTGCGGCAAAATAACCGTACCAAGAGTTGTGCGTCCGCCATTAATGAGTAGATGCGGCATAAACTCGTCCAGAAACTCCGTCAGGCCGCTGTCAATCGCTACAAATTTCGCTTTAAGATGATAAAACAAAACGCGATGCAATCTGTTTAATTCTTTTTTGCGCCGGTCTTCTACGGCCCCTTTTCCGTCGGGCGGGACAATGGGTACGGCGATGCGAATACCGACCGGCTTTCCCCCGTGGTTTGATAGTTGGGCTAAAAACTCAAGCACAAACTGGTGTTCGGAGTTTGTGAAGCGAGTCTGAAAAATCCCTCGTTTGCCTAAAAGCTTTAATATTTCGGCCTGGCTTCTAACCCAATTTACCGACGTAGTGTTATATGCATTCATTATCTTTTTTGATCTCTTTCAAGGCTGCGACAAATTCGCCTTGGATAAGAGCTTTGACTTGCTCGGAAACCAACGCCGCGGCCAAGACCTTCATGGCGTGGCTAGTATGGCGCAAAAATATCTTGGCGGGGTTGCCACCTTCTTTTATGGCATCACAGCAATTCCACAACTCATTTTTAACGGATTTCTTGATCGCTGGGCTGGCGGCAACAACGTCGAGGGCTTCCATCGATCTGGCGACTGCGCGCTTGAATATCTTGTCTATATCATCAGTAGATTTCGGAAAACTTTTTGACATTTGGGCTCCTTTGCTTTGCTGTGGCAATATTAAGCCCAGCGTTGGCGATTGTCAAGTGCTACTTTAGAAGTCGTTCAATACAATTGCAGATGTCGTCAACGGTTTTGATTTTTTCGGCTTCTTCGTCTAGCACATCAATGCCGAATCTCTCTTCAATTTCCATCAATAGTTCGACCCCGTCAAGACTATCTGCGCCAAGGTCTTGTTTTATATCCGCTTCACGCGTGATTTCATTCTTGTCCACGCTAATTATGTAAACAAGAATATCTCTGACTTGATTAAAAATATCCTCTGATTTTGAGAACGATTCGACGATTGACATCCTTAGCCCTCCTTTATTGATCCCCACACGCCCGGTAAGGCCGAAGTGCTTTTGTACCGGCGTGGCAAGGATCTGTTGAGTGGCTGCGCAATCCATGTCGGATGTTGGCTGTTGTCATAGCGCATGTTCCACTCTTTATTCCAGCGCTTGTTCGCCCAGACCTTAAGCTTAAGTTCGATCCATTGCTGATGGTTTGGCGGAGGCGATCCGCATTCCCGGTAAATAGCAATTAGCTGCCCGCGCTCGTCTTCATAGATTTTGACCAACTCATCGCGATAAATAAAGTCCAGAGCCCCGTCTCTTTTTTCAAACCGCAAACATTCTTTGCATGCCATTTTAATCCCTTTCCTTTAGTTGGTCCGGCTTGATCTTGCGATAGATATTTTCTCCGCGCCTGGAAAAATACAGGGTTTCGTCCGGCACATCGGCCCGAACAATCTCCCCGACATTGACGACCGAATGCCGGCCCACGGTGACCCCCGGCAAGAGAATGGCGCCCGAACCAATCCGACATCCAAATTTCAGCGTCGGGCCTTTAAGCTCTTGGCCGTGGCCGGCGCGGGAGTAGGTCATGCGCTTATCGTTCGTAGTCATTACGCAACCCCCTACGAAAACGTAGTCCTCAATAACCATGCAACCCGTAATATGACTTTGACTCTCAATGCTGACGTGGCGGCCGATAAGGGTATCCATTTCGACCTTAACGCCGGTCCCGATCGACGACCCATCTCCAATCCGGCAGTTCTCCCGAATAACAACGTGGTGGCCGGTACTAACGTTGTCGCCAATCTGGACCCCAGAGTAGATAACCGTTCCGGAGCGGATCACGCAGTTTTTGCCAATGACCACGGGATTGACCTTGCCGTCACGTTTTGGGTGACAGAGCCAAACATCGCCATCAATTCTGGTCCCATAGCCCACGGTCAATAAGCCTTGTTCTATTAGCCTCTGCGGCCGCGGACAGAATTCATAAGTAAAGGCTATCTCGCCAGGCATGAATTAAGCTCCTTTAATTTCAATCAATAAATCGGCTTGAAATCGCGGCTGTTTATTCGACACGCTCTTTTTTCCCGACTTTTTGATGCTCTCGGCCGCTTTCGCCAGCTCCGCATTGATCAGTTTGCTCAATGCCGGACAAGCGTCGATCGTCATCCGCAGTTTACCGGACCGGAACTCGACACAATTAAACAGTCGCTTTTGAATCTCGCCTTTTAATTCGATCATCTTACTTTTCCTCCTTAATCTTTCTAGCTAAAATGTCGCGGACAGACAAAATGAGATACGCCTCGTTATCAATCTTTATTTCTGTGCCACCATATTGGCAGTAGATGACCACGTCGCCGACTTCGAACTCAATATCAACCTTCTGCCCGTTATCGAGCATTCGACCGGGACCGATCGCTATAATCGTTCCTTCAAATGCCTTTTCTTGTGCAGAATCTGGAACGATTATCCCTGACTTCGACTTCGTTTCCTTCGGCGCAGGCTTAATAAGGATCCTCCCTTCTGTCGGTTCGATCATTCCTTCTTGCCTCCCTTTTTTATTTCGGCCTCGCGCAGTTTTCCGCTGTCATTCCCGTCCACCGTTCTGTTATGGTTTCGGTGTTTCCGCCACAAAAGCAACGCCTGGGGCAACAGCTTGCCCTTCCAGCCTAGCTCCGCCAGCCGCTTGGTCAGATCCCAATCTTCTTCCCGCGGCAGATCCCGAAGCCCCCCGGCGTCCTGCCAGGCGATCGATCTAAACAGGGACGAGCCGTGGACATAGGGCATTTGTCGCAGGAGGTCGGCGTTAAATTCCGGGTGAATGTCATACTGGTTTTCGTCGCCAATCCGCCGGACGTGGGTATAAACATAGCCGACGTTCTCCGGCTGGGCGAGCAAAAACTTCTCGGTTTCCTCAAGGTAGGTCGGCTTGAAAACATCATCGGCCGACAGTCCGCAGAATATATCGCAGCCGAGATCGATACAGCGTTGCGCCCCCTCATTAATGGTCTTAACCGTCCCCTGATTTTCGGCGTGGACAATGAAGTCGTCAAACTTCAGCCGGTCGGCGTTAAACGATTTAATAAAATCGGGACTACCATCAACCGAGGCATCGTCCACGAATACGATCACATCGGGCTTGCGAGTTTGCGCAAGAACGGAATCAAGCGCCCAGCGAATGAACGGCCGATAATTACACGACGTAATATAAACACCTAACATTTCTATCGCTCCTCACCGGTGATTGAACTGCGAAGATTGTCAGCCAATTGCCAGAGATCGGCTTTGACCGCCTGCTTGACCTGTGTCCCCGCATTTATCGCCTCAAGGTATGACATCGTTTTCGCAACCTGACGGGAAACTACGGGCTTAAACACCGCCTTAACATCTATGTTTTCCATTCTTTCCTCCTTTAATTCGTCCCCTGATTTTCGCAGGTTAAGACCTGGCATAAAAGGCAACTTCTCCCTTTCGCCTCGCATTGTCTTTTTCTCTGTTTAGCGACCCAGTTTTTAAACGACTCAATGGTCGGCACTCCCTCAACCGTGTCCGGCCACTTCGGATTAACATCAACGCCGGACAAAAGGTCTTTCATCTCACGCCTCGCCAATTAGAAAGGCGGGATTGACCGGGACCCACACACCCCCGACAAGCTTTTGGGCCTCAAAATGCAGATGTGGATGGTTTTTTGCCGACCCGCTATCGCCGGTCAAACCCACAACCTGATTGGCTTTCAGCTTGCCATTGACGCGGCGCACCATTGTTTTCGACAGGTGCATGGCGATCCAGCGATAGGTTGCGATCGCCAACCCTTCGCGTCGCCAAAATTTACCGATAAGGTGTAGCCCAAAATAAGCTTCGGGTTTTGCCCTGCCGGTGCCAGCCCAATATAAATCACAATCTACCGGGCAGTAAAACGTGGATCCGACGGGGGTCAAAATATCGCGGCCATGGTGTTTACCATCTTTTGTCAGGTGCGCGAGTTCGGGCGGATATTTTTCGCCGTAGCCAAACCCATAAAAATATTCGGGATCAACCGGCCTGATTGTCATTTTTTCCTTAATACCATATCCCATGTTTTCGGTCCATTAACTGCATATTGAAAGATGTTCCTCCTATTCCATCGGCGTCATTCTGCCCAAAAATATAAACAGTCCCAAGCGCTCCGTTAGTTAAATATCCACCAAAATGAACGGTATCCCCAGCCTGAAAGTCAAACATGCAACTTTTATAAAAGTTCCGCCGGCGACCTCCGTCGGAATATTGCTCCAAACAATGTATTAATTTGGTGGCAGTTGAATATGTCGCTCCGACCCGAAGATCAAAATAAGCCGCCGTGGCAGCGGCATCCGGAGTCCCAGCATAATGTGCCTGTATATCAACCTTATACGTTCCCGTCCAAAGCACGACTTGGGACATCAACGATCGATCCGTAATTGTTGCCGCCGAAATCGTTGTGGGCAAAATATTATTATGATGTTCGACCTTGAAGTCTTCCGGCTTATAAATTGTTAAACAATCGCCAATTGCATGGTCTGGGGCATTAGTCGTAAGATAGACATAATTGACCCGTCCAACGCAAATGCAATAATGCCCCGCACTACGGGAATACGTTGTTGATGTTTCAAGTAAGAAATAATTCAAATCCGTTGCCGTTGTCGTAGTAGGAACGGTCGTGTGGTAAGGATAAAGCGACATCGCCCAGACAATCCCCGTCCCGTCCCAGATCGCATAAAGATACGCCTCATAAGTACCGGCCGCCGAAGGCCTTCCCCAATATCCGGCCCCATCCGCCATTACGATGGTGGATGCGCCAGATAAATATTGAGCACTTCTTGTCCGTATCGTCACGCCCATGCTGTCGGGGATTGCGATTTGAATAGGGGCCGCCGCTGTCGGCAGAGCACCCGTTGATTTGGCAAAAATATCAAGCTGGTTTACCGTGGCATTCGGGCCAAACCGAAGATTGTTGACCAAGGTCGACCGCCCCGCTTGCTCGAAGTTGGCATTGACCAAATCCGCATCGATGAATTCCGTCCAATCGCCTTGGTCGTTTACGAAAACATTAATTGCTACCATCGTTTTGTTTCTCCTTTAGTTTAAGTTCGGCTGGGTTGTCCCGACAATCGGTTGAATGCCGGGGTCTATTTTTGTCAGATTGCCTTTTTCTTTTTCCTGTTTTTCGCGTTCGGCTCGGAGCATTTTTTCGCGGATCGCTATCATTTTCGACCAGTTTTTGTCATATTCGATTTTAACGACGTTACGAAGTTCAATCCATACGTTGAGATCCTCTGCTGTCCAAAATTCGAGGATTTGCATTTGGGGATTAATTGGGTACTGCGAAGCTACGTCATATTCTTCTGTCCGGCCCGTGATGTAGGTAATCTTTATTTTGTAGCTGTCTGGAATTCCAGGGTCTTCTTTCGGCAGTAAAATCGGCGCATTCATTCTTTCCGTCCTCCCTTTCTTTTCTGCTTTTTATAGCGACTCCCTTTCCCTCCCTCTTAAATTAAGTCTTTTCGAATTAAACTCATTTAATCGTTCAGTACCAGAGGCGCTTTCAGCCTCTAAAATCCTTTTTCCTTGGCCGCGGCGTCGCTTGGTCCGGGCTCCTCCCGCTGGAAAAAGTCTTTGTCGAGTATTAAGAGCAGGGCTCCGGGCGGGACCAAGCGAATCCCGCCTGGAGTCCCTCCCTTAATACTTTCATAGCCCAAGTTGTTAACGGAGATGCGCTAATAGCTCCGGCTTGTCTCCATCCATAGGGTAGCATATTCTTCGGCTTTGACAAGCCCTAATTTTGGCGACGTTAAAATCGGATCATCACTCCCGCCGCTCCGATGGAGCGATCGGCATAAACCCAGCCATCCATGGGCCCTTGCGCCGGGAAGGATCCCATCCCGGAGATCCCATTGAATCCGATCCCCACGCCCAAGCCATAATGCTGGGTAAGATCAACCGGCGAGATCTTAACCTCAAAGCTGACGGAGCTGGTTTGCTGTAACTCCAACTTGTTTTTTTCAAAGATGAACGTTTCCCCCGCCGCCGGGGTGATCGTGGCCGGATGGCCGTTGATTATAACGTGGAATTCAGGCCGACTAAACACCGCCTCAAGATCCGTGGCTTCCCGCGTGCCGGAGGGATAAACCAGCTTTTCAACGTATCTGATGACCGTGTTCGTTATTATCTGCGGTTTTCCCCCAACAGAAATGGCCCCGTTTGGGCTATAAGAGGCAAGGGGCGGCAATATGGCCCACCCAAGCCAGAAGCCCGCAAACGCAAAGCCTAAGGCCAAGACGATGAAGCCGATTGTTCTTGCCATTTTCATAGTTTCCTCATAATGCTGTCTTCCCGTAATTGTTCTGATTTTCGTATTTTTGTAACCACGTGCGGCCAAGCACGGCGCCGAGGCCAAGGCCAATGATCGCTGCCGCGCCTGTCGCATCTCTACTCATAAAAAGATGGAGGATCCCAGCAACCACTACTATCGTGCCAATAATTGTTCCGTAATTAATCGTCAATTTTAATGATATATTTTTCATTATTTCACGCGAATAATCCAACGGACCCGGACAGAACGAGGCTGGATAGCCAAGGTCGTAGATCCCCCGGACCCGGTTGCGCCCGTTCCTTCGGCCGCCGTTGCCCCTGTCCCAGATGTAGTGTAAAAAGTTTGAGCGTTTAGCGCGGAAAAACCCATTGAATTTGCCGATGTTCCCGTTGCTCCTCCTTCAAAAGTAACGCCAGCTCCATTCGTGTCGTACATCTTCCAATACAATCCAGCGATAAGCTCCGCAACAGCAAACTTCAATGTTCCTGCGCCATGCGTATGGCTTGGTCCGGTATGCGTATGACTGCTATCAACCAGATGACTAGCCGCTCCAATCGCCGCCGTCGCCCATGCCGCCGTATGCAGATCTCCGCCGCCCTCCGTGCCGAACCCAACAAGGTAACGATTTGAAAGATCGGGCAGTGTTTGCGACCCTATGCCAGTAATCGTTACTGTTTGGCCCCGGCAGTATTGCCAATAATCGGCATTTATCGTCAGCGATCCATTATAATCATAATGCGCCACGATCGATCCGATAGGAGGAGTGGCCGCAAGACAATGGCTGAAATTATCATTGACTTTGTTGGCGTCTATAATCTCGGTCTTAGCTCCGGTGTCGTTGGCAAAGGAAGTTAGCGTATACGAAGGCATTTATTTTTTCCCCCCTTTTCTTTTATCCAGTCTATCTCTCGTCATTTTCCCATACCCGCTATCACCGTCGTTAATTCCCGAAGGCTCGCACAAACGTTGTTCTGTGCCTCGGTCGAATGAGCAATATGGTTAGACACCACGGCTGTAAATTCTTTCGTCATGGCCTGCCGTTCGGCGGTTGCGGCATCAATCGCCTTGAGAAAATATTTGATTAACGTGTAGATAACCCATCCCATTATTCCGGCAAAGAACACCAGGAGCGCAACGACCGGGCCAAATTCCCGTATTAAATTTATATCCATATTTCTCCTTTTTTTATGCCGCTTCCCGGAGATGGAATTTAGGCTGGAAATTGTCCAAGTCTATTTCCATTCCGATGATATTCATCGATAAGTTTTCGACAACAATCCCCCCGCTTCGACCGGCAAAAAGCCCCACGCCATTATTGTCCGTATAATTCGTGCCGAATACGCTGATCCCGAAGTAGCCGGGTGTGTTTACCGTGGGCGGTCCATAATAATTGAACTTCACGCGGTCGAGCAATTTCAACAATGGGTTGTAGGTCGAGGAAGTAAAAATAACCTCTAATTTTGGCGCTTTATAGCTTTGATAAAGAGCGTTGGCTAGGGTTGCGGCTCCCGCCGTTCCCAGCCAATGTTCTGAGATGTTTAGAGGGATTTCTCCATATTTGTCCGAGGAACTTTCGTCGCCCTGTTGCCAGTTTCCATCGGACGCCTCTACATACGATCCGTCGGTATGCTCAATAATCACCTTGTTATAAATTTTAGTATTGATGTTGCTGGCCTGTTCAACGTCAATAATATTCTTGCCATAATATTCGTCAGTAGCGCCCAACCCGTTAAAATGCCACATAACCGGAAGAGCTACTGTGCAGAAAATCCCAACACGGTTATGCGGGACCACGCCTCTTGCTGTTTCTCGATAAGTTGAGCCAAATACCGTTTTGCCCCAGACGCCTCCCCGAATTGCGTCGCCTTCAACCCCGGTAGGAGCCTTTGAACGAAAATAGAACTTGCCGTCGTTGCCGACGAAGGCCGCCATATCCTCGGCTAAACAAAGCCGGGAGATAACATCCGCGCAAGTCTGATCCTGCAATGCCGATGATCCTACTACATCGGGATAAGCCACGGTGGTCGTTGAAACCTCCGTTCCTTCGAGATAACGATCAAAAACTGGCGTGCCGCCGGCGTCCTGAATCGCCAAAACCTTATTGACGATTGCCGAGGCAGTATCAGAGGCCGATAGGGTTAGCGCATCCGCCGTTTTGTTGCCGAACACTTTGGCCGTAGAATTGATTGTCAGCGTCGCAGTGGTTTCGGTTTCGATTATATCCCCAACAAGTAATCCATAAAAAACTGTCCTCGTGGTTGGATAAGCGGTCCCGTCTGCGGCTTCTAGCCAAGTCGAGACTCTGAATAGCGTGTGATACCTGGTCAAGAACCCGGCAAAAAGTGAGGTTGACCTATTGGCCTCTCCCCATTTTTTTTCTGAATTGTCTGCGACAAGAGTCATCGAATTTTGTACAAACACTCCGACCTGATCCGTATCTAGGCTTATGCTCATCACGCCGAACGATATGATCAACGAGGTCACGTCATACCAGTTGGTTTCGTAGTCGCCGGAATTGTCGGCCAAGCGGCGCTTGATCTCGACCTTGCGGCCGGGCGTTAAGTTCGCGGCTAAGTTGAGTTCCCGGATTTCGCTCATGCGCCGGCGACCTCCCGAAGTTCCATGTTTAGGTCGTAGCCCGTGGTTTTGCCAATGCCGTTCGTCAGCTTCAGCGCGTCATAATCACCAATCCAATTGACGTTCCAGGCGTCACCATCCCAGGCCGTGCCGTCGGCCGGCGTCGGCATAAAGTAAAAGTCGGTGTGCTGATCGTATAGCGACTTAAAGTTTGACACCTCGGCAGGTAGGACATATTGAAAGTTTAGCGAGGCGTTATATTTTTGCGCGATCCATATGCTCTTGAATCCCCCGTCCGCAAGCTCAAGATCCGGCCCCTTTTTCTTCTCGATGGGGGAGTATTCGTCGGGATTGGCTGCGGCTTCAAATTGTTGCGTACCAACAAAGAGCTGGCCGAGCGTCTTCTCTTGGTTGGCGACAAGCGTTGCCGTGGGCTTAATAGTAATCGACGTAATGCTCACGGTCCCAAACTCGTGATAGCTGTGAGATCCCGATCCGTTGGACACCGAAACGGCCGGGGTAAAGGCATTGCTCGCCGTACCGTTATAATAGGCGGTATAATTTTTGAAGTTATGGTTTTGCAAAAACAATCGATCGATAGTAATAGCCGCTGGGGGAGTCCAAGTAATTGTCGAAGCGGTCCCGTCCGTGCCTTCTCCGCTCGAGGACCACACAACGGAAGGATCCCGGTCAATAAGATTGCCGACAATCGCCGTCTCAGACGAGGCCGCAAGCGTCGACGAACCGTTAATAAAGTTTTCACTTAGAAACTTAAAATTATTACCCATTTAATTATCCTTAATTATTCCTTGCGTTTGCGGCGTAAAGTTGCGAGCGGCCCGTCCGACGCAGTCCGGCCAGCTCTCGATCAATGATTTTTGCTGCTTTTTCCGTCGTCATTTGGTCGACGAGTAACGTTTGAAATATCACGGTCGTTCCGCCGCCTCCGAATTCTCCCATCCGGTCGAGCGGAATGACGGCCTCTGGCCCGGCTTCGCCGACCATCCCCATCATTGGCTTAGTAACAATTCCACCATCGGCAAAAAAGAAGTCAACCACCGCATTAACGGCTGGGCCGACGACCGGAACAGACTCAACAACATCATGAACAACGGTATTTTCGTATCCTGTGCCTATTTCCCATGGTTGTTTTCCTCCCCCGCTGCCCTCGCCCCCGGAAACATTCGTATTAATCTGCAATCCGCTAAACAGTTGAGATGCGACCCATTTTGCGATCATGTCAGCTATCATTCTCTCCCATGTCCCCACCACATCGTTGACGAGCGTTTGCCAGGCCTCTTGCAAACTGCCCCCAAGTTCACCGGTCGTCCTAAATTTGTCGATAAAATTAAACGAAAAATCGGAGACCATGCGCTGCGTCATCTCTAAGTTCTTTCGTTGTATAGTCGCTTGGGTTTCCTCGATCTTTTGCTGATATTTATCCCAAGCCACTGACTTTGCAGTCGTAGAACGTTGTTCCTTGGTCAGCAATTCAAGCAGATATTGATTGTCGCTGCCGGCCTGTTTTTCCAGCAACGAAATATGATCGGTTGCCTGCTTCTCGTTAAAAACAGCGAGTTGGCTAGCATACCAGGCGTTGAGACTGTCTTTGTCCTCAACATATTTTGCATATTCTTCGTATTGTTTATTAAGCCCTTCGAGAGTTCCCTCTGTTTCTTCGGCTAATGTTTTTTCGTATTTGATCTGAAATTTCTTCAGCATTTTTTCACGGGCGGAGAAAGAATCGGCCGCTATCTTTTCCTGCTTTTCCTTGGCTTCTTGTTTGGCTGCCGTAACCCCTAAAATGTCGTCAATTTCTTTTTGCGAAAGAGTGGTGGTTTCTTTAAAATATTGGAAGCGCGCGTTGAATTGTTCGGCGGTAATGGATTTTGCTTTTTTTTGAGCAACAATTTCAGCTAAGACATTCTTTTCAATATTCTTATGTGATTCTGCCTGTTTTTGAGCTTTATCTGTAGCCCATGCCATCGTATCGGCCATTTCCTTCAAGCCTTTAGTGACATCTTTTAAGATTGGAATTAGTGGCTTAAGGACGGGGAGCAAAACCATTCCCACGCTTTCGGCAAAATCGCTCACAGAATTTGTTAACTGGGTCAATTGTCCACTAAATGATTGAGCATCCGCCTGCGCCCGGCCGCCGAATTTATCGTTCAGCAGCTTCATGGCGTATTCGGACTTTTCGGTCGCCGACATATATTTGAGCTGTTCGGCGCTCGCACCCCGGAGCTCGGGGATCAGGCGACTCAAAGCCATAACGTTCCCTTCTTCGGCCATTGCTATCGCCTTAGCCGCACCCTCGGCGGAGATCATGCCAGTCGACGCCATATCGAGCGCCAAGCCGGCGTCTTTCCAGCTCTTTTCGGCATCGCCAGTCACGCTCACGAGCCTCTGCATGACATCCATGACCTGTTCGTCGGAATAAACGGTAGTGTCCTGGAGCTTGCTGGCGTAGTCCTGCATGGCCTGGCCATTAGTCGTCCAACTGCCACCAGCGGACTCCACGGCATTCTTGAGCTTGAGAATTGCTTGCTCGCTATCTGCGGCCTCTTTTATGGCAAAGGTCAGGCCGGCAGCGATTGCGGCGGGACCGAGGTACTTCGTAAAAGCACCCCCCAGACCTTGAACACTTTTTGAGCTTTTATCAGAGGATTGTTTGAGGGC
>Ga0265297_10010523_pt1 | contig 11606 bp, 14 predicted proteins | sample Munlanlwell13791_FD_192502 | JGI IMG/M metagenome (GOLD analysis project Ga0265297, IMG submission 192502) | Leachate microbial communities from a municipal landfill in Southern Ontario, Canada - Leachate well 137-91 | ecosystem: Engineered > Solid waste > Landfill > Unclassified | place...
ATGAGCGAGCCGATCATTTCCATCTGCTGCGCCGTGCCGGCCGAGATCATTTCTTATCATGTGTTCAAGATGGATTGCGGAGCTGAAGAAATAATTGATACCAGTTATAGATGCCCGAACTGCGGGCACGTTTTCCATATCTGGTCGGATGGCAAGCTCGCGCCGGAAGAAAAAAATGAACAAGCCAGAAGCAGATAGAAGCGAAGTCGTAGCCCTATATTTTTCTTGCTGCATCTCGCCTGAATGGGGCAAGACCTATCATCAGCAGAAAGCAAAACTCGGAGCTATAAAAAGGGTTCGCATGGCAAGAGAAAAGCGTCAACGGATCGCGAAAGCGAAGCAAGCATCCATGCGGAGTTTGAAAGCACATAGCGCGGATAGCGTTATGAAATAAAAGGAGGTCAAGATGATGACTGAAAAACAATGGACTGATTTATTAAAAAATGCCGAGCCATGCCCGTTTTGTAAATCAGAGCCAATTAAAACATTGGGGATTCAAAGTGAACAGGGTTCCGGAGATAATGATGTTATCGGGAATAAAGATTATTTTTCTTGGGTGGAGTGCGAACGCTACCCTGATGGTTGCGGCTGTCATGGTCCATATACCGGCGTAGATGATATTGGATTATTCAAGCAGAAAAAGAAATGCAAATGCTGTGATACCATAGAAAATCCAGATGGATTGACCGAAGATGAAATAAAAGAAAAAATTGATGTTATGGCGGTTCAAAAATGGAATGAAATGCTCAGGAAGAGAAATGATGAAATTGACATTTCCGAGAAATGATACTATTCTTTAATAGGAGGCAACATGACCATCTCCAAGTCAACGGCCTGGAAAATCGCTGCCGGGCTTGTTTCAATTTTCCTACTCTGGCAAGGATACAATTTTACAAAAGGAATGTGGATTGATTGGGCATTGAACCAGGCGAAGGCCAAGCATCAGGCCGAAATCGCCGTGCTCCAGGTGAAGATCGATGCCAGCAAGGCGGCGTATAGCAAGCTCGCTGAAGCGTCCGGCAAATACCGCGCGGAACAAATCGCTGCGGCTGAAGCCGAGAAGCGCCGGCATGAGAACGCGGTGGCTATCTTAAAATCAGAGTCGGCAGAAAAACTTCGGGAGCGCAACGCGACGATCGCCGAAGTCCTGAAAGCGAAAGAGCTGGATGAACTGCGGATCATCGAAGATCAAGAGACGATAGACGCGAAGGACGCTCAGTTTGCCGACGCTATGAAAAGATGGGCGCAATCTGATATTGATAAGGATGCTGCTCATGCTGAAGTCGTAGCCGGGCTGGAGGCGAAGTACCAGGCATGCGCCAAGTGGACGACCGTCCTGGAAAAGCGGCTGAAGAAATCATTCTGGAGCAAGTTTGGCGAATACGCCAAGTACGGCGCGGCCTTCGGCGCTGGATATATGGCAGGGAGGGCGATGAAATGAGCAGCACTATAAAGAAGGAAGCCCGGCTGCCTGAGATCATTTTCATCCCCGCATCGAAGCTGAAGTTGAATCCCGATAATCCCCGACAGATCGGGAAGAAAGAATTTGATCGGCTTGTGAAGTCGCTCGAAGATTGCCCGGAGATGTTCAACGTCCGGCCCCTGCTTATCTCGCAGCGCACAGGGGAGAACATTATCATCGGCGGCAATATGCGTTTCAGGGCCGCGAAGAAGCTCGACTATAAAGAGATGCCATGCGTTATCCTGGCCGGGATCACGGAAGCAAAAGAAAAAGAGATCGCGATCAAGGACAACGGCACGTTCGGGGAATGGGATTATGAGGCGCTGGCGAATGCGTGGGACAGTCTGCCGCTGCAAGAGTGGGGCGTAGGGATTTACGGATTCGACAAGAATGATGCTGAAAAAGAATGGGATGGAATGCCCGGATATGAACACGAAGATCAGGAAGGAATCAGGCAGATCATCGTCCATTTTAATACACAAGAAGCTATTGATGAATTTACAAAATTGATGAAACAACCTATCTCTGATAAAACAAGAGCGATATGGTTCCCTAAAAGTGAGAATGCGGGAACTAAAAACAAAGCGTATAAAGATGAATCCTAAGTTCCCGATTTATATTGTATCAAAAGGGAGATGGGAATCCAGATTGACAAGCAAAGCTCTTGAGGCAATGCACGTTCCATATTATATCGTGGTTGAAAAACAGGAATACGAAAATTATGCAGCTGTGATTGATCCCAAAAAAGTTCTTATCCTGGATAAAAAATATCAAGACAAATATGATACGTGCGATAATCTCGGTTCTACAAAAAGCAAGGGGCCTGGAGCTGCACGAAATTTCGCCTGGGAACATTCTATAAAGAATGGGTTCGCATGGCATTGGGTCATGGATGATAATATTCGCTTGTTTTATCGCTATCATAAAAACTTAAAAATCAGAGCATTGACCGGAACGATCTTTCGCTGCATGGAAGATTTCGTCTTGCGTTATGAAAATATAGGGATGGCTGGGCCGCAATATGATTATTTCGTGACGAGAAAATCAAATCATTACCCCCCGTTTGTAGCAAATACCAGGATTTATTCATGCAACCTGATTCGTAATGATCTTCCCTATCGCTGGCGCAGACGCTATAATGAAGACACCGACCTATCGCTGCGTATGCTAAAAGACAAATGGGTGACGATTGAGTTTAATGCTTTTCTGCAAAAGAAAACATCAACGCAAATAATGGGCGGCGGCTGCACAAAAGAATTTTATGCAAAAGAGGGAACGCTTCCAAAATCGGAAATGCAAGTTAAGCTCCATCCTGATGTTTCAAAACTTATCTGGGCATACGGGCGCTGGCATCATTTTGTAGATTATCGCCCGTTCAAAGGTAATAAGCTGATCCGTAAGAAAGGATTGAAGATCAAGCATGGCGTGAATGAATATGGGATGAAGTTGTCGAAAGTCGAATGAAAGCGAAAAAGAAAGTAAAAAATAAAATACCCCAAAAGGTAGCAATTCCCAAAAAGAAAAAAATGCGCAAGGATAAGGAATCGCATCTGATCGAGATTGATGATTACGTTACGAGATGTATTCGAGATCGAGGGCGCATCCCGCATCAAACTGAAATCGCCAGAGCCGTTGGATTGAATAGAAAAACGGTTGGAGAGCTACTCGGGGAAATATCATTGACCGAGATCGCGCGCACTCATGTTTCGCGGCTGAAGACCTCCGACTTCATAGCAGCGATGTATCTGAAGGGCGTCGGGGGGAATACTGCTGCCGCGAAAATATGGCTTCAGATCATTCATAATTGGGTTGAAAAATATCACGTTGACGGCGGAGAAAATCCAGGCGCGACGGATGAGGTATTGAACAAGATCGCCGACGCGATGCAAGTCAAGTGATCCAGACCATCGAGCCGATTCATTCGCCCACGCCGATTCAGATTCAGTATATGGCGGACGAGCATCGTTTTCTGACAGTATCAGCCGGACGGCGCGCGCGCAAGACTCTGATCGGGACGCGGAAGGTTTTAGCCAGGGCGATGCGCAACAGAGGCAAGCGATATTTCCTGGGCGCTCCTACGCATCAGCAAGCGAAGGCAATCTTTTGGCGGGGGAAGCATTCGGGCCTTCCCATCATCCTTCCGCACGCGCTTATCAAGGGGAAGAGCGACGGCAACCTCTGGATTCAGCTTCCGAATGATTCAGAGATTCATATCGTCGGCCTGGACAAGCCGCAGCGCGTAGAGGGCCAGCCCTGGGACGGATGCCTTATTACAGAGATGGGCGATGTGAAGCGCGGCGCATGGCTGAATAATATCCGACCCCTGCTTTCTGATACGAACGGATTCGCGATCCTGGATGGAGTGCCAGAGGGCCAGGCCAATGATTATTATGACCTTGCCCTTCGAGCTGCCGGCGGAGCGATACCGCAGACGAAGCCGATGCTCGGCGCATACGCTGAAGACCCTGAAGACCCCGAATGGGCTTTCTATTCCTGGTTCTCTGCCGATGTTCTATCGCCTGAAGAGATAGCAGCAGCACGGCGGGAATATGATGAGCGTACCTTTCGCCAGGAGTATGAAGGCTCATTCGAGGGCGAATCAGGCCGGGCCTATTATGCTTTCGGCATTCATAATATGGTTCCCGATGAAGAGATGAAGCCCGAGATCGTTCATGTCGGGATGGACTTCAACGTCGATCCGATGACGGCTGCAATCTGCGATGTCGAGGGCGACACGATCCGGCAATACGATGAGGTCTATCTCAGGCATAGCAATACCTACGAGATGGCGAAGTATCTGATCGAGACGAAAAAGCTGAATCCAGCAACGACGATTATCTATCCTGATGCTACGGGCGCGGCTGAATCGAGCAACGCTCAGGCGAGCGACTTGCGCATATTAAAGAATCATGGCTTTAAGATCAAGGCGCATGCGGCAAACCCCAGGCAGCGCGACAGGCTGGCCGCTACGAATACCCGCTTTAAGTCGAGCGATGGCGTAGTGCGCTATTTCGTGCAGCGGCATTGCAAGAAGACCATCGAGGACTTGAATCGCGTTCAAGTGCTGCCGGATGGTCGCTTGGACAAAGAACAAAAAGATACTGGCCTCACCCATATCTCGGATGCGCTTGGATACCTCATCGCCTATTTATTCCCGATCAAGCGCGACTATCTTCACGTCGGGGAATCGGGAAGAAAAGACGACGAACCCTTTTACTGACAACGATCTCTAATACCCTATCGATACCCTATCGATGGGGTATAACAACTTTTTTTTTGCGCTTCTTCTTCTTCCTCTTCTCTTCTCTTTTCTTATTCTCTCTTAAGAGATTATATATATAGCAAATGAGCGTATTAAAATTATACCACTTGACAAACGCCAAAATTTATACTATTACCTTCTCGAATGGATATTTTTAACAAAGGCCTGAAACGGCAGAACGCGCAGCTCAAGACTTCCGTCAATACCCTGAATGAAAAACTTAATTACCTGAATTTTCAAGTGCAGGGCTACATGGACGCGATGACGGGCGAAGAAAAATCATTCAAGTACGGGTTCAACAATTTCAGCGATTACGCCGCAGCTTGCAAGGCCGTCAATGACCGCTATGAAAACAAATGCCCGTTCGGGAATGACCTGACGGCGAACATTATCGACTTCCGCGCCGCCGTGACTGCATCATCCGGGCCGCAGTACAAGCCGGCAGAACGGGCGATCATGCGAACAAAGGATGAGGACGGAAAATCCGTCGGCTCCGAAAAGGCTGCTGCCGGGGATGTGACCGAAGAGGCCGAAAGGGAGATGGAGTTCTGCCGCAACTTCTTCGAGGTCAATGATCTTAATCATGAGACCCCGCAGGAGCTTTCACGCGAGGGCGAGATCGAGGGCCGCGTCGCCGTAGAGCTTGCATGGGATGAAAATCAAAAGCAAGTCATCGTCATTCACAAGCCCTGGCTGACATACAAATACGAAGAGGTGCGGAGCAAGTTCAATCCGAAGGTTGTCGATAAGATCACCTGGACGGATCAGGGAACGGAAATAAAAGCCGGCGAGGTTGGCGGTGATCTTCTCGTATGCCGTCGCTTCTCCGGGCGGCTTTCGGTCAAGTATCCCATGACGAAGATCATGCGAACGCTGACGAAGATCGACGCCATCGATCAAGCCTTCCGCGACTGGCGAGAGATCGACCGGCTCTACTGCGCACCTATTCCAATATTCGAATGTGAGACCGAAGAAGAAGCAGAGCGCATGAACGCCGAACTTGCTAAGGGCGTAAATTTTAAAATCAAAAAGGCATGGGCGATTCATGGCAAGTTCCGCCTTGCCGGGCCTGACATGGCCGGCATTGATTCACTTGAAAGCGAGATCAAGCGCCTGGCTTGTTTTATCTCAGGCACGACCGGCTATCCGCTGCAATTCCTACTGCCGGATATGCTGTCGAATCGCTCGACCTCAGAAAATATCATGGAGTCGGCGCTTGTGCATACGGCCTCAGAGCGCGCGATATGGACGGGCTTCTATGAGGAGCTTATTAAAAAGGCGATGCTGCTGTGGCAAAAGAAAATGAACAAGACGCCGCTTGACCCGAATAAAATTTCAATCTCAATCTCGCTCATGACCCAAGAGCAATGGAACCGGTTGACCTCGTTCTGGCTGCCGGCATTCCAGGGCGGACTCGTGAGCCGCGAAGCCGTGCTGCCGCAGATACCCGACTTCAATGTGCGGGAAGAGCTAAACAGGCAAGAGGAAAAGGAAACGGCTGACGTTGCCAGGATAAGCACCGAACTTGATAAAACGATCAAGGATGTCGAGGGCCAGGGCACGATCCAGCAGCCGGGCATGGAAGGCGAGAAGGTCGCGGATACTTCGCTCAATGGCGCACAGATTTCAAGCATGGTTGAAGTGGTTTCATCTGCATCTGAAGGGATAATCCCGGTCGATGCCGTCCTGCCGATCCTGCAAGCTGCTTTCCCGAATACAGCCCCGGAATTGATTTCCAGGATGGCTACTTCGGTCGGATCGTTCTCGAAGATCCGCATCGCTGAAAAGCAAAAGACGGATGCTGAAGAAAAGGCGGCAGCAAAAGAACGGCTGAAAGCGCTCGGCAATCAAAATAATTTTGACAAGTCAAAGGGAGGGAAGGATGATCTCGAATAGACTAAAGACCAGGAAAATCAGAACAATCCATTCGGTTGAAATGGGGCGAAGGGCGAAGCTAATCCAAGACAAGCCCGAGGCCGAACGCACCCCGCAAGAGCGCTCCGTCCTGTCGGACTTCTCGGACGAGCAGCTCGGCATCAGGACGATCACCGAAGTACAGACCGCTATCCGGGAAAAGCAAACCCAGGCCGAACAGCCAACAGCGGTCCCGGCGCCCGATCATGGCATCATCGAGCAGAAGGTCGAGAAGAAAGCGCCTGTCAAGCATCCCGTCAATAAGAAGCCGGCCATCGTGAAGGTGAAGCATGGCAAAAAGAAAAACGCATAAGGTTCCCGTCGCTGTTTCCATCCCGGACGATATCAAGGAATGGGATCGCGAAGTGAAGCCGAAGGCTGAAAAGATGATCTCCGCCGTCGAAGTGACCGCGAAGACTCCTGCCGGAAATGAAAGCTATACCATCCCGATCATGAAGATGCCGCCGCCCTGGACGCAACCCTGGCTCGACGCTCATAGGCTGAAGGTTGTCTATGCGCATGGCGAGGCCACGCTGGCACAGAAATGAAAAATCGCGCCGTCTTTGATCTTCAACTCATGGCCGCCGACGAGATCATGCAATACATTCCGCCGGCCACGATCGAAGACATAAAGCGCAAAGATGAGCATCCGCTTTACCGGGCATACATCATCGGGGAAGAGGGCGAGGCCGTGCCTGTCGTCGTCGGGCGCGGGGGCCGTGTTCTGAATTGGCTGCGCTCTGCAATCTCCGCGATGGTCACGCGCTTGCAGTTCGGGACGAAAATCTTTTTCAATCATGCCACGACGAATGAAGAACAGGGCCGCACTCCAATAGGTGAGCTCGTCGGCAAGGCGCTCGAATACGTCAATGGGAAAATGCGCGCTATCGCTGTGACCTATATTTACCCTGAGCATCGAGACCTTCCGGCAGATGCCGCCAGCATCGAGGCCGAAGTTGAACTCGATCCAACCGGGCGATCCAATGTCATCGATGCCGTTCATGTCCTGGGCATTTCAGGCATCGCGGTATTCGACAGCAAGAAGCACAAGCCGGCCTTCCCTGCTGCCGGACTTGTCGCGCAATTGCAAGCGTGGGAGCAAGAGCAGTATAATCAAGGGGGAGAACAAATGCCGGAATTGAATCTTGAATCTGTCAGGACGTTTTTGAAAAGCGGAGCCATCCAGCCGTCGGCGGTATTCGACAAGCCGACGTTGCTCTCTGACTCGCTCGTTGGCGATCATGTGCTGTCGAAACTGAATCAGGAATACGCGCGGCGCATGAAGACCGAAGAAGAGTTGGAAGCCGTGAAGAAGGAAATGCCTGAGAAAATCACGAAGTTGGAAACTGAGAATAAGACGCTCAGGCAAAACATTGTGATCGGGCGCGCGCGAGAGATGGCGAACGGAATCTTCACCGAGCGCAAGATGCCTAAGACGAAGATTGAATTCGTCACGATGAAGCTGCCGGAGTTCAAGATCGAGGGCGATACGCTTGACGATGCCACGATCAAGACGCAACTCAACAAGTTCATCGACTCGAAGCTGGACGAGTGCGCAATCTATGAAAAAGTTTTTACTCCCGATCCGAATGCCGGAAAACAACCTGAGCCAACTGCCCAGCCGTCCGGGGGAGACCCGAACGCCGGGCTTGGAATAGATAACGTCTAAAAGGACAAGATAGTATCCCCTCCCGCAGGGGATATGAATTAGTGATCGGCGAGCGGCGGGGCGCAGATCAGGAATCAAGGCCAGGGGAGGCCGGAAGCAATCCTACTTAAACTTAGGAGGGCTAAAATGCCTGATCTGTTGAAATGTCGAATCGAAGATTGCCACGTGATTCAGCACGTGGTCGCGTCGCCCGGAGTAACTGAAGGCGACATGGGATTGCTTGGAGATTCTACCGTCTATGCCTGGTTGGAGACCTATGCAACCGGCGTGATCGGTACGAAGATCACCGAAGCCGAGCGCATCACCCTTCCGGCTGCAAGTGCTGCGGTATTCGCCATCGGAGACGAGGTTTATTTCGATACGTCGAACTTGAACCTTGATGAATCCCAAGCCGGCCGCTATCGCTGCGGCAAAGCTCTGGCCGCGAAAGCCGCACTCGAGACTTCCGTGCTTGTCGATTTCTGGGGCAATCAGGCCGAGATCGTGGTCTGATAGGAGGACAATATGATGAAACTCAACTTCTCGAAGATCCCCCAGTTGAAAGGCAAGCGTCTGCATGAACTCGACCCCGAGGCGCGCAAGGTCTATGTGCGCACCGTCGCCGCGTTCATGCGCGAACCCATGACTGCGCGCTTCTCCGCCGAGAACACGGCGCGCATACAGGCATGGATGGCTCAGAATCAGCAGATTCAGGCCTGGACGGACAAGAGCGATTTCCCCTCCGGCGAAGCGTTCTATCCGCTGATCCCGTCGATGACCGAGCTGGCCGTCTATGACGAGGGCTGGCGCGAGTTCTTCAAGGTGCTGGATTTCACCGGCACCGGCAAAGGCGGCTTCCGGCAGTTGACGCTGGAGAATACGCTCAAGTTCGGCCTCGTCCCTTCCGGCGACAAAGCCCTGATCTACAACATCAAGGGCAGCAAGGAAATGATCGACTTCGACAAGTTCGGGGCCGGTTTGCAGTGGGACAAGACCCTGCTCGAAGATGCCGAGTGGGCGCAGATCGCCGACATCCTGACGGCCTTCCGCAACGCGGCCTATTCCTACTTGGCCCAGGCGCACTACGACCTGATGACCGATGTCTTCACCACGACCCCGAAGGCTGAGATCGCCTGGCAGAACCCCGAACCCGCTGCACTCGCCAACACCGCTGAGACCTACACGGCGAACCGCGACGTACAGACCATCAACAAGGCCTGTGAAACGATCGCGCTGGCTTGCAAAGACAAGGGGTATGGCATTACCCCGAATTCGACCTTCATTGTCTTTTCCCCGCTTCAGATTCGTGGACGCATCCGCAAGGCGCTGGGCCTGGCCCTGCAGGGCTTCGGCGGCTCCCCGCTGCATCTCGATTTCAACATCCGCCAGGTCACAACCATGATGCTGCGGAACCCCTCGACGCTGGCGGCCTGGACGGATCATTACCTGGTCGCCTTCCCGGGCGCGAAGGCCCAGAGCGGAATGCGCATGAACCTCGAAGAGCTGACCGAAGAGGATATCATGGCGCGCGCGACCACGCAAGTTGACTGGATGCGCTACGGCGCTGGCCTCGGTGACGAGGACCAGATCGAGTGCTGCAACATCGCGTAGGAGTGGCGGCGAACTGAATTGATGGCGGGGCGGCGGTCCTCTCCTTCCGTCGCCTCGCTTGTTTCCCCCTGCCGGAGGGCGGGCTGACAATGACGAACTTAGGATTTGACCTCCTGACGACCGGCTGCTGGCACGGCCGGACGTGCTTTGTCGTCGGAAGCGGCCCGTCCCTCCGGTTCTTTGATTTCAAGCGGCTCGACGGCGCATTATCCATCGGCGTCAATCGGGCCTTTGAGTTTTTCTCCCCGCGAGTGCTGCTCGCTCTTGATGCTCGATTCTATGAGCGCGTCCTGGATGGCACGTATGGCCCGGATGCGCGCGCGAAGTTTAATGCCTATGAAGGGATCAAGGTCGGGGTGCGCATCTGCCAGAAATACGTCGAGGGAGTGCGCGAGATTCGCTCGCTGGGCGCGGGCGGCCCGATCGTCCCGGTCGAGCAAGGGCTTTATCATGGGAACAATTCCGGCTACTGTGCCGTAGCGCTCGCCCTGGCCCTGGGCGCGAACCCTGTTTATATCATGGGCATTGATCTTCGATATGCAGGGCCGGCGGAGGCCCAGGTCACGCATAATCATAATGGGCATCCTGAGAAGACACCGGAGAAGGACTTGATAAGCAAGTGCCTCCCGCATTTCGTTTGCCTTTCCAGGATGATCGAAGGCCGGCGGGTGAAAGTGTTCAATCCCGACTGGCCGCAAGAGCCGTTCTCAAGGCTGGCCGATTTTTTCGAGGTCGTGCCGCCATCTGATAAAAAGTTCATGGAGGTTTAAAATGAGAAGCAAGATCATGTTCATCGTTTCAATGCTGATCGCATCAATGGCTTTCGCGGTCAATACGGTCACGACCGGGACGTTGACCTTGGTGAGTGGGACCACTTACAAGATCGCCAGCGGGAATTATTACAAAGCGAATTTGCTGCTTGATTATGTCGTGGGTGATTCCACTTCGGTTACGGTGCAAGTCGGCTATCGCTACACCGATAGCGGCCTTGTTTCTACCACGACTTATGTCGCGTCCATCGTTGATGGTTCAACGAATATCGCCACAGATGATGCCATCGTTTTGAATGCGACAGGGGCAAGGCAAATTCCGCTGAATACTTCCAAACGCGCCGACTGGATTTATTTGACATTCACATTTACCGCGACCGGCGCGACTCCGGGAACGTTACTTGCTGATGTGATCCTGGACTATACGCAGTGAGGGCAGCATGAAAAAGATATTCATTGCAGCACTTCTGATTGTCCTGGCCCTGCCGATCATCGGACAGAATCAGGATGAATACAAGTTCTCACTTGTCCCGCGGCGAGCGGCGGCTGCTGACCTCACGACCTGTGTGGCCGTAAATGGCACCGCGCCGTTGACCGCCGACTGGAACGTGGGGGCTTTCGACCTGACCGCCGTGGACATGACGGCAACCAATTTTAAGTTGTCCGGCACTGGCACCCTGACCTCGACCGCTGGCAATGTATCACTGACAACCGCGCTGACGGCGGCAACGGGGAATGAAGCGGCGCTGACGCTGAACTATACCACCAATAAGGCTGCTGGCAATGACACCGGCCTTGTTATAAATCAGACAGATACGGCCAGTCCGGGAACTTCGTATATTCTCGATTTGCAATCTGGCGGCAACTCAAAACTTAGCGTTTCGCTTGCCGGGACGCTATTGGTAAACGGTAGTATATATACAAATGGTGGAGCACTTC
>Ga0265297_10010524_pt1 | contig 11605 bp, 8 predicted proteins | sample Munlanlwell13791_FD_192502 | JGI IMG/M metagenome (GOLD analysis project Ga0265297, IMG submission 192502) | Leachate microbial communities from a municipal landfill in Southern Ontario, Canada - Leachate well 137-91 | ecosystem: Engineered > Solid waste > Landfill > Unclassified | place...
GGCGGGGCGTGGTGCGGGCACGCCCCGCCCCAAAACTACATTTGGCGTCAAAATAAATCTGCCATTTACTCAAAAGAAAGACAAAAATTCAGGTGCGTTTTGGGTTGAAAAACAGCTTTTTTAGTGATAAAATACCTACTGTTGAATAGAATATTCTTTCTATGTCTAATTTATACCTAAAAGGGTATAAAGTCAATACTATTTACAAAAGAGGTTCTTAATGGATAAAAAGAAGCTTGGGAAAAAGATTAAATTGGCTCGAATTGAGTTGGATTTTACACAATCAGATTTAGCAGAGAAAATAAATGCTAAGCAAAAGAGTATCTCCAGATATGAAAATGGTATTTCCTTGCCCTCATTAGAAACATTGGTAAATATTGCCAAGGTTTTTAAGAAACCGACAGGATATTTTCTTGATGATTAATTATTTTTTGATCCGATATGCTTATTATATAAACATTACCTGTAGGGGCACTTAATTATGGAAGAAACTAAGCTGAATAACGACTTTAGGAACTTTCTTCATAGTCTTTGTCGCTATTACATGGAATTTCTTGAGACTGACTTTAAGACCAAGAGAAATCCTTCCAGGAAAATAATCTTTCGGAATAAAGATCTTTTAACTTCTATTTCGTTGTTTAAGTATGAGAAGCTTAAAAAAATGTTAGTAGAGGCTATCAGTGAGAATTTTAATGGTAATAAAATCAGTAATATTACTAAAGGAAAGTTTACTATTAAGCTCTCGGAAGAGACTGTTGAGAAGATAACAGATGATATCGAGCAAATTGATTTTGATAATTTTCAGGTTGAAAAGATTATTAGGAAAATAGATGGCAATTTAGGTAGTAAGTTCCCTGATAAGGAAGAATTTCTGGAAGAGATAGAATTTGAGATTAAGAGTTTAGAAAAAGATGATGACGGTAAGGTTTCTAAAGAACAGATTAGAGAGATATTATTGGATGCAGTTTGCTATGATTTCTATGACGAATTATATGAACTTTGGAAAAATAGGACAATTCTAGAGGGCGAAGAGATATATCTGTATTTTTATGAGATAGAATTTAAAGAAAATCGTTATCCTATTTTCTTTATGCCGATCACGCTAAATAAGCAGAAGTCAGATGATCCAGAGGAGATTAGTGATGTTTTTGAGATAGAATTTGGAACTCAGGTACTAATTAATAAATTTGCTATTGAGTTTATATCGAATGCTTTTAATGAGCTTATAAATGAATATAGGGCGCCTATCAATATTTTAAGGAGACATCTTTATATAGGCGATTTCGATGTTCGAGCCGAAATGCAAAAGATGATGAATGAGATTTGTTCGTTTTTTAAGTTAGATTTTCTTAACTTAAAATATGTACATCCCCAAAACGTAAAAAATGAACATGTTATAATTTCGAATAATTTTTATGTAGCTATTTGTGATAAATCTGACGAATCATTATTGAATGATTTCGAAGAGCTAATGGAGTTAATAAATAAGGGTGAATCATCTGAGCTCGTAGACATTCTTAGTAAATTAGGAAGTGACTTTTTATTGGAGAATCCCAAGGTGTTTAATTTGGGCATCGATAATGAGTATCACGAAAAAGAATTACCAGATAAGCTTGCCTATCGTAGCCCAATCCCTTTAAACGAAGAACAGCAGAAGATCATATCCGCACTAAGAAAAGATGAAATCAAGAATATTATTATTGAAGGGCCTCCGGGAACTGGGAAAAGCCATACAATTACGGCTATTATTTTTTATGCGCTTTTAGAACACAAAACCGTATTGATGACATCTGATAAAAAAGAAGCTTTAGATGTTGTTGAAGATAAAATATCCTCCGTTTTAGACAAAGTAAAAAAAGAGGATGATTTTCTGCAAAATCCATTATTGCGTTTAGGTAAACAAGAAACTAACTACTCTAAAATATTTAAACAACAAAATTATGAAAAAATAAGCAATAGGTTTAATGCGAGTAGAAGAATCCTAGATTCTTTAGATAAAGAAATAGAGGGGGCATCAAAATTAATTTCTAGCGAGATTAAGAATCAAGTTGATGTATATAGTTCAGTAGATCTAAGTATTATAGGCGATATCTGTTTGAAAGAAGCTTCTCTTAAAAACAAGTTTTCGGAATCAATAGATTTTAACGAAGCTTATGAAAACAAGAATTTTATTAAGTTTATTAAACAACTTTATGACATTATAAAGGTCTTCGAGCAGAAAAAAGATTTATTTGAATCATTAAAAGATAATATTGATTGGGGCAATTTAGTAAAAAATGACTCTGAACATTTATATAATGAAGCGAATTCGTATTTGGTAAAAATCAACGATGCTATTTTAAGCCTCAATAATCTTGATCTGAAGACAGTTGTTAGAAATTCTAGCCAATTAAAGCAGCTATTTAGTATCGAGCATGAATTTCCTTATGAGAATTTTAATAATCTGCTAAAAGCTTATGGAATTGCTGAGGAGCAATTCAAGAATTATCAAGATTTTCTTGGCAGTATATTTTTAGATTATAAATCTGCGCAAGAGACGGTTATAAATTTTGATCAATATTTATCGGCAATTAAAGAAACTTGCACAGCATTGATGAGAATGAATAGATTTTGTAAGGATAATTTTCGTCGCGGGAATCCAAAGCTATCGTTAGTAAATGATGTGACCATTGATAATATCCTTCAAATAGATAAATATATTAAAACAATCCGTAGTCTCAAGACAAGATTTTTTGGTTTAATTATTAAGAGAGGCGAATTAAGAGAGGCAAATGATAAGTTATTTAGCTTGTTTCCGTCTTTAAATATTAAATTCCCACAGAGAAGGCTTAGGCAACTAGAGGTTGAAAATAAATTATATCAGTTGGCGTTAGAACTGAGAGGTGTAATTTGTAAATACTCCTATTTCAACAGGGATTTTATCCAGTTGCAAAGACTGGAAGGAATTGTTAGTAATTTAGCCAAGTTTGAATTTGATGAATTTCTACAGAGAATCCAAGATTCTTTAGTGAACTTCGTAAAAGAAGAAAAGCTCATTAAGCTTACGCCGTATTTTCAGGAAATCAAATCTCTTTATCCCCTGTCTTTAATAAGCGATTATAAAGATATACTCGTTTTGAATAGATATCTAGAAGTTTATAGAGAAATTCTTAAGTTTATGGATGTTCTCAGGAATCTTAATCAAGCCCTAGGAGAGCATAAAAGTAGCCCAAAAAGCATAGTTATTAATCCAGATTTTGACATCGGCATAGATTTCTTTTGCGATCCAGATAACGTTAAAATGTTTCAGAAGAAAATAGATAATTTAACTGAGTTGATTAATTTCTACACAACTAGGTTAGGTTTATTAAATTCGATTAAAGACTGCAGGAAATTCTTTAATAACACAATGGAACTTCTTAAGATTGACGAAAATGATCCAAATAGTCTGGTAAATAATAAATTGTGTAATTATGATTTAGATGACATAACCGAGCTCTGCGGTTATTTTGATAAACATTATTTAGTGAGCGAGAATTACAGGAGATTAAAAAATAACGATTATGGACAAGAGAGAGAAGATTTAGAGAACAAGCTTGTATTGAAAATGACTCATATTTTGGATGAGGCGGTGGTCAAATTTAGCAATGAGAATTTAAATGATCGACAACAAATAAGAGACCTAATTAGGAAGAAGAAGAGAATCCCTAAGGAATTATTGCGCAAATTAATTGAAGCTTTCCCTTGTTTAATAGTAAACATTCGAGATTTAGGTGAATATCTTCCTCTTGAACCGGAAGTTTTTGACATAGTGATAATTGATGAAGCCTCTCAAGTTAGCATCGCTCAGGCTTTTCCTGCCATAATCAGAGGTCGGAAGGTGGTGATATTGGGAGATAAAAAGCAATATAGTAACGTTAAATCTCATAATGCTAGCATAGAAATAAACAATTTTTTATTTTCTCGTGTCAAAGAAGACTATAAGAATTATATACAAAATTATACACTAGATAAGCAGCAGATTCTTTCTGATGCGGTTAATATGTTTGATGTTAAGAAATCTGTATTAGATTTTCTATCCCGAATAGCCAATTATAGTTGTAGTTTGCGCAAACACTTTAGAGGTTATAGAGAAATAATAGGGTATTCTAACAAAATGTTTTATAACTCCTATTTGCAAGTGATGAAGCTCAGAAGTAAACCAATAGGTTCAGTTCTAAATTTTCATTTATTGAAGAATACTGATAAAAACGATATATATTCAAACGTAAATTCATACGAATGTGATTTTATCATTAGTAAGTTAGAAGAGCTAAAGAGCAAAGGTGTAAATCAAAGCGTTGGCGTTATTACTCCATTTACAAATCAGCAAAGATTTATTTATGGCGAAGTATTATCTCATAAGGATAGTGACTATTTCTTAAATAAAATGAATCTAAAGGTTATGACTTTTGATACCTGCCAGGGCGATGAGAAAGATATTGTTTTTTATTCTTTCGTTGAGCGGCCCGGTGAAGAGATTTTGAGATATATTTTCCCAAAGGATTTTAAAAAACTTGATGACGAGGAGGAAGGTTCAATAAAAGCACAAAGACTAAATGTTGGATTCAGCAGGGCAAGGGAAGAGATGCATTTTGTTTTAAGCAAAGATGTCCCTGATATATCTGGCGAAATAGGTAGGGCATTGACTCATTATTGTAATGAGCTAGAAGAATGCAAGAAGTTACCCGATATCAATATTTGTCAATCTGAAATGGAGAAATTTGTATTAAGTCTTATTACTCAAACTAGCTTTTATCAGGGGCATAAGGAAAATATAGAAATCCATGCACAGTTTGAAATAGGAAGATATTTAAAGCAAATTCATAATATTGATACCCCAAAATATAGAACAGATTTTCTTATAGTTTTAAGGGATGATAGTAATGGAATTAATAATATTATTATTGAGTATGATGGGTTTGAGTATCATTTTAGAGATTGCGAAAATATTGGTATAGAAAATTACGACAAATTCTATATTTCTCAGGATATTGAACGGCAAAAGATTATAGAATCTTATGGTTATCATTTTATAAGACTTAATAGGTTTATAATTAGAAGTAATCCGATCGCTTTCTTGGAAAAACGGCTCTTGGAAATTGTAAAAAAAAACTCTCAAAATGACCCATTAATTGAGAAAGTTATTGCGGATGCTGAAGAGATCAGTAAGGGGAACATTAAGCAGTGTCCTAAATGCGGCGTATTTAAAGATCTTAAAGAATTTGTTGATCACAAGACAACAAGCGGATTGGGAAGATATTGTAAAGAATGCAAATCCAAGAAGAATAGCCATAGTAGTTTTTCGAATTTTATTCTTGGTCGGACTGATGGCGCTTCGGGTGGCTTAAAGGATTTATCTGTTACATTAAAGAATACGGATTGTTTCTCTAGTAAACTCGAAAGTGAAATTCTTAGCAATGATCTCCCGGCTTCTAAGAGAGCGATTATAGAAAAAGCAATTAAAGAAGGTAAGACATTAGAGATTCAGTATCGCTCTAGATATAATAAGCGTACAACACGTACTATAAAACCAATTTCAATAAATGGAGATTTTGTTAAGGCCTATTGTCATTTAAGACAAGATAATAGGACTTTTAGAATTAGCCATATAAAGGAGATTGTTAATGCGTGATATATTGAAAACGACAAAATAATTTTATTTTTGGGATACAAGCTAAATTTAGATGAGAATGTTTATAACGGCATCAAAATTATATGATTTTATTCAATGCCCTCATAAAGTATGGAGAGATGCCTATGGTCCCCAAGAAGAGAAAATTGATGATAAAAATCCTTTTGTTGAATTGCTTTGGGAAAAAGGCGTGCTTCATGAAAGAGAAATAATCTCTAAGATTGGTTCATTTGTTGATTTAAGTTCCGGGACCCTTGAAGAGAGAATAGATAAGACTTTAAGGGAGGTTAAGAAAGGGGCGCCTTTAATTTATCAAGGCGTCCTTAATTATAAAGACCTGCTAGGAATTCCTGATTTACTCAGAAGAATGCCAAATGGTAATTATTTGCCTATCGATATTAAATCAGGAAAAGGTTTTGAAGGTCTAGACGATTCTGAAGAGGAAGAGATAATGCCTAAAAAGCACTATGCGGTACAACTTTCTCTGTATGTTGAAATTTTGTTAAGCTTATCTTTGGCAAGCGAAAAAAAAGGAGCCGTAATTGATATTAGTGGCCGAGAACTTCTTTATTCGCTAGAAAGTGCCCAGGGCGTAAGGAATACACAGACTTGGTGGGAGCTCTATTTAAACATTAAAAATTGTGTTTCCGAGTTACTTGCGAATAAAGTGCAAGATAAACCTGCAATAGCTGGGACATGTAAATTATGCCCTTGGTATAATAGCTGTAAAAAATGGTGTTTAGAGAATGAAGATTTAACAAAAATTTTCTATCTAGGTAGAAATAACAGGGAAATCCTGAACAAGGATTTGGGCATAGAGAAGGTAAGAGAATTGAAGGGTATAAATATTCCTGATTTGCTAGCTAAAAAGAAAAAAGATAAGACTTTTCTTAAGGGTTTTGGCGAGACGCTTTTAAAAAAATTTGTTACTCGCGCAATAATATTAGAGGAAACTAAAAAACCAATTTTACATCAAGAAGTAAAATTTCCTGAAGTTAAAAAAGAATTATTTTTTGATATTGAAGATGATCCCACGCAAGATTTTGTTTATTTACATGGTATTTATGTCAGGGACATAAAAAGTGAAGAATATATATATTTTTTAGCTGAAGAAAACACTCGCGATTCAGAAAAAAAGGCTTGGAAAGATTTTTGGGATTATATTAACACTTTGCCAGGTGGAGACTTTACAATCTATTATTATTCTCATCACGAGAAGACAACATACAAAAGATTGGCTGCTCGATATCCTGATGTAGTTACGAAAGAACAACTTGATGTTTTCTTTGATAATCCGAATTCTATAGATTTATACCGAGTAGTAGAAAAATGTACAGATTGGCCTCTTTCTAGTTATTCGCTCAAAGATCTCGCTATTTATCTTGGTTTCAAATGGAGAGATGAGAGTCCATCTGGAGCATTATCTATTCGTTGGTATAACGATTTCTTAAAAGATCATTCAGGAGAATTACTTAAAAGAATTCTTGAATACAATGAAGATGATTGCAAAGCGACAATGGTTCTTAAAGATGGAATCTTAAAGTTAAATAATTAAAGATATTGGCAAAAGCGGACTAATATAAAATTAAGGATTGTTTAGGTGTGGGCGAGATAAAAATATACTTTGATATTGGGCAGAATTTCGAATTAATAAATTTTAATCCATTAAATGGTTTAACGGGATTGTATTTTATTTTTCTTTCAAAAACCTTTATAGAATATCCTTTTAAGAAATCCAAGCTAATCTATATTGGAATGAGTGAAAAGAAAACTAATAGCATAGGCGCTAGATTAACTGAACATTTTGTTGGTCAGTCTGGAAATAAAGGTATTTTTAATTATAAAGTGAAGGAACAGCTAAAATTTACTTATATAAACTTCAAAATGTTTCAACAGATTTGGTCGAATGAAGTGGAAGATTTAGAGACTTATTTTATTCTAGATTTTGTTAAGAATTTTGGCGTATATCCAATCTGTAATAATAAGACTTCTTTCGAGGTATACAATAATAAAGAAATTTCATGCTCTTTAAAGATAGATTGGGATTATTTTAAATAGGAGATAGAATGGATCAAGTTAAAAGTGGTAAAGAAGTTTTGGATGAGTTTTTCAAAAACCTAACGAAGATTCAGAATGTTGATACTAAGTTAGCAGAAGAATTAAATACTTTATATAAAAGTGATAAAGGAATAACCGAAAAAAGCCTCAGTAATTGTCTCTCAAAATTGAGGGATAACTCAAAATGAAAATACTAAATTTCAATATAAAGGGATTAAGAGGGATAAAAGGACAATTAGGCATGAAGCTGGATTCTAAATCAATCCTTCTATATGGCGATAATGGAGCGGGAAAGAGTAGCATCACTGATTCATTTGAATGGTTTTTTTACGATAGGGTTGAGCACCTTGCTTACGAAGAGATTGGTAGAAAAGGTCTGAGAAATATACTGCTGCCGATTCAAGAAAATGCCTTTATTGACCTTGAATTTACTGCCACCTCTTTTAATTCAAAAAAGTCTATTTTTCTAAAAGGAAGTAACCTCGAGATAGATAATTCTAACTCAAGCCAAGAATTTCAAGAATTCCTTACTACTGCTAGCCAAGAGATGATAATTTTAAGGCATAGTGATTTGTCTAATTTCGTAATTGCTAGCAAGAAAGAAAAACTAGACGAACTTTCACGAATAATTGGTTATGAGAAGATATCAGATTTACGCGCTTGTTTAAAAAAGGTTCTCAACGAACTTAAGAGAGAAATCAAAATAAGGAATTTTGATAATCAGATCAGTCAACAACAAAGCCATTTAATGGAACAGTTAAAACAAAACATTGTCTCAGAAGAACAATTTATATCCGCTATAAATACCTTGCTTATTCCAACAAAACAAAAAATTAGCTCAATGAGCGAAATCGATAGTGTTCTAGAAGAAATTAGGACCGCTGGAGAAGATAAGAATTTGACTAAAGAATTATGGCTAAATCGTATCAGCGACAATATTTCTAACCAAGTAGCGAGAATTGATGAAATTGAGAATTCATATAAAGAATACGAAAAACTGTTTACGGATTTGACAAAAAACATAGAAAAAACAAGAGTCGAAAGCTTATTGTCTGCTGCTTTATTTTTCTTAAAAAATGACAAAAAGAAAGAAGATATCTGCCCGATTTGTCTGCAAACAAAAAAACGTGAAGTATTAATCCAAGAAATAGAATGCCGTGTTCAAGAATTTAAAGAATTCAGCAAACAAAAAAATAGACTAGAGGAGATTAAAAAAACCATTCAATCTTTGGTTAATGAAGAGGTTGCGATACTCGCAGGTTTTATAGCCGAGGAACATTTTAAAACTGAGGACAAAGAAATTCAGGATGAATTAACAAAAATGAAAGCAAGCTTTGAAGTATTTAATAATGAATTGAAAATTGGTGTGGGCGAGAATTGTACGATTAAAGCAATCTCAGCCGTTAAAATTGATAAAAAATTAGCGCAAAAAATTAGTACTGCCATAGAAAATATAAAGAAAACCCTACAAACTGATAAAAGCATTAATCAGAAAATAGACATTCATACAAGAACGACTATTTCTAATCAAGCATTTCTTGAAGTGCAGAAACTAAAAAAAGAAAAAGATATTTTTGATAAACAAATAATATCTATTGATGCAATTTATACAGACTTCGTAAAGAAGCAAAAAGAGGCGATCGAGAATTTTATTTTCAATCTTTCTTCTTCAATAAATGAGTTTTATACATTTATGAACCCCGGTGAAAATATTGAGGATATCCGGCTAGTCCCAATAGAAAAGGATGGAGAACTTCTTGGTCTTAATATTGAGTTTTTGTTTTATAAACAACAAGAAACTCCGCCTCAGAAGTGCTTAAGCGAATCCCATTTAAACTGTCTAGGACTTGCCTTCTTCTTGGCTTCCGTAAAAGCTTTCAATAGGCAGAGTAAATTTTTTATTCTTGATGACATTATTTCAAGTTATGATTCGCAGCACAGAAAACGATTTGCCGATTTGCTTAATGAAAAGTTTTCAGATTATCAAATAATCCTTCTTACCCATGAAAAAAACTGGTTTGATTATTTGAACTATGTCTTTAAAAACAAAGGCTGGTTAGTAAAGGTAATGAAATTTGATGAATTAAATGGGGCAAGAATTGAAGAAGAGCCACAAGGTTTAAGAAAAAGCATTGAAGATAAATTAAAGAACGGTGATATTTCAAACCTCGCAAATGATATCAGAATATATCTAGAACATAGATTAAAGGAGATTGTTTTTAAATGCGAAATTAAGCTTAAGTACATGTATAACGATAAGAATGAAGATAGGATGTGTTATGAACTTTTAACAGAATTAAAAGGCCAACTAAAGAAACAATCAACAGATAAATCCCTTTATGAGCATCCCGTTATTGAAAGATTAATCAATGGTGGATTTATTAATAACAAAGGTTCGCACGACAGTCGTTTTAACACTAACATTGCGGATTTACGAGCTGTTTGGACTGATATAAACGAATTTGAGAGTTTATTTACATGTTCAGGAAAGGATAGTTGCTGTAAGATTATTTCAATGGAATTCTATGATGAGGTAAATAAAGAGATACGATGCAAATGCGGACAGAAAAAATATGGTTGGAGAAAATAGGGGAGGAATAATGGGTAAATTTTGTCCTTTATTAAAAGAAGATTGCAAAGAAAACAAATGTGTTTTCTGGTTAGACAAATGTTTAATTGTTTCTTTTTTGCAAGGCCCTGCGTTGAGGCCTGATGAAGAAGTTTATAGTTCAGATGATGAATCCGAAGAAGAAATTAAGGTTCCTGATGAAATAAAGAATTGTTCAGCAGATCAATTAGCTGAGATAATTTTTTCATATGCTCAGAAAGAAATACAAAGTGAAGAACTGCGATGGTTAGATCCAGAATTCTTTTCTGAATTCTGGGAGAGTAAGAGCGTAGAAGATAAGTTTAATTTACCAGATAGCATTAGATCTAAAATCGATCGTGCAGAAAGAATAGTTCAAAAAAAATGGGAAAAAGAGATAGTAAATCGAGAAAGAGATAGATTTCAGAAAGAAAAAGAGAGTTTACCTAAGCTTATTGAAGAATGCGTGCAGTGGGTAAAGCAAAATGGTTTTAAAAAAGTTACCCAATCAGATATTTCTACTTTCCTGCTAGAGAAGAATATTGATATTCTTAAAGAAACTAAAACAATGTTGTATTCTAAAGTAAATTTATTGTTAAAAGAATAAAGCTTAAGCAATCTCCGATAGCACCTGAATTTTTGTCTTTCTTTTGAGTAAATGGCAGATTTATTTTGACGCCAAATGTAGTTTTGGGGCGGGGCGTGCCCGCACCACGCCCCGCCCCATGCTTTTGCTTTAAAGTGTTTATCGGGAGAGGCGCAGTATGCCGCACCGAGTAGTTTTTAGGATGTTGACTGCGGCATAGCGGACGAACCATTCTTATAAACTTCTGTTTTTTTGCTTGTAGTAATTTGCCGGTGAGGACGCTGGGGCTGCGGCTGCCCCCACCCAGCCGCAGCCCCAACTGCGCCGCACACGCATTGCATTAGCAAGAAGCCAGCCGGCCCAGGCTGGCGCCGAATGAGCCCCGCTCCCAAGCGGGGCGACTGGTGCAAACGAAATACGCAAGCGCCCCAAGGCGCGGTATGCCTATAAATTTTTCTTCTTGCAACCGTGAATTGTATTTGGTAAGATTATAGCGATAGTTCGTTGAGATTCTAAGTGAGGAGCCATCTTTTCAAAGACCTTACTCTTAAAAGTAAGGTCTTTTTGTTTTTGGGCCAGAAAATTCGCCGAAACGACTGGGTTTGCGGCCGCCCGCGCCCGGCCGCAAACCCCGCTCTCTTCAAGAGGGGCGGGATTTTTAATGCTTTGCCTGTCAATAACTTCTGAATGGCAAAGCAAATTTATTTGGATGGATTCCTTG
>Ga0265297_10010525_pt1 | contig 11604 bp, 10 predicted proteins | sample Munlanlwell13791_FD_192502 | JGI IMG/M metagenome (GOLD analysis project Ga0265297, IMG submission 192502) | Leachate microbial communities from a municipal landfill in Southern Ontario, Canada - Leachate well 137-91 | ecosystem: Engineered > Solid waste > Landfill > Unclassified | place...
GCGCCGCAACACCTCCTGGGCCTCGGGGTTGTCCTTGCGGATCACGTTGCCGATGATCGCGAGCTGCGGGGCCGCGGTGTCGATGTTCTCGGGTCTGTAGCCGTTGAAGGGCTTTATGCCGAGCGCGGCAATCTGTTCGCTCATTGGCGGATAGAGCGTCTCGTCAGTGCCGCTGACCTTGTGGCCCGCCTCCACCAGTAGGCCTGCCAACGATCCCATCCCGGTCCCGCCGATGCCTAACATATGTATCTTCATAGGTTATTTTTTACACACCTCTCCTATTCTAACTTATTGAAGTATCTAGACTTTTTACGATACAGGGAGTGAAAAAGCAAGTGAATTCGAGGCGTTGCACACGGGATCCGGCGGAATTTATTTGTGAGCGATCAACACATCATGGATGAGGTCGTGGATCGCCGGCCTGAACGCGGTGATCATCTGATTGGTCGAGGTGGGATGTATCCGATTCGTGAGCAGCACCACCCAGTAATCCGCGGAGAGATCTATCCACAACGAACAGCCCGTATATCCCAGGTGCCCTATGGAATTGGGCGAGAAGAGATGCCCTGACGCGGAATTCTTCCTGGAGGGCCGGTTCCAGCCGCCGACGAACTGCTCGCCTGCTGGTTTTTGTTTTGCTTCCTTGAGAAAATCTCTCACCACGTCGGGCTCGATCCAGCTCGATTCGCCTTTGTAACAGCGCGTCAGTTCCAGCGCGAAGCGATGGATGTCATCGGCCGTGGAGAAGAGGCCGGCGTGGCCGGCGACGCCGCCCAGCGCGTAGGCGTTGGGGTCGTGGACCTCGCCGTGGATCACCCTCTCGCGCCACGGGCAATCTTCGGTGGGCGCGAACCTGCGGTGCTCCCCCTTTTTTCGCTGGGGCCGATCCTCCGGCGCGCCGTGCTTCGGCGTGGGGACGTGCTGATCCGGCCTGGTCCTCGTCCTTCGCGACGTCGTGGAAGGTTCGCCGCCGCGCACCCTCGAGTAGAACGTGTCTGAGAGGCCCAGTGGTTTTGCGATCCTCTTTGCGAAGAGCTCGTCGAGCGGTGCGCTGCCGGCGTGGTCCAGCATCTCGCCCAGGATGATGTAGCCGATGTCGCTGTAGATGGTCTTGCTGCCCGGCTCTGAGATCAGCTCCTCAGCATAGCACGAGTCGAGGATCATCCTCCGGCCTTCTTCCGTGCCGACGAGCGAGAACGGAAGCTCCCTGTAATACGGCTGCCATGCCGGCAGCCCGCTGACGTGATTCATGAGATGGGCGACGGTGATCTGCTTATGCGCCGGCTGTCTTGCGCCGGGGAGCCACTGGTACGCGGTGTCGTCGAGCTTGATGAGACCCTCGGCCGTGAGCATCATGGTGAGGGTGGCCGTGGAGATCGGCTTGGTGAGAGATGCGATGTCGAAGCAGGTGCTCTCCCTCGCCTGCCCGTAGCTCCCCCTGAAGATTATCTCCCCGCTTCTTGCGACGAGAACGTCCGCCGCCGGGAAGACCCCCTCTGCTATCGCGTTGTTGAAAGCGGATTCGATTCGCCGCGTCATGTGAGGAGCCCTTCTGTGACCTCTATGGATGGAGTCCGATCTTTGTCCGTCGCGTCTATTGTTACGTTTACGCCCATAGGCAGAGTCACGAATTCTCCCGAGTGGCCCGCCGGGAACCCGTCGACTACCGGCCCCTTGAATCCGGCGAGCGCGTCCGCGAGCATCGCGTCTATGTCGTGCTTTTCGCCTTGCGGCGGGATGATGTCGCCTATGACGATAGCTCGAGCCCTGTCGAGCGAGCCGCCGGCCTTAAGCTGCGTGAGCATCCGGTCGAGCGCGTATATCTTCTCGCCGGCGTCCTCGATGAAGAGGATCGAATTTTCGGTGTCGAGCTCGTACGGGGTGCCTATGCTGGAATTGATGAGGGTGAGGCATCCGCCCACCAGCTTGCCGCTGGCCGTTCCCGGCTTCATCGTCCTGGCCTTGCCGCACGGCAGGTTTCCGAGCGGACCTGGGGTCGTGAGCGCGCGGAGCAACCCTGCGCTCGTAGAATCGGAAGAGCCTTTGCCGAGCTGCGTGATCACTGGGCCGTAGAACGTGGGGATGCCGGCGCCCTGCCTCAAAAATGTGAGCAGCGCGGTGATGTCGGAGAACCCTATCACCGGTTTTGCGTTCTTCTTCAGCGCCTCCACGTCGAGCAGCGGGATGACGCGTTGGCAGCCGTAGCCGCCCCTTGCGAACATGATCGCGCGCACTGATTCATCCACCATGAGCTCCATCAGCTCCTCGGCGCGCCTTTTTTCGGTGCCTGCGAAATAGCGATTCTGGTCGAAGATGTCCTTGCGGAAGCGGACTTCGAACCCCAGCCCTTCGAGGGCCTTCACCCCATGTTGGAAGAGGGTTCGATCGAAAGGACTGGATGGAGCCGCGACCCCTATCGTGTCCCCGCGTTTCAGCGCCCTTGCCTTCTTCATGGTTTTCAACTTATGGCGTTTTTGATCGAATGCCAAGGGCATATTCTCGGCCTTTGGCTTGACACCCATTATACTTAAACCTACCCTCGATGCGGATCACGGCGGAGGCGATCGATGATGAGAAAGTTATTTTCATACGGGGGCGTCGCGTCGCCGGCGCTCGTTTTCTTCTCGGCGTCCCTGGTGATGCTCATGCAGACGCCGGTGAGCCTCATCATCAGGGCCGGCTGGCTCTCCTCGGGAATACTCCTCAATGAAATCCTCATAATCGCGGGCCTGCCCATCTTTTTCATCTTCGTCCTGGGCCTCGATCGCCGCAAAGTTGTTCCATCCGCAAAGATCGATCCCGCGCTCTTTTCCCTGCTCGTCGTGTTCATCCTCGGCGCGGTCGTGCTCTTGGACTACGCCACAGTCGTGAGCGAGAGCTTTTTCCCGTTACCCGAGGAGATGCGGAAGACGATCGACGGCATAATGGAGGCGAAGACCTCGGGCGCCGTGGCGTGGAAGCTCTTTCTGCTGTGCGTGGTCCCTGGCTTCTGCGAGGAGATATTCTTCAGGGGTTTCTGCCAGGGCTCTCTTGCGGCCAGGTGGGGCAACGCGTGGGCGATCGCGTTGACCTCCGCGCTCTTCGCGCTGATGCACGGCAACGTATATCACATGCATCTCTATTTTCTTTTGGGGATCGTCTTCGGATGGGTCTTCTACGCGACCGGCTCGATCTGGGCCGCGATCTTCTGTCACGTCTTCAACAACTCGTGGACCTTCATCAATCACGTCAGGGGGTTCAAGTTCCCGTTCGACGAAAACACGCACGGCATCGACGTCGCGATATGCATCTTCGCTGCGATCATCACAGTCGCATCCGCTATCATCATTCTGCGTCGCAGAAGGCGGTCAGGACATGGTCATGTCTCTGCAGATCCGCATTCCAAGCGGTTTTCTGGTTGATTATCCCTTTAAAAGCTGATTTGGTGATGGAAACAGGGCAAGAGCCTTTGCAAACTCAAGCCGGACGTGCGTTTTATGGCAACGCAGGTCAAAGAAGTTCTTTGACAAAATAATCCTTATAAATCAAATAATTATATAAATATTCTATACATTACTTTTAGCACTCACTACAACGGCCGGATTTAAAGACTCTTTTTTATCCGACACGAACGTCCCCTCTTTTTCAAAAAACCCAGTTTTTTCAAGGCATTAGAAAGCAAAAGAACTTGACGGGCTCTGCGTTTTATCGCTATTTTCCCAATAAGTGGGAAGAAGTGGTATCGATTCCTAAACCATGGGAAAGACGCATGTTTCGTGGGAGATATAACCATCAGATAGACGCGAAGGGGCGGCTCTCAGTTCCTTCCAAGTTCCGCGAGCTTTTGGCCGCGAACTTTGACGAGAGACTCATCATCACCAATTTCGACGAGTGCCTCTGGGCGTATCCGGTGGCCGAGTGGCAGAAGCTCGAGAAGAAGGTCTCGGAGCTCCCGCAGTTCAGGGAAGAGGTCAAGGCCCTCCAGAGGATCTTCATATCCGCAGCAGCCGAGTGCCCGATAGACGGACAGGGCCGCATACTCATACCGCCCACGCTTCGCGGCTACGCCGGATTATCGAAGGACGTGGTGATCGTCGGCATGACCCGCCGCATAGAGATATGGGCGGAGGATCGCTGGGAGGAAGCCTTCAGGGACGCCAGGGTCAAACTTGATTCCATGGGGGACAGGCTCGCCGAGCTGGGCCTCTAGCTGCGCAAGGAAAACCGATGTTCGAGGTCAAGAGAGTTCACGACATATCGGTGGTGGGAGTGATGGGCGAGCTGTCGCGTCGCAACGTCCACGTGCTCGAAGATCTGCTTTCTTCGTTGTCTAGTTGCGATCAGAGAAACGTAGTTCTCAATTTCGAGGGGCTCAAACACCTCGACTACAAACTCGTGCAGAGGATCGCAGAGCGAATAATAGAGTTCCAATGCGACGGCGGCGATCTGAAGATGGCCGCGGCGAACGGTTACGTGAAGAACATCCTGGAGGCGATGGGCCTCGATGAAGAGGTCTACGCTTCGGTAGAGGATGCGTTGCTGAGTTTCGTGGGCGACGCGCCCGGCGGGGATCTTCAATGACAGGCGGCGCCGGCGAATTTCCGCGCGGCGAATTTCATGTCCCTGTGATGGCGGATGCCGTGCTGAAACTCCTCAAGCTGCGGCCGGGCGAGGTGGCCGTGGACGCCACACTTGGGGGCGGAGGCCACGCGCGTATGCTGCTCGAGGCGATTTCTCCCGATGGGCTGCTCATTGGAATCGACAGGGATGCACGGGCTATCGAGGAGGCGGGTGCGGCGCTGGCCGCATCCGGCGGCAGGTCGAAGCTGATCCGTGCGAGGATGGGCGAGTTGGCGAGGGTTCTCTCGGAGCTGGGGGTGGGAGGGGTCGATGCGATCCTCGCCGATCTCGGAGTCTCGAGTCACCAGCTGAATGAGGGCGGGAGGGGTTTCTCGTTCATGCGCGACGGACCTCTGGACATGAGGATGGATTGCGGCTCCGGTATGACGGCGGCGGATCTCATAAGCGGATCGAGCGCCGCTGAGCTGGAGGAGATCATAAGGGTCTACGGCGAGGAGAGGTATTCGCGAAGGATCGCGAGTGCGATCGCAGGCCGCAGAGACATCGACACCACCGCCAAGCTCTCCGCCGCGATAAATCGCGCGGTGCCGGGGCGGCGCAATACTAGGATAAACCCGGCGACGCGCACTTTCCAGGCGCTGCGCATCGCGGTGAACGACGAGCTGGGAGAGCTGAAAAATTTTCTGGATTCTGCGCCAGGCCTCCTCAACCCGGGTGGGAGGCTTGCGGTCCTCTCGTATCATTCGCTGGAGGACAGGCTGGTCAAACGCCGTTTTCGCGAGCTGGCCGGTTCGGACGGTTTCGACCTGCTCACGAAAAAAGCGATGAGACCCGGCGATGAAGAGATCGAAAGCAATTTGAGGTCTCGCAGCGCGAAACTGAGGGCGATAAGGAGAGCGGCGTGAACAGGGTTCTCACGATGTCGATGGCCAGCGCGGTTCGCAGCCAGCCGATCGCCACCAAGACCGCGATCGCCACCAGGCGATATCTGAGGCAGGCGCTCTCCCTGCTCGCAGTCGGCATGCTGGTGGCCCTGCTCTTCGTGTGGGCTAGGATACAGGTGATCCAGCTGGGCTACGAGGTGAGCCGTGTGCGTAAAGATGTGACCGAGCTTGCCGAACAGCGCGATATTCTTCAGGCCGAGATCGCCGAGCTCAGGACTCCGGAAAGGCTCACCAGAATCGCCAGCGAGAGGTTCGGCATGAGGCTGCCGATGGGGGACGAAGTGGTGGTCTTGAGGATGTCCGGTCAGGTCGATGTGGAATCAGAGCGGGAAAAATAAAGGTAATTCATAACATATGCCGAAGTTCAGGACCACGCAGCGCGATAGGGAATCCATGGGGGTGCGGCGCCTCTATGTGGTGGGCGCTTTTTTCGCGATATGCTTCGGCATTCTGGCCAGCAGGGCTGTGGTCTTCCACCTCAAGGACAACGAACAGCTGGAGAAGGTGGCGCTCAGGCAGTACAGGACCGCGGTGATGGAGAGCAGCATGCGCGGCAGGATTGTGGATTCTGCAGGCAGAGATCTGGCCGGAGACGTGACCACCGACTCCATCTTCGCCAACCCCAGGGAGATAGAAAATTCCGTGGATGCCGCCAACAAACTTGCGGGCGCCCTCTCCGTGGATCGCAAGAAGCTTTTGGACAGGCTTTCAATAGAGAGGAAATTCGTTTGGGTGAAAAGGCGAGCTTCTCATGAGGAGGCTGAAGCGGTCAAAGCGCTGGAGCTCAAGGGCGTGTATTCCATGAAGGAGAGCCGTCGTTCGTATCCTAACGGCACGGTGGGAGCCACGCTGCTCGGTGCGGTCGGGATGGACGGCGAGCCGCTGGGAGGGGTCGAGCTCTACTACAATTCGGTGCTGTCTTCGAGCGAGAAGTCGGACGACTTGAAGCGCGACGCTAGGGGGCATCTTTATCTGTCGCCCACCGACGGAGCGGAGAACGCGGACCGCCGCAGCATCAGGCTTACCGTCGACAAGATGCTTCAGTACATAGCCGATTCCGAGCTGGAGATCGGCGTCAAAAAGGCGTCGGCCAAGAGCGGCGAGGCGGTGGTGGTCGACGTGAAGAGCGGCAAGGTTCTCGCGATGGCGAACGTTCCGACCTTCGATCCTAACGAGTACTCGAAATACCCGCTGTCGAGCTGGCGCAACGGAGTGATCGTGGACCCGCATGAACCCGGCTCCACGTTCAAGGTGATCGTAGTATCGGCGGCGCTCGACCAAGGTGCGGCCCGCGCCGAGGAAATCTTTAATTGCGAGGGTGGAAAGATAAAGATCGGCAAGGATGTGATCAGGGACGCGCATCCTTACGGCAAACTCTCGGTGGCCGACATAATAAGGGTGTCCAGCAATATCGGCGCGTTCAAGGTGAGCCAGAAGCTTGGCCGCAAACGCGTATTCGAGGCCATAAAAGAATTCGGCTTCGGCAGGAAGACCGGAATAGATCTTCCCGGTGAGACGTCCGGCATCCTAACCGATTACAGGAGATGGTCGCCGGTCCAGGACGCCACCGTGGCATTCGGCCAGGGCATCGCCGTCACGCCCCTGCAGATGGCGATGGCGTTTGCGGCGATCGCCAATGGCGGAAAGCTCATGAAGCCGTACGTCGTTGATAAAGTCATTTCGGAGAACGGGGAGGTGGTATCCGAGACGATCCCGGAGGTCGTCGCGACCCCGATAAGCCAAGAGACGGCGAAGCTCATGACCGGAATGCTCAGGGCTGTGGTAGAGGAAAAAGGCACCGGCGCGCTGGCCGCCAGCATCGACTACAGCGTGGCCGGCAAGACCGGAACCGCTCAGAAAGTGGATTCGCGCAGCGGCGTCTATGCGAGAGGCAAGTACTATTCGTCGTTCGTAGGGTTCGCGCCGGCGGAAGACCCAAAGATCGCGGTATTCGTCGGCATAGACGAGCCGCACGGCCAATACTACGGAGGGCAGGTGGCGGCCCCGGTCTTCCGAAAGATAATCGAGAAGACCCTCAGGTATCTCAAGGTCCCAGCCAGCAAGCCTTCCGGCCGCTCCGTGATCCAGGCTGAGCAGCCGCCGGAGCAAACGGCGGTCGACGACGTCTTGCTGGTGACCTCTGGAGACGACGAGTCGAAGCAGATGAAGAAGAATGACGACGCCACATGGGTGCTCCCTGATTTCAGGGGCATGACTATGAGGGGCGTGCTCGCGGCGGCCGGAGACGCGTCGTTGGAGTGGAGCTTCCACGGCAGCGGCATCGCAGTCAAACAGTGGCCTGAATCCGGCAGCGTGCTCAGTTCGGGCAGCGTATGCAGGGTGGAGTTCGTGCCGCTCATGTGAGCGGCTTGATGAAGCTATGAAACTAATCGACCTCATATCAGGGATGCACGTCCTGGGGACGACCGGATCGCTTGATCTCGACGTCAAAGACCTGGTCTATGACGCGGGCGAGGCCACTCAGGGCTCCTGCTTTTTCGCGCTGCGCGGTTTGCGCCGCGACGGTCACGACTTCGTCATCGAGGCGCTCAATAGAGGGGCCGCGGCCGTCGTCAGCGAGAGGCCGATGGATCGCGGGTGCGATGTCCCCAATGTAGTGGTGAGCGACTCGCGCAAGGCCCTGGGTCATATGTCGGCGCGCATGATGGGCGACCCGTCCCGCAGACTCAAAGTCGTCGGCGTCACTGGCACGAACGGCAAGACCACCACCACCTACATACTCGAATCGATTTTTTCCGCCGCAGGCCTGAGACCCGGCGTGATCGGCACGGTGGAATACAGATTCGCCGGCAGGAGCGAGCCGTCGCCTCACACCACTCCATTCGGCCTCGACCTGCAGAAACTCCTCGCCAGGATGAGAGACGCCGGCTGCGCGAGCTGCGCCATGGAGGTGAGCTCTCACGCCCTCGAGCAGGAGAGGATCGCCGGCTGTTCCTTCGACGCCGGGATATTCACCAATCTCACGCCGGAGCATCTGGATTATCACGGCGAGATGGAATCGTACTTCAGAGCGAAGGCGAAGCTCTTCGAGAGGGTCCTGGCTGAAGGAGGCAAGAGCGGAGCGTTTGCGGCGATAAACGCCGATGCGGAATACTGTGAGAAGATCGCGGCGCGCACCATCGTGCCGGTGGTTCTCTACGGGATGTCCGAGAAAGCGGAAGTGAGAGGCTACGATCTTTCGCTCGGCGCCTCCGGCCTTTCTATGAGGATCGCGACCCCCTCCGGCGACTTCGCGTGCAGCTCCAGGCTCTGCGGAAGATTCAACGCCCAGAACCTTCTGGCGGCGACGGCTGCGGCGCACGGGCTAGGGATAGACATCGACGTCATAAAGACAGGCATCGAGTCGATCAGGGCTGTCCCAGGTCGCTTCGAGCCGGTGGAGAACGATCGCGGCATCATGGCGCTAGTAGATTACGCCCACACGCCGGATGCGCTCGGCAATGCGCTCTCGCACGCGAGAGAGCTGGCCGATAAGACCGGAGGCAGACTCATCGCGGTATTCGGATGCGGCGGCGATCGCGATAGGATCAAACGTCCGGTCATGGGCAAGATCGCCGCGGGGCTGGCCGACATATCGATCGTGACGAGCGACAATCCGCGCACGGAGGACCCCTCCGCGATAATCGAGGAGATCATTCCCGGGGTGAAGGATGAGTCTACTCCGTACGACGGCTCCACGGGTTATGAAGTCATAGTGGATCGGCGCGACGCCATCACCCGCGCCGTGGAGCTCTCATCGGATGGGGACGTGCTCGTGGTGGCCGGAAAGGGACACGAGGATTATCAGATAGTGGGGGAGACGAAGCATCACTTCGACGATCGCGAGGAGCTTGCGCGTCTTCTCGGGAAGAAGAGATAGGGAAATATGAAGTTCACCCTGAACGACATAGCGGCTGCGACCAAGGGAGAGATCAGCGGCGCCCGGACGGAGACGCAATTTTCATCCATAGGGATCGACACGAGGAAGATCGGCGCCGGAGATCTCTTCGTGGCGATAAAGGGCGCGCATTTTGACGGTCACGATTTCATAGGCGACGCCGTAGCCTCAGGGGCCGGCGCGGTGATGGTCCGTAACGGCACGAAGCTTTCGCATCCGACGCCGGCCGTATTAGTGAAGGACACGGAGCGGGCGCTAGGCGACATCGCCGCGTGGTGGCGGCGCCGCTTCGATGCGCCGTGCGTAGCGATCAGCGGCAGCAACGGAAAGTCCACGACCAAGGAGATGGCGGCGGCCATAGCGGCTGCAAAGGGGACGGTGCTCAAGACAGAAGGTAACTTCAACAACCTCATCGGCCTGCCGCTCACGGTGTTCCGCTGGACGGAAGGCCACGGGGTTGCGGTGCTGGAGATGGGCATGAACGCCCCCGGGGAGATAAGAAGGCTCACGGAGATAGCGGCTCCCGGCGTGGGCCTGATCACGAACGTCACCGCGGCGCACCTGGAGAAGCTTCACACGGTCGAGGCGGTGGCCAGGGCAAAGGGCGAGCTCTTCGAGACCATGGACAGCAAAGGGCTGATCTGCGTCAACGCGGAGGACAGATGGGTTATGGAGGCGGCGAAGGGCCGCCGCGGCGATCGCATCACCTTCGGCATGCAGAACGACTGCGACGTAAAGTTCCTCAACATGGAGACCAACGGCCTGGACGAGATGAGGCTGGCAGTATCGATAAAGGGCCGCGAGCATACGACGGTGCTGCCGGTGCCCGGAGCGCACAACGTCATGAACGCCCTTGCGGCGCTGTCCATAGGCGTAGCGCTCGGGGTCGACGACTCCGAAGCGATGGAGAGGCTCGCGGCGTTCAAGCCGATGGCCATGCGCTTCGAGCGCATACAGCTCGCTAACGGCGCCAGGATGGTCAACGATTCGTACAACGCTAACCCGGAGTCGATGCGGGCCGCGTTCAGGACCGTGGGCTCCGCGACCAGGGCCGGCCGCTTCATCGTGGCTCTTGGCGACATGCTGGAGCTAGGCGATCAGTCCCCTGATTTTCACAGGGGGGTGGGCGAGGCGGCCGCAGAGATGGGAGCCTCCCCGATCTACGTCCTGGGCGATTTCGCCTCTGAGGTCGCCGACGGCGCGATGAGTGCGGGGGTCGGTGAGTCCTCGATAGTGGTGTGCGACGATGTGGAGCAGATGAGCAGGCTCATCGAAAAGGATCTGCGCGCGGGCGACGTCCTGCTGGTGAAGGGATCGCGCGGTATGAGGATGGAGCGGGTGGTGGATTACCTCAAACAGGAGATAGGGACGGGCTAAATGCTATACTATCTATTATATCCGCTGCACTCGGATTTCGTCGGGTTCAACGTCGTGCGGTACATCACCTTCCGCATGTTCATGGCGACGTTCACCGCGATGGCGATCTATTTCATATTCGGCAAGCCGCTGATCAGGATGCTCGCCGCGAAGCAGTTCTGGCAGACGGTGCGCGACGACGGCCCGGTCACCCACATGGACAAGAGGGGCACCCCGACCATGGGCGGGCTCTTGATCTGGGCCTCGGTGTTCCTCTCAGTGCTGCTATGGTCCAGGTTCATGGAGCCTTTCGTGCTCATGGGCATCTTCGTGATCGCCGGCTTCGGGATAATCGGTTTCATAGACGACTACCGCAAGGTGATACTGAAGGACCCGAAGGGCATGAGGGCGCGGGTAAAATTTCCGCTGCAGATCGTCGTCGGGACTTTCGCCGCCCTGGCGCTCTTCGACGCGCTCGGACTATCGAGGGAGATAACTCTCCCGTTCTTCAAGGAGCTGGCGCCGAACATCGGATGGGCCTATGTTCCCTTTGCCGTGATCGTGATCGTGGGGGCTTCGAACGCGGTCAACCTCACCGACGGCCTGGACGGGCTGGTGAGCGTGCCCTGCATAGTCGCGTTCCTGGCTTACGGCATCCTGGCGTATATCGCCGGCCACGCGGCTATCGCCAACTATCTGGCGGTCCAGGCGGTGCCCGGTTCGGGCGAGCTCGCGGTCCTCTGCGGCGCGGTCGTGGGCGCGTGCGTCGGTTTCCTCTGGTACAACGCGCATCCGGCCTCCATCTTCATGGGCGACGTTGGTTCTTTGCCGCTCGGCGCCCTGCTG
>Ga0265297_10010527_pt1 | contig 11603 bp, 9 predicted proteins | sample Munlanlwell13791_FD_192502 | JGI IMG/M metagenome (GOLD analysis project Ga0265297, IMG submission 192502) | Leachate microbial communities from a municipal landfill in Southern Ontario, Canada - Leachate well 137-91 | ecosystem: Engineered > Solid waste > Landfill > Unclassified | place...
TTCTCGATTCCGTCAATGCCGAGGCCATCCGCCATCGCGCGTTCAAGGTCGCCCTTGACTGCTGCAATGGGGCCGGAGTGACCATCACGCAGGAGCTTCTTGGTCGCCTTGGCTGCGAGGTAGTCACGATCAACTGCACCCCCGATGGCCTGTTCCCTCACAACCCCGAGCCCACCTTTGTGAATCTCCGTGACATCTGCCGCCTGACCCGAAAGGAAGGCGCCGATGTCGGCTTCGCCCAGGATCCCGACGCGGACAGGTTGGCCGTCATCGCGGCCGACGGAACATATATCGGTGAGGAAATGACTCTCGCGCTCGCAACTGATAACGTTCTCTCAACACGCAAGGGAACAGTGGTGATCAATCTCTCCACCACCAAGACCATTGAAGACATTGCAGCGCGCTATGACTGCAAGACCTTGCGCGTGCCGGTCGGTGAGGTCAATGTGTCTGAGAAGATGATGGAGGTCCAGTCCCCCATCGGCGGAGAAGGAAATGGCGGGGTTATTGACCCCCGGGTCCACTATGGCCGCGATTCGCTTATCGCCCTGGCGCTGATCCTCGAAATGATGGCTCTGCGTGCAAAAGACCTGAAGACGATTGTTGACGGCTACCCCCGATACTATATGGTGAAGGACAAGATATCTGCCTCGCGCTCGAGAGGGCTCAGGGCCGTAAAGCGCATGCGCGAGGAGTATGCGCGGATGCCCGCTGACGTGACGGACGGAGTGCGAATTACGCTGGACGACGGTTGGGTACATGTCAGGCCATCGAACACCGAGCCCATAGTGAGGATAATCGCCGAGGCAGGCGAACCCAAGCGCGCCCAGGACATCGTTGACGAGTTCAAAATGGCGGTCTCAAGACTGCTGGATGCGTAGCGGTCGCCATGTGCGGGATAATCGGCTATATCGGAGGCAAGCGCGCGGTTTCAGTGCTTCTTGAGGCACTGTCCCGGCTTGAGTATCGAGGTTATGACTCCGCGGGAGTCGCGCTCATTGAGGACAATGTCCTGTTTGTGCGCCGCAAAGTGGGGCGCGTCGCCAATCTTGCCGCCGCGCTGGCCGAAGAGGGATTCACGGCCGATGTCGGCATCGGCCACACCCGCTGGGCAACCCATGGCAAGCCGACCGAGCGCAACGCGCATCCTCATTCTGACAGCACCGGCAAGATCGCTGTCGTTCACAACGGAATTATTGAGAATGCGGAATCACTTCGCTCCGATCTCATCAAACTCGGCCATTCATTCTTGTCGGAAACGGACACAGAGGTCATCCCCCACCTGATCGAGGAGAACATTCACCTCGGTCTTGAAGATGCAGTCCGTGCGTCGATAACCAAGCTCGTCGGCGCTTTCGCGTTGGCAATTATCTCCGAAGTCGAGCCAGACCGCATCGTGGCGGTTCGCAGAGGCAGTCCGCTCGTGATCGGGCTCGGCGACAACGAGAGCTTCATCGCTTCCAGCGTTGATGCAATTCTGCCTTTCACGCAAAGGGTGATATTCCTTGAAGACGGCCAGTGGGCTTCCGTGGGCAGGGAACGCATTGAAGTTTTCGACCGCAACGGAAATCCTGTCGTGCCACAGATTCACCAAATCGAATGGAAGCAGGGCGAAGTCGGCAAGGAGCCGTACGCTCACTTCATGCTCAAGGAGATTTATGAGCAGCCCGACGTCCTGCGCAGGCTCGCGTCGGAACGCGTTCAGAACAACCAGCCCTGGTTTGAGGAGATGAGCTTCAAATCATCGGACCTGGCATCGGTAGAGCGCATTGTCGTGCAGGCCTGTGGAACGAGCTGGCATGCGGGCCTCGTTGGTAAGTACTACCTCGAACGGATGGCCGGAGTCCACACCGATGTGGAGATCTCCAGCGAATTTCGCTACTGCGAGCCCATCCTTGACGCAAAGACACTTGTGATGGCAATCTCGCAAAGCGGTGAGACCGCGGACGCGCTTGAAGGGCTTCGCCTCGCACGGGCTCAGGCGGTGCGCACGATGGGAATCGTCAACGTTGAGAACAGCACCATCGCCCGCGAAGCCCATGCCTGCATTATGATGCGGGCTGGCACGGAAACAGGCGTGGCATCGACCAAGGCATTCACGAGCGAGGTCGCGTTGCTGTTCCTTCTGTCGCTGCACCTTGGGCGGCTGCGCTGGCGGATCAGGGACGAACGCGTGGCGGAATACGTCGAGTCTTTGCGCAGGCTGCCCGCCCTGATAGATGAACTGCTTTCCGATACAACCATGGTGGACAAGGCGGCCGAACGCATTCGCGACGCCCGACATATGTTCTTCATCGGCAGGGGCTTGTCGTACCCCATCGCGCTTGAAGGCGCGCTTAAGATGAAGGAGATCTCATACATCCACGCGGCGGGAATTGCCGCGGGAGAGTTGAAACACGGCCCGATAGCCCTCATCGAGGATGGAACCCCGGTGGTTGTCGTTTGCCCGAAGGACGCGGTAGCGAGCAAGACCATTTCGAATGCGGAGGAGATCAAGGCTCGCGGAGGATTTATCATCGCCATAATTGAGAAAGGCGACAGCGAAGCCGCGCGTATCGCCGACATCGCCATTCCCGTTCCCGCCTGCGACCAGATGATCGCCCCACTGCTTACAGTGGTTCCGCTTCAGTTGCTGGCCTATCGCGTTGCTGTTTTGCTCGGCCGGGACGTGGACAAACCGAGGAATCTGGCAAAGTCCGTGACGGTGGAATAATGGAGAAGGTCATTCCACTCAGCAGGGAATTTCTCGAAGAAGTCCTTCCGCCCGAGTGCAGGAACGTTGAGGACCCGCAGACGATGATTCCGGCTATCGCCAGAGACAAGAGCATGATGGCCCGAATCAGGTCGATTGTCTCCGCGATTCCTACCAGCCACAGCGTGAATCTCGGCGATTCGCGGAAAATGAGCTTGGAACCCGAGAGCATTCATCTCGTCCTTACTTCCCCGCCCTACTGGACCTTGAAGGAATACAACGATTCTGAAGGTCAACTTGGGCACGTCGCTGATTATGGACTTTTCCTGGCAGAGCTTGACAAGGTCTGGAGCCAATGCTACAGCGCCCTGGTTCCGGGTGGAAGACTGATCTGCGTTGTCGGTGATGTGTGTCTGTCTCGGAAGAAGAACAATGGCCGCCACACCGTTGTTCCGCTTCATGCCTCAATTCAGGAGCATTGCCGAGCAATCGGTTTCGACAACCTGGCCCCGATCATCTGGCACAAGATCTCCAATGCATCCTACGAAGTTGAAGGCGGCTCGGGTTTTCTCGGCAAGCCGTACGAGCCCAATGCGGTCATCAAGAATGACATCGAGTATATCCTGATGCTTCGCAAGCCTGGCGGCTACAGGAGTCCATCGGTGCCTACGCGCATTCTCAGCATAATTTCTGAAGAGGACCACAAGGAGTGGTTTCAGCAAATCTGGTTCGGCCTGACAGGCGCGTCCACACGCGAGCACCCCGCCCCTTACCCCGTGGCGCTCGCGAGCAGATTGATACAGATGTTCAGTTTCGTTGGCGACACCGTCCTTGACCCGTTTCTGGGCAGCGGAACGACCATTTTGGCTGCATCTCAACTCGGCAGGAACGGAGTTGGCTTCGAGATAGACGATGCGTATTTCCGTCTCGCGAGAGCGAACATAGATGGTTCTCCGGCCAGATTTCTGGGAAAAGCAGAGGTCTCATACAATGACGGAACCAGATAGCAGGATACGACAAGCGGTCAAATTCTTCTGGCAAACTCGGAGCCAGCAAGACCTGATGCAAGGCACGAAGTCTGGAGTGAAGGATGCGGGCCAGAGGAGAGCGGTTACTGGCGGACACCAGATGGACGGATTTGTCGACATCTGCAGAGACATCCTGATCGCCAATGGCGTTTCGAGCGCAGATGTCCACAGCAAGAAGTCACAGGAGTTGCCAGGCTTCTTCAGGCCCGAGAAACGATGGGACCTGGTGGCCGCATCTGCCGGAAACATTATTGCGGCGATCGAGTTCAAGTCTCAGGTCGGTTCCTTCGGAAACAACTGCAACAACCGGGCGGAAGAGGCAATCGGAACAGCATACGATCTTCTCACCGCCTATGAACAGGGGGCCTTCGCCCCTGCACCCGCGCCGTGGACAGGATTCGTGATGGTTCTTGAGGACTGCGAGGAATCCCGGCGCCCGGTCTCTGTCAAGGAGCCGCATTTCAAGGTCTTCGAGGAATTTCGCGGTGCCTCGTATGCCAAACGGTATGAGGAGCTTCTTCTGAGGTTTCTGCGTCGGCGGCTGTACGATGGCGCATGTCTTCTTTTGTCTTCAAAGGAGTCAGGAGCGAAGGGCACGTACTCTGAGCCCTGTGAGGAACTGGCTTTCGCACGGTTCGAATCTTCGCTTCGCGCCAAGGCGATATCCTCTTGCCCCCCTTTGCCGACCCCGCCACCTTCTCTCAGGCGCAGATCTGCAAAAAAATAGCTTGCGTTCTCCGGAGTGTGGTATATTATACAGGCTATACCACCTACGGGAGGCGCAATGTTTGCGAAACTTCGTTCTGCGGCATTTCTGGGTATTGACGCTCTGCCCATCGACGTTGAGGTGGACCTTGCCTCCGGGCGGTGCGAGTTCTCAATTGTCGGGCTCCCCGACGCCTCCGTCAAGGAATCAGGCGAGCGCGTATCCGCCGCGGTGGTTAACAGCGGTTATTCCCGTCCCCGCGGAAGGGTGATTGTCAATCTGGCGCCCGCCGAGGTGAAGAAGGAAGGCCCTGTCTTCGACCTTCCAATTGCACTTGGCTACCTGGTCTCATCCAGCCAGGTTGCCGCCAACATAGCTGACGCTACCTTCCTGGGCGAGCTGGCGCTCGACGGGACAGTCCGGCCCATCAGGGGCGCGATTGCCGCAGCACTTTCCGCGCGCAAGAATGGCTCCAAGGTGATCTTCGTCCCAAGCGCGAATGCAGCGGAAGCAGCCGTTGTGAAGGACATCGAAGTGGTCGGCGTTCGCAGCCTTTCCGATGCCGCCAATTATCTTACCGGTTACACCCCCTATGACGCCACCCACGTCAATGTCGAAGAACTGATGAAAGCGACAGTCAGCAGCGTGGACTTCTCAGAGGTCCGCGGCCAATCGGCCGCAAAGCGCGCGCTTACAATCGCTGCCGCTGGTGGCCATAATATCCTGCTCATCGGCCCGCCCGGCTCCGGAAAGACGATGCTTGCCCGGCGGCTCCCCACGATTCTGCCCGGCCTGTCGTTCGAAGAGGCGATCGAATCCACCAGCATACACTCGCTCGCGGGCGCGCTGCGACCCGGCGCTTCGCTGATTACGGAGCGCCCCTTCCGCAGTCCCCATCACAGCGTTTCGGTGGCTGCGCTGATCGGTGGCGGTACTATCCCCGTTCCGGGCGAGGTCTCGCTCGCGCATCACGGGGTGCTGTTCCTGGACGAGCTTGCCGAGTTCCCCCGCGCTGCATTGGAAGCGCTTCGCCAGCCGCTGGAAGATGCGTCCATATCGGTCTCCCGCGTGGGAGCAAAGGTGACTCTTCCCGCCCAGTTCATGCTGGTCGCTGCAGCCAACCCCTGTCCCTGCGGCTATCTTGGCGACTCACGCAAGCCCTGCCGATGCGACGACCGCCAGATTGCCAGGTATCGCGGGCGGCTTTCAGGCCCGTTACTCGACAGAATCGACCTGCACGTGGTGGTGAAATCCGTCCCGGTTTCGGAGATGGATACCGGCCCGCAGAAGCCGGACAGCGCCACTCTTCGCGCGTCGGTCGAGGCCGCCCGGGCAATTCAACGCAAACGGTTTGAAGGTACGGTGGTTAGCTGCAACGCCCGAATGGGTACCCGGCATTTAGAGAAATTCTGCGTGCTGGACGACGATTCCAAGCGCCTGATCCGCGCGGCTATGGACAGCCTTGGACTGTCAGCCCGCGCATACTCCCGGATTCTCAAGATGGCTCGCACAATCTCCGATCTTGACGCGAGCCCCGAAATACATCGCCACCATCTTGCGGAGGCCGTTCAATACCGGGAGCTTGACCGCGCTTGCGCGGTCGCTCCCGCTATGGCGGGGTAGGGGGGCCGGAACTGCCGGGCAGAAAGTGCCACCGACGCTTGCTCCTACTTCGCGCCGAAGTCCGGCATCTCGGTAACCCAGGTGTAGAGGGTCTTCTGCACCTGCAGCCAGGAGACACCGCGCTTGAGGCTCCCGGGGTCGTTCTTCCCCCGCAAAGCCCCTTTCAGGTACTTCTGGAAGCCCTTCTTGTACATTCCCTGCCATTCGTGGTTCAGAAGCCAGAATGCCGCCCACGAGCCCGCCAGCAGGTCGTTGTTCTGCGCCTTGTCAAAGGGCTCGGGGCCTAGCTCGATAAGAGTATCCATATTCGGGAACATCCCCGATGTCGCGATGGCCTTTGCGTCCGAGTACAGGTCGGGCCTGCAGCCGCGGTAGTAGCCGATGCGTACGCTCTCTGAAGTGTCACGGGCAAGAACGAAGTACCAGCAGAACGCAACGTAGGTCCAATAGCCAGTGGCCGTACCGGCATTGCCAATCGACGCGAGTATCCCTCGCGCACATGAAAACGTCAGCGCATCCAGCCGGTCGGTCCCGGTATCGGGCGCCAGATTGCACAGCATGCGTCTGCCCTTCACGTCAACTGCGGAATCCCACTTCACTGCGAGCCCCGCCTGCTTGGCGAAATCCTTCATCGATGTCGCATCGGGGAAGCAGTATATCTCAAGGGGGCTCGAGTTAGTGCCGACGGAGTCGCCGAATTCCAGCACATGGTTCATGAAGATGCTTTCGAACAGCCGCGCGACGCTCCACATGTCATCGTACGAACCGCCGAAGTAGAGGGTGAAGTACGGGCAGAGGTCGTGCACTTCCTTGAACTCCCAGGCGGTCTTCTCGCGGTATGGCTTCAGCGCTTCCTCGCGTGCTTCAGGCGCCACGAATGTCTTGCCAACCAGCACGTTCTTTCCAGCGTCCGCCTTCACCAGCAGGTCTCGCTCCGCCAGCGTCATCCATTTCTTGCCGACAAGCACGTTGCCCAGGTATTTGTTTGCGGCAACATTGTTCGGGGTGCGCAACAGTACTTCCTGAAAGCACTTGCGGGCCTGGGCGGTCAGCCCGCCATCGAAGCATTGCTTTCCCAGTTCGAGTATCTTGGGCACACCATCCGCGCATGCACGGTTGTAAAGCGGCGGAAAGGCCTCAATGAACATCTTGCTCATGTATGCTCCCGCAGTGGCACGTCCGGGCACGACCGCCAGCGTGAGAAGGAGTGCAAGCAGAGCGAGCTTTGCAGCTTTCATTCAGAACCCCCTGGTTCGCGTATGATAACGCGCAAGGGCCACGGGTCAAGGAGATCCACTTGGGCATCCGCTAAGTGGGTCTTTTCTTTCCGTTACCGAGGCTTCTTTACTCTTCGGAGCCAATATCGCCCACGCAGGCTACACGCGCACGTTGGAGCAGGTCCTTCAACTCCGCGGTATCCATGCCATAGCGGTCAGGCAAGTCGAACTCGCCCCGCTTGAGCACAACCTTCAGCGGCCGGACAATCTCTTCTCTGCGAAATGTCCCATGATCGTCTTGGGTCATGAGAAACGTGCTGCTCTGCCGGAAGCCCTTTATCTGGTCCCAACTGATATTGTGGGGTTTGGCGCAACCTCGCAGGACCAATCCCTTGCTGGTCACGCGCAGACGCGGAATACCCTCCAGAAAGATAACCCAGGCAAAAGCGAACACGAGGCCGAAGACGCAGAGAAGTACAAGCGCCCCTTTGACACCAAGGATCTCCCTGGTGCGCTGATCCACGCGCACATTCAGCAAAGAGAGGACCACTATGGTCAGCCCCAGAAGCAGGAAGGCTCCGGAAATGAGGAGCAGGCTGTACCCGCCCTTTGGGGTGCCGCGCAAAGTAAAGGGCAGACGGAGTCCCTTACGGGCGTTGCCGGGTTCGGTCAACAAGAAGCGCTCCTGTTTTGGTCAAGCGGTGCTTCGATCTTCTTCAGGTATTCCGCCAGGGCCTGCATCGCTTTGTGCAAGTCCTGGTCAGTGGATAAGAATAGCACGTAGCCGCCCTGTTCAGGGGATATCCAGGGCCGGGAAAGCGTTTCATCGAGGCCCCAGACCGGAATCACGGAACCTGAGAACCCACGCTCTCCAAGGTGTTTGCCAGCCTTGAGAAGCAAATCGCGGGCATTCACTTGGAGTACTGGAGTCACATCGGCGGGATGGCCGAACGTTTCAACGGGAACTGTTTCGGGATTTGGCCCGGCACATGTCATCCTTGCGCGGTGCAGAAGGCTCCTGAGCTTTGCGGGGGACATTCTATATCTGTCGGGCAGTTCGTACTCGCCCTTCTTCAGGATAACCTTCACCGGACCAGTGGACTGTTCCTTCCGTTCTTGCGGTTCACCGGATACCGGAGCGATTTTCGGCGAAGCGTGACCCAGTCGGAACCCCTCGATTTCGCTCCACGGGATATCCCGGGCGCGTCCTGTCCCGCAGATCTCGAGCCCGGTTCGCGTGATGTGCATTCGGGACTCGTGAGACTGGACGGAGAGAGCGGAATAATAGGCCATTGGTCCGCCAATGAGCGTTACTATAAAGCCGGCGCTAATCACGATGAGCTCGTTGCCAAGATCCCGACCGGTCAGGTCCCCGAAGAAGCCGAATGCGAGCGAGCCCAATCCGAGCATCAGCAATATCAGCGAGAAGACCAACATCCCCTCGCTACTGGGCCGGAACTGGCCTCGTAGCGTGACGGGCAGCGACATTTTCGACTTCGCGGAAGAAATACCAGCAGTCATTTCCGGACCTCCGTCTTACTGATGTAATTCGCAAGCTCGCAGGCTTCGGCATCAAGGCTGTTATCGTCTGACAGGCACAACACGTAGCCGCCGCGCACGCGGGAAATCCACGGTTTGCGTTCGTCCCCTCCGAGTTGAGGCTCAGGGATGATCGAGCCGGAATATCCCCGCGCGGTCAGGTGCCTTGCGGCATTGCGCAGACTTTCGAGGTCATCATTCTGGATAGCCGGGACCAACGTCCCGGGGGTGCCGAACGGCTCGGGGACTTCCGGGGAATCGGAGCCCGGAACGCAAATCTTCCGCGCTCGATTCAGCAGGTCACGGAGATCGCAGGGGTGCATTCCATAGCGTTCCGGCAGTTCGAATTCCCCTTCGTCAAGAACGACTTTCACATTCCCTGATACTTCCTCGCGGCGAAAGGCAGCAGGACCCGGTTCACCGCCAATACGGAGCATGAGAGGAGTCGGATTCAGCCGAAAGCGCCTTATCTCCGGCCAGTCGATGTTGCGGGCTCGCACTGTGCCCAGTATCCGGAGTCCATCCTCTGTTACGCGCAGGAGAGATGTGTTCTTTCGCTGCTTGTTCCTGATAAAGAGGAACAGAGTTGTGCAGATCACTGACAACAGGAGAACGAAGGCAAAGAAGTGGACAGCACCGGATTCGAACCGATAGTACACTCTGATCGCTCCGACGAAGACCAGGAAGTAGCTGAACAACATGAGCACCCCGGACAGGAAAAGGGCCCTGTGCCCTCCCTGGATCGTTCCCTGGAGTACGAAGGGCAACCTCACGCCGGTTTCCGCGTCCTCAGAGAGCGGGGATCTGATGGCCTTGAAGAGGAAAAATAGAAAGACCGGGCCGATCGCCAGGGTCACAAGGCCGCCACCTATCAGGGCACTGCCCAGAGGAACGTGTTTGTCTTTGCACAGCAGGAAAATTGCGGCGACAAGTACGAACCAGGCAAGGCCGGATGCAGCAAGCAACCCGAGATAACTCCCTTGAGTCCTCTGGCGAATGGGCGCGGGATTCGGCGGATCGCCACTTCGATTTGTGATCATAGGATTAGACCTCAAACGCCTTCATATGCTCAGCCAGAACCTGCATCGCTTTTTGTCTGTCCTGATCAGTGGACAGGCAGAGCACACAACCGCCTCTCTCAGGAGATACCCAGGATTGGCTCTCTGACTCCTTTAGTTGAGCCACCGGCACGACAGAGCCGGAAAACCCATATTCAGCAAGGCACCTCCCTGCCGCGAGCAGGGAACCAAGGTCGTTGCGCTGAAGCACGGGAGCCAAATCTCCGGGGGTGCCAAAGGGCTCGGCGACCTCTGCAGGGCCACCGTTATTCATACACGCAATGCGCGCGAGATGAAGCAAGCTCCTCAGCTCGACCAAAGACATTCCGTACCTGTCAGGAAGGTCGTACTCTCCCTTGTGTAGAATGACCTTCACCGGCCCGACTACCTCGTCCTTTCGGACCGCATCATCCCCGATTCCAGCTTCGCTGTCAATCTTGAGGGATGTGTGTCCCAACCGGAAGCCCGCTATCTCGCCCCAGGGGATTCTGCGGACACGGCCGGCACCGCGGATCTCGAGCCCCGACTCCGTTATCCGAAGCCGCGAGAGTCCCTCGTAAATGCCGCGCAGGGAGAATATCAGCATTATCCCGAACAACGCCGCAACAAGGATTCCCGTGGCCAGTGGCAGGAACTGAATGCCAGCGTCACGGCCACCTGGCTCGCCAATCAATCCAAACAGAATGGAGCCGACTCCGCAGAGCACCATAACTCCTGAGAACAAAGCCATTCCATGCCCGCCCTGCGATGTCCCGTGGAGCACCAGGGGAAGCCTGGCCGAGGTCGGAGCGTACTTCGAACGAATGCGCCTGAGGAGCTTGATGCATCCAAGCACGCAAACAGGGCCAAGCATCAGGGCGGACAAAACGCCCAGCCCGGCAAAGAACTCCCATGAGTAGTCAGTGCCTTCGTGCGCACAAAACATCGCACAGACCAATGCGAGCCAGAGAATCCCGGAAACAACGAGCAGTTCGAAGCCGCCCTTCGACGTCCTGCGCTGTGTGAAAGGCACACTTATGTCCCTGCCCGCCTTCTTCCCAAACCAGGTCAACACGTTGAACTCCGAGCCATGTCCAGCGACACTTTGTGTTCTTCCAAGTGTCTCGCCAGGGCCAGCATGGCCTGCTGTACGTCCTGGTTGGCTGACAGGCACAGGACGTATTCGCCTACCGCGGGACTAATCCAGGTTCGGCATTCGGATTCAGAGAGGTCGTCGATAGGAATGACCGAGCCCGAGAACCCTTGAGACGAAAGATGCTCCGCCGCTGCGACGAGGATATCAAAGTCGCGGAGTTGGAGAACGGGCGTCATTGTTCCCCGGGCGCTCTGTGTCTCGGCGGCTTCAGGGGTAGCGTTGTCGCCGATACGGGCGGAGCGTATGCTGCTCAGCAGGCCCATCAGCTTGCCGGGGTCTACGCCATAGCGATCGGGCAACACGAACTCTCCCCTTGCCATGACGATTCTGAGATGCCCGGTCATCTCCGTGCTTTGGACTACGTCGGATCTGTTCGGGCCTCTGGCGCGGAGAGCTATCCGCTTGGAGCATAGGCGAAAGCCCTTTATGTCGGGCCAACTGATCTTTCGGGTGTGCGAATAGGAAGTAACCTGAAGGCCCTCCTTGGTAACACGCAGGAAAGAACGGTTCTGGAAAATGGCCTGTCCCACAAGATAGACCAATACGATGAACAACGCCAACATCACAAGTCCCGCCATCAGCAGACCTCCCAGCAGGTCAGGAAA
>Ga0265297_10010528_pt1 | contig 11601 bp, 11 predicted proteins | sample Munlanlwell13791_FD_192502 | JGI IMG/M metagenome (GOLD analysis project Ga0265297, IMG submission 192502) | Leachate microbial communities from a municipal landfill in Southern Ontario, Canada - Leachate well 137-91 | ecosystem: Engineered > Solid waste > Landfill > Unclassified | place...
CCACCGAATACCTGGCCAACGCATGCTTGAAATACCCCCCATTAATATCCACCGTCCGCTCGACCCGACTGGTTATTTTATACCAGAAATCCAACCTGTCTAAGTTGAAACTGCCCGCCCCCGCGTCAAACCAGTCCGGCGAACTCAACCGCGAACCCCCTTGCTCCAACATATCGGAAACGGTAATACTGCGTTTCAATTCCGCCACTTCTGACCGCAAGGATGCCAACTCGGCTAATATGGTTTCTTCGTTACTCATGATTAAGTAATATTCGGTTCCAAACTAATATCTGTCCAAGCCCCAAAAGTGCATGTGTACCGAATCGCCACATAGGTATTACCGCTTTTTACGATTTCCGATTTATCCATACTGTTACTGATAAATGCGGCCGCCAAGGCCCGCGAAGTCGTCATCCGAATGGATTGTGTGATTGTCATTTCTCGATATTCTGTAAAGTCACCGCGATACTGATGACGTTTAAGAATGACATCATCCAACGTCCCGATAATCGCACCCGCACCGGCCTCGGAACTCAGGGGATTGACATGAACCGAAATTTGAAACGTGCCGTTAGGGGAATACGAACCATCCACACTGTTATCCGTGTAGGCCGTCAACGCCGCGATCGTCGAAGGAACGTCCGGCCAGTTGATATATCGCCGCAACCCCCTCAACCCATCCGCCGATTGCCAGGTCAGATACAATTCCGCCGGCTTGGAATACTGATACCCCACTTCGCCCGTATAAGTGTCATCCTTATTCAACGTGGACTTGGCGTCGTAGATCACACCCTGCACCGTCCCCGCCGGAACAACCGGCATGGTCCGAGAATTCTGATACGCCACTTCATAACCCGCCGAGAATGCGCTGTTGGATACCTGCGAGGCTATAATCCGTTCCTTGCTTGCCTCATACCCCACGCCACCCGTGTACGTATCGTCCTTATTGACCGTGCTCTTAGCATCGTAGATCACGCCCTGCACAGTCACAGCAGGCACCGCCGGACGGGTCCGGTAGTTGACGTAGGCCGCCTCATACCCAACGGCCAGGGCCGTCTCCGAGACTATCCCGTCCAGCATCCTGGGTTTGCTGGCCTCATATCCAACCCCACCCGTATAGGTATCGTCCTTGTTGACCGTGGACTTTGCATCATAAACCAACCCTTGAATCGTCTCCGCCGGCACCACCGGCACAGTCCTCGAATTCTGATAGGCCACTTCATATCCCACCGCTAAAGCCGAATCCGAGACCGTCCCCGCCTTAATCTTCTCCTTGCTCGCCTCATACCCCACCCCGCCGGTATAAGTATCGTCCTTATTGACCGTGCTCTTGGCGTCATAGACCAACCCCTGCACGGTCCCGGCCGGAGTCACAGGAATTGTCCTGGAATTCTGATAGGCCACTTCATACCCAACAGCCAAGGCCGTTTCCGAGACCGTCCCCGCCTTCACCTTCTCCTTGCTGGCTTCATACCCAACTCCACCCGCGTAGGTGTCATCCTTATTGACCGTGCTCTTGGCATCGTAGATCACGCCCTGCACGGTGCCAGCAGGCACCGCCGGACGGGTCCGGTAGTTGACGTAGGCCGCCTCGTACCCCACCGCCAGGGCCGTTTCAGAGACTATCCCGTCCAGCATCCTGGGTTTGCTGGCCTCATACCCCACCCCGCCAGTGTACGTATCGTCCTTATTCAAGGTGCTTTTGGCATCGTAAAGGATCCCCTGGATGGTCCCCGCGGGCGCCACCGGCCGGGTCCGATAGTTGAGATAGGAAATATCGTAGTTCGATGAAAGCGCCGTCTCCGTCACCGTTGCGGGTAGCATCCGTTCCTTGCTGGCCTCATATCCCACCCCACCCGTATAAGTGTCATCCTTATTAACTGTGGACTTGGCGTCATAAACCACGCCCTGCACGGTCCCAGCGGGTGTCACCGGGATTGTCCTGGAATTCTGATAAGCCACTTCATACCCAACAGCCAGGGCGGTTTCCGAGACTGTCCCCGCCTTTACCTTTTCTCTGCTGGTCTCATACCCCACTTCGCCGTCATAACTCCCATCCCGATTCAAGGTTGACCGGGCATCATAAATCGTGCCCTGCACAGTGCTGGCCGGGGCCTGCGGCCGGGTCCTGAAATTCTTGTATCCCAAGACATCACCCGTCCCCAATGCGTTCTCCGCCACATGGGTCGCCCACTGATAGGGATGGGAATTCACGATCACCGCATCGGCATCGTAATAACCCGTCTCGGGATTGAGCGTGTTCTTGGCTTCCGTCACCTGCCCTTGCACCGGCGTGGCCGCCTGGATCGGATTGGATAGGTTGTGGTAGAAATAGCTGTACCCGTCATCCAACGTGCTTTCGCTGGAACTCCACTTGACTTCATCCACCGTGCCGCCCTGGAATAACGTCTGGGTAACACCCTGCACATTCGGATCGGTCTTCTTTTCCGGGCCCTGATTGGCAATCACCCGCCAGACGCCGGGATACACCTTCGTATCAGCCTGGGGATTCGTCACCGTCTTGATGGTCTCGATGTAGGTCTGGCTGCTCGCCATCAGCTCTTTGCGGGTTGTCGTCCAGCGCCGGACCAGCGTCTTGGCGCCGGTCCGGGTATTGCAAAGGTAGGAAACTCGGGTAGCGGCTTCTTCGGCGAGGAATTTCTTTTCTTGTTCGTAGGCCATGGTTATTTCATCCCAGGCGGCAGAAAGAACTTATCATAGAGTCCGAGGTGGACCGTCGCCCGCCCGGCATCGCGGGTATCTCCGGCATCCCCGCTGAAGTATCGAAAGCAAAGCCACTCCGCCAAAGCGGTTTTGTACTGATCATCCAAATCCACTGCATTCCCGACCGCCGCCAAATCGGCATAATCTCGCAAGGTGCCGTCCGTCTTAAGGCGGACCTCCGGGTGGTTTGTGTGCATATCCCGAATGCCTTCGCTGATGAACGGCAGACAGACGGCATCCGTCCACGTCGTTGAATCAAAATCGTTGATCAACGCCCGAACCAGCGTAATCACATCTGATCCTGTAAATGCCATCTTCCTTCGTTTCCTTCGTTACCTTCTGTAAATAATATCTTTCCGTTCCTTCGTCCCCTATCCGTGTCCATCCGTGTTCATCCGTGGTCACGCTTCCATATCTGTGCTCTTCTGCGTATTCCCTCGAATCTTCTCAATCTTCGCCCGACCCCGCGCCTTCTGGTATTGCACTTCGTAGTACCCCGCCCGGCCCGGATTCATCCATTTCTTGCCGGTCATGGACATCAGGTCGGACATCGCCCTCCCGATAATGGCTTCCACCCAGGAATTGAGAAATACCGGGTCGATATTGTCGGAATTGAGATAAGGAACGAGGATAATGCTTACTTCCAGTCCACCGGTGACATTCTCCGCAGGTTCCAGGGAATCATCGAGAATCACGGTATTATCGGAGAAGCTCACCCCCAACTCGGTCTTGCCGCCGGCCGGATAGAAATCGAACAGGGCGGCAGAAACCGGGTCGCCTTTGTCGCCGTTGGAAATACCTTCCGCCGTATTGATCCGTAAATCCCGGATCCGTTTAACTTCGGCTTCCCAACTCGGATTGATCACATACCGCACTTGTTCATCGACCAGGTTGATGGGCGCCAACTGCTCCCGCCAGACTTCGGTGTCCAGGCAGAACACGCGGCCGGCCTTTTGAAGCGCCTGCAGGATAACGGGGTTCGGACATCCCGGCAGTTCCGGCGTCAGATAGGGATAAAGATCGCTGTAACGGTTCAACATGGCTTCTTTCCAGTCTGGGCTCAAGGACCTTCGCCCTCTTCCACCCCCCACCTTCGACCTTCACCCTTCGACCTTCGACTTTCCAATCAGCCTACCTGTCCTTCAACCCCATTTTGCTGATCACATCCTTGGTCTGGGCCGTGCCGGTCCGTTTCATGGTGAGATATTCCTCTTCCGTGCCCTCGCTGAGAATATCGAATGGGAAGGTCATAATTTCCCCTTCAATCTTCCGGCTTTCCCCGGGCATCTGCTTGAAGACGGGGCTCCGGGCATTCTGCAGGGCCACCACGAAGCGTTCCGGGATCACGCACTCTTTTGTGCGTTCCATGACCAGGATTTCGCCGTTGACGGAGACCACCACGTTTTCATCGTCATCCGGCCGGCTCTTGGCGTGAGGTTTGATTCGGAAGAACTTTTCCTTCCTCCGTGCGCCGGGTTCTTGAACAGCCGCACTCGGACCGGCCGCCGGTCCATCCTGTTGCTCTGGGTTCTTAATAGAACTCTTGGCCATCGTGTCTGCCCTCCTCATAGTGACCGGCCAGCGACGCCTGAAGACCGCGGGCATTCACCCGCAGTCTTCAGTTCATCAGCCGTCAGCCTTATTTTCCATCCTCCACGCATCCATCCTTCCCCTCTTCAAAGGGCCCGGAATGGTTTAGTTGTCGTACAAGAACGCCTCGAACATCATGAGCTCGCCGTTGCCGTTCAGGGTATTGCTCTTGACCGAGAACCCCGCCGGAGTCAGGCCGCCCAGCGCCAGGGGCGAAAGGTCATACATCCCGCTAATCCGGTCGATATTCCCGGAAGGCGCCGCTTCATTCAGGGTCACTTCGTCAGCCGCTTCGCCCTGTCCAGCCGTTACTGCCTCGATGACGTATTCCTTGCCGTCGATCACGATGACCGAGCCTTCGCCGATGTACGTGCCGACCACGTCCTCATTGAAATGCCCGGTCCGGTTGCCCGCCGTGTCCAGCGTCCATTTGTCGATCACCGACCCGCCGGAGGCGATGTCGATACCCCGGTAGTCTTTCTTGTCGAACCCGAGATAGACGCCTTCGCCATAACTCGAACTGGTCTGGATGGCCGCCGTCAGTTCATCCCCGCCGCGATACGGGGCAATCCCCGCTCCGACCGCCAACGCCGAGGAAACGCCCTGCGTTTCCAGGACACCCGCGATCTGTTCCGCACTGCGCGAGTTCTTGCTCCACTTGGCCACCAGGCAAGTGGTCGCCTCGCAGTTCCGCAGGATCACCTTGTCCGGGATGAACCCGATGCATAGATAGAGCGTGGCGCCGGTGCCGTTAAAAACTCCTGAAACAATTTTACACATAGCCTGTCTCCTTCTTTAAATTTCCGATTCTCTTCCCCTCTGTCCCTCTGATCTCTGTCCCTCTGATCTCTATCCTCAGGCCGGCGTCGCCGTGCAGGCCACTTCGATCCGCGCCATCCAGAGCTGGTTCAGGATCACCGCCGCCTGGTAGGTCTTCCAGGACACAAGCCCCTTCTGACCCAGGGGGTCATCCGTCGATTTTTTCGGATTCACCACGCCGATTTCCACGGCATTGCCGCCCTGCAGGGGCACAATGGCGTAGGCATCGCGGGCAAACACCAGGATCGGATACACATCCGGATAACCGGTGCCGGAACTGCCGTTGGTCAGGTAGGTCGATCCGCTGGAACTCGTGGCCGCCGCCAGCCAGGGCTCAATCAGCGCCGTGGTGATGAATCGGACCTGCTCGCAGGCCCCGATTTCACCGGGAAGCGCTTTGCCGGATTCCGAGTATTCCTTCACCGGAATGAACCCCGTCAGGGCCCGGATATCCGAATCCAGGTCGGTATGGCATACCGCGAAGAACCCCGCCTCAACCGGCTCGGTTGATATCTTGGCGGAAGCCTTAATGATTTCGCTGATCTTCCGGGCCTTATTGCGCGAGAACGACCGCACCACCAGCCGCAACACGGACCGCGTGATGGGCGAATTGACCGTGGCCCGCGTGGTCGCGCTGGCCGGGTAATAGACGTTCGTCCCGGCTTTGATGGCATTGAACCGGATCACTTCCACCGTTTCCGCCATCTGCTCGGAACTGATCTTCATGCTCTCGTCGAGCACCTTATCCTCGTGCGTGTCCAGGATCACATCGGAGAGCCAGATCAGATCCCCGTACTGTTCCAGCGTCACCGACACATCGGTGTAGTTGAGCCGCTGGCCGGCCGGGGTGATGCCTTCCGCCAGGGGCGCCGTGGCCCGCGGGAGCGAAAGGTAACGCCGGTATTTCCGGGTCTTGGTCTTGTTCTTGCCTTGCGGATCGACCTGTCCGAAACGCTCCAGCACCAGAAGGTGTTGACCGCGTTCCAGAAGTTTGGCGGTGGCGAACCCAGCCGTCCGGGGGCTGATGTCGCCGTAAATGTTGACTTGAGTACCCATGCTGAACCTCCTTCGTGTTTATTCCCCGCGACACCGCGCCGCAGGCGAATCTTGCACGGAGGCTCAGGGGGCCTTCAGGCGTGATTCTCTGTTGTTACTTCACCGTCCGTTCACCAGCACAATTTTATGCAGCGTCTTGCACCGGGAACACCGAAATTCTATCCAGCCGGCCGTCATCTGCATCTTGCAGATCAGCCGGCCGCAACCGACCGTGGGGCATCGAACCTCCTTTCCGTCTTCCGCCCGTATCGTCTGGCCAGTAAAATCACTCGTCCAGGTATGCTTAACGGGCCGCCGCGTTGAACCCAGAATCGAAATCGTCATCCTTGCCCTTGCCTCCTTCTTCCGCCGTTTTCTTTTCCCGCAAGGTTTCCTTGTGCAAATTGTCCTTGGCGTTCTTCGCCGCCGTCGCTTCTTTATCCGCGCCGGACTTGGCCGCCTTGGCCGCCGACTCCTTGTAGGCGTCCATCACCGCCACCCCATTCTCAACGTTCAACGACGTTCTCAATACCTGAATGCCCGGTGACTGTTTGTTCATCCAATCCCAGAATTCCTTACTGGCCGCTATGGTCCTGGCATCGGGATGTTTCTCGGTCACTCCCTGCCAGAACTCCATATTGGCCACCTGCGCCTGCAAACCCTTGACGGCATCGCCGGTGAGGATCTGACCGGCCTTGACCATGTCCTTGATCAATTCCCCGGCCATCGTCTTGCCAACCGCTTTTCCGATCGCCAGGGATGCCTGGGCCACTTCCGGATACTGCGCCGCAAACTCTTTCATCGGCACATCGACGCCGTCCACCTTGATCTTAACATCCCCCAGGCCGGGCACGTCCTGGAACAAATCCGTTCCTTGTTCCGCATCGGCCTTCGGCTTTTGATCTGCCACTTTCGCCGGTTTTTCACCAGCCCCTTGGCCTTCCGCCCCAGGTTCCTTTTCAACGCCCTTCTCGGAGCCCGCCGTCTCCTTGGCCAGGGCCTCCAGTTTATCCATAGCCGAAGGTTCCTGATCCGCGCCTTGTTTCTGGCCGGTCTTTTCGTCCTTTCCGGCTCCAGCCGCCCCGCCTTCTTCCTGGCCGGCTTTATCAGCGGCCGCAGCGGCCGCACCCTCTTTCGGCTTATCCGGCGCCGGTCCATCTCCGGCGGGAATCGGATCGTCTATTTCTTTCGGCTTATCCTCTTTCACCTGGGCCGCAAATCCCTTGTCAAAATCAGGATTGCTTTCCACCTGCTCCGCGACTTCCATGTTGTCGTCTGGCATTGTGTTTCTCCTTTATCTTTTCTTCTGTGCCAACCGCTCTACTTGTCCCGCGTAGCCTCCCAGGCGAAGCGGGATGAGCGGCTCTCCTAATCCCCTTAAGGCGTCCTTTGGATCGTCAGGACCACATTCGTCAACGCGCCCACTGCCTCGCGCTCAACCGTGACCGATACCACCCCTGTGGCATTGGTCGCAAAATTCGGAAGCGCCGAGCAAGTGGCCGTCGCGTTGGTCGGATAGTCAAGTAAGGCCGAACAAGTGGCCGTCGCGTTCGTGGCAAAATCAGGCAAGGCTGAACAAGTGGCCGTCGCGTTCGTGGCAAAATCAGGCAAGGCTGAACAGGTGGCCGAAACGCTCGCAACATAGATAATCGTGTTGGTCACCACATTCGATGAGCCATCAAGATATATCCACGTATTGGTCTCCAGCACAGGCGTCACTGTAATCGTGGGCGTCACCGCGCCGGGCGCTTGCGGGGTCACTGTAATCGTGGGCGTCACCGGACCGGGTGCCTGCGGGGTCACCGTAATCGTGGGTGTCTGTGCCCCAGGTCGCTGGGCCGTCACGGTGATCGTCGGTGTTTGTGCGCCGGGTGCCTGCGGGGTAATCGCCACCGTAGCGGACACGTTCGTCGCGCCCCCCACTCCCTGCCGGGTCAGCGTCAACGTGCCATTCGTCATTAAAGTAGCGCAAGCCGTGGTCAGTTTATTGAAGGTTGCCGCCGTTCCCGTCACCTTCGTACCCCCGATCGACCAGATGCACCCGCTGTCATAATTGACCTCGCCGCGGAAGTTGTAATTGCCGGGCATATCGCCGGCCAGGACTTGGGATGCCGCTATCAGGATTCCGAGAATCGACGCCGTGATAAATTTCTTCATCGTTTTGCCTCCTTGTTGTTGGACTCCAACCGATCAATCATTTCCTGCGCTTCTCCGGGAAGCTCAAGAATCTTGCCGAATGCAAAAATCATCCCCGCCTTAAACCGGAAATCCCGCGTAATATCCCCGTCATCCATGCGCGGGTGTTCCTCGTTTTCCCGCCGCACCCGGTCCCGTTCTCCGTTCACCGCCTTCAACAACGCGGCCCCGGGCCCATACCCGGCCAGTTTCGAGACTTGCACAATCTCATCACTCTGTTTCAGAAAACCTAAGAGACTCATCCGGTCCTCATCTTCCCTCTGTAGCCGGGGTCGCTGACCCCGGCCTTCTTCCCCTCTGTAGCCGGGGGCGTTGACCCCGGCCTTCTTCCCCTCTGTAGCCGGGGGCGTTGACCCCGGCCTTCTTCCCGCCGGCTATTTTCAAAATCACGGCAAAGAAAAAGGGCGGCCGTAGGAGTGTTGGCTCCAACAAGCCGCCCTTTTCCAGCATGCCTGTCCGGGTTCATGAGGCCCGGACCGGTTGCCGTTCAATGGATGTTAAAATGTACTCATCGTTTTACACAAAAAGATATTTATTCTTTGAACGGCACACTTATACCACATTTCCGAAAATCTGTCAAGCCCCTCTTTTCGTCATCCGTGTCCATCCGTGTTTATCCGTGGTCCAATCTTCTCTTAATTTCCTACGCTATACCCGGTTTTATCCGCGTCCATCCGTGTTTATCCGTGGTTAATCATCCCCCTTCGCGCCCTTCGTTACCTTCTGTAATCTCTTCTTCTCCCAATTCCCCTACGCCGTAATCGGCGCCGCCGGGGCCCGTTCCATCTCATGCACCGCCTTGGCCCGTTCCAGCACCATCTTCTCTTCCTTGATCCGGCTCTCCGTGGCCTTGGCCGCCGTCTCCGCCTGGGTCTTGGCGATCTCCGCCGCCTTCTGCGCCTGATCCAACTCCGTCTCCGGCGGAGGCAACGCCGGTCCGGGTCCTTCCATTCCCCCTACACTCTGACCGCTGATCCCTGACCTCTGAAGTTCTGTTTCCGCCGCCTTCTCCTGTTCGCTCTTGAAATACTCATCCGGATCCACGTCCAGCGCCTTGCCGATATCCTCCATGATCCGTTTAAACTTCGCATCCTCCTGTAACTTCGGATTCTGCATAATGAGCGCCAGGAACTGTTGTAGATTCTTAACCCGCTGTAACCGATCCTGGAAACTGTTGAAGCCCGTCGCCTTGACGATGTAATTCCCCTTGCCTTTGGTCACATTCGGGTCGGCCATGTTGTAGTCATAAAACCGTTCAATCATCGGCTCGATCAACCCTTCATCCTGATTGCGAATAATAGCGCCGATGTACTTCCCGGCCTTCTCCACCTGCTGACTGATCTCATAGGCCGTTTCCTTGCCCTGGGTCGTGTCGATCCCCTGCGTGATCTTCGGGATCATCGTTTCCATATCCAGGTACTTCTCCGCCAGCGCAATCAGGGAAAGAAGCGACTCCCCCACATCCGGAACCACCATCGGGGCATAAGCTTTATGGGCATCATCGCATTCCTCGGAAAGATCATGCAGCATGCCAGGGCGGACTTCCTTCATATCGGAATCCAGATACCGCCGTTTAACAAATCCCTGCACATTGGCCGAAAGTTTCTTGTTATCCTCGAAGGCCCGCATCGCCCCATTCAGGACGAACTGCATATTCTCCGCGTTATCCGCCACCCCGGTCCCGCCGATTTCATCCAGGCAATCCTCCCACACGCTCCGCGCAAAGGGCCGTTCTTCGGCTGTGGTCCTCACATAACGCACGATCTCGCCGGCGGCCACGCACGTCATGCACTCAATCTCATCGGACTCCGATTCTGATTCCGGATCGATACCCACCGCCGGAATATCGGCATCAAACCCCATTTCTTTCTCGAATTCCTCCACCTTATCCCGCGGCGCCAGGCCCCATAGTTCCAGGTATAAAATCGTATTCTGCCGGAACTTCACGTTGCGTAAGGAGGGCGGCAAGGTTGCCACGTCTTTTTCCGGGCAATTCGACCCCTGCTCACCGGAGGTGTTCTTCCCGATTTCGGCCAGGACCTTGTCGATCGCCGAATTGATGAAATAAGGCCGGTCCCGGCGGGATTTCAACCAATGGGGGGAAACCAACTGACGATGCAACACCCCGGCGCCGGCCTGTAAATCGTCCGTTTCCAGGTCCCGGAAGATATCCCACACCGACACATAATCCCAGGCCGGGGCATTATGCGATTCCGCAAAAGACTCAAAGACCGTCATAGCCGGCGGCAACCGGGAGACATCCGTAATCCCTCCGGATAAAGGAAGCGTGGCCCGGCGATACCCGCGCCGCACGACATCATGGACCACCCACTTGGCGATCGTCTCTCCGAACAGGGCGCAAGAAAGAATGTTTTTGAGCAATTTTCGATCGGCGGCACAGTCGATCAACTGCTGTTCGATCAGGTGATCCATATCGTCGATGGATTCCCGGATGGTCTTCTGTTCCTCTTCGACCATATCCTCCATCTGGACCTCGTCCCAGGGAGAGGGTTTCAGCATGAAGGGTATCTTCCCGCCCATCAGCATCATATCGGCGACCAGGGCGAATCCGGAGGTGATCTTCTGTTTCGTGTAGTTGATGAAGGAATTACTTCGCCAGCCTTCCCCTTCCTTGGCCTTCCATTTCCCTTCGGAAATAGCGCGATAGGCATTCCAGTTCCGAGTCCACTTCTCCTGCAGCACGGACCGGTTCTGCTTCCACTGCTCGTAACGTTGCGTCACGAACTCCGCAAGAGAATTGGCAGGTCGTACAGTATCCATCCGGTCTCCCTGTCTTAATATTAAGAAATTTCAAAAGGTGGGGCGCGTTCTCCGAACGCGCCGGTCCCGCCTCGGTAGAGCCGGCTTCACGCCGGCTATCTCCTTCATCATCTCGGCAAAAGAAAAGCGGAGCGAGGTTAGGGGTGAGCGCCCACCTGCTCCGCTTTTCTCTGGGATCAGTCCGCTGGCCGGCGGCCTGTTGCCTTTTCTTATTGTGCTTCCTTATACCAAATAAGACATTATTAGTCAAGAACGGGTTTTTACCCCTTCCCCCCTTCGTTTCCTTCGTTACCTTCTGTGATCATTAATCAGATTCCTCCCTCCTCCTCTCCCTCCACGGATACCGTTCCATCCCGTACACCGCGCACATTAGTGCCCAGACCGAAGGCGGAACCAACTTCCCATCCGGCGAGGCCACATACTGGTGCAGACCATTCTGCACCCCGCATCCTTCCG
>Ga0265297_10010529_pt1 | contig 11601 bp, 5 predicted proteins | sample Munlanlwell13791_FD_192502 | JGI IMG/M metagenome (GOLD analysis project Ga0265297, IMG submission 192502) | Leachate microbial communities from a municipal landfill in Southern Ontario, Canada - Leachate well 137-91 | ecosystem: Engineered > Solid waste > Landfill > Unclassified | place...
TGGGGATCCCTCCTGGCATCTGCTGGTGTGATTGATCAAGCAGTTCAGGGGGTTGATCCTACAATCCTCGACTCGATTGATCCTGACCAACCGTATGGGGCCAAGATCTCGAACGGGATTGCTATCAATCGATACTCGATGGGCCTCACGGAGGCCCAATCTGATTCCCTCCTGGATGCTGAGGGCGTTTTCCAACTCAGGACGCCTCAATTCATGGAGGCTCCTCTGAACCCCGCAAACGATCCGACGTTCTCCGATGCCGTGACGTTTGCAGATACCAACGCCCTCTTGGCAGCCCGGAATGCTTGCCCCGCCTTGCGACCTTTCTACGATCAAGCAAAACAGGTAGAAGACGGCTCTTGGGTAATCCCATCCAAGGTAGCCAATGTCCTGTATGCCCTAAAAGAACAAGGTGGGATGAGGGGATCTTGTGACGATGGGGCTCCTGTGTTCTATCTAGGTAAAACGGATCTACAGAAAACCCCACCAAAGGGGAAAGTGATTTTCTGTAGGGGGCTTTTCGCCGCCGTGAATAACGGTCAGATTCTGTCCGAGGCGCTGTTCGCCCTCAGTGCCGCCGCATCTGCGATGCATCGGTCCCCGAAAGATGGTCAGTGGCTTACCTACAAACTCATGGACTCACTGACTGGTATCGAGGATTTCATGTGGTCCCTCCAGAATTGGATGGAGTCCATCAGGAACACGATGCAATCCATCGTGGATACCATTGTGAAGTACATCGAATTCCTTGAGGGACGTATCATTGAGATGCAGCAGTTCATTCGAAGAATCAATGACCTCATCCAGTCGATGATGGGCAACATCTTCTCGGTTCCGAAGTGCTCCGCCATGATGCTCTACTCGAATGGGACCGGGGGGATGCTGTCGGACTTCGTTTCGGCCAAGTACAAGCCATCCGATTCCCCCTTGGCTTTCGGTGCGGGGGTTGGAGTGGTTTTCCCCGTCCCTCTGGTGGGCCTGATTGGGGACATCCTTCTGGCGATTTTCAATACAGACGCTGAGGCTACAGACGGGATTGCCGGTCCATTGCCCCCGGCTGCTGTAATTCCAAACCCTCCGGTTGCGGTTGACCCAGTGGAACCAGATGTTTTGTAGAGGTGCAGCATGACCTTCGACAAAATGAGCGTTTGGCCTCGAGGTTATTTTCGGGCGTTCTCCTCCTGGTTACTCAAAAACCGAAGGGACGTCAGCAAAAAGATCGCCGTAATCGATGCCGAATTGAGGAGGATCGGGGAAATCACCGTCAAATACCGTACCTATGAGTCTGGGGGCAGTGTGTTGGCCTCCGAGGATAGAGTTGGGGTTTCAGTCACAAAGGGCTCCTCTTTGGGCCGTCTCGTTCAAGCCTACGTTGCCCAAGGGGGGAATCCTTTGGATATATCGCCCTTTGCCTATCCTTCAGGTACCGAAGTCGTATCTGTAGATCAGGAGGGGTTGGAGACCATCAAAGAGCAATATCCTCATGGTGGTATTGTGGCTCCAATATCTGTTGGTAACGATGCACCCCTCCCCATTCCTTTCGATCCCGAGAACCCCGATGATGAAAACGGGGACACCGGGTGGGGCGGCTCTCCAGGCGGCTACTTGAGGACAGATGCTTATTTCCCAGCCCGTCAAGGGGGTCGGATGCACAGAGGGGGAACTGACTTCAACATCATCATCAAGACGATGAATCAGGTTCGTGGTTGGGCCAACCAGGACATCAAAGAGAGACTTCAGAACATCGAATGGAACATCATCAAACTGTGTGATCTTCGGGAGCAGCTTCAAAAGGAAAAGGACGAAGTTCTCGCTCAAGCCCTTGGTAGTGGCGATTTCGAAGATTTCGGGGATCTCAACCCCAAGAGGTTCAACCCCGGCCTTCAGATCCAAGTGCTCGTTCAGGAGATGAACGAAATTCTTTTCAATACAGCAGAGGATGGCTCGATTCCTTCTTATGGTGAACCCAATGAGACCTTGAACTATTTGGGGTTCACTTTCACGGATGTTCCGTCTGAGTCCACTCGAGATGCGATGGGATGCTGATTTTGGTGTTCTGTTGATAGAGAATCACCCTGTGGGGATGCGGTAGGATTCATCGTGTCAAAGGACGCCCAGATTGCTTGGCCCTCGGTTCCTGAGATGGGGATCTATGCCATCAGATGCAAAATCACTGACCAGGTTTATGTAGGACAATCCCGTAGAATTCGAGGCCGCTGGGAAAATCACCTGGCAGATCTTAAAATGGGTAAGGGTTGCCCAAAGCTTCAGGTGGCATGGGATCAATATGGAAAGGAAGCTTTCGAGTTTTCAGTGTTGGAAGAGGTTTTTGATCTAGATATGTTGACTCCACGAGAGCAGTTTTACATCGACTCACTGAGGGCGGCTTCAGATGGGCTGAATACTCTTTTCAGAGTTGGTTTCCTGAAAGGCTACATCCCGTGTGACCTGACTAAACAGAGAATTGGGGCAGCTACCCGGAAAAGAGCTAAAGACCCCGAGTACGCTGCTCATATGTCAGAGGTCCTGAAAAAAGCCAGGGCTGAATCCAGTTATCGGCATACCCCCGAGCATTGTCAACGAATCAGCCTTGCTCAACGGGGGGTTCTTCGGGGGCCTTTGACCGAAGCGCATCGTTTGGCCATTGCAGTTGGTCATGCTGGTTTTGTACCAAAAGCTGCGATTGAATCCAATAAAGGAAGGCCCTGTAGCGAGGAAACCCGGAGTAAAATTGGACTTGCCAACAGGGGCCGTAAGTGGACACCTGAGCAAAGATCTCGGATAACGGGTAGAAAAGCCAGCTCTGAGACTTTGCAAAAGATGAGCGCTGCCCGTAAAGGGGTTCCATGGACCCCAGCCAGAAGGGAAGCTCAAAAATTGAAAAGGGGGGCATCTTGTGGCTAGAGATTTCTCTTTAGCTTGGCCCTGTCCTCATATGACTCTTGAGGAAGTGGTCGCATTGGACTCAGACCGGAGGTCTCTGTACACCCGTCAACCTATTGGGGGTCTAGGAACCGTTCGGATCACGGCAAACGATGATGTGGTCATCCCTCAAGGAGGACTTTTCTCAGCAGCTGAGGTCTACGGGTCCCAATCGGGACCTTTCGATGTTATCGAATTGGAGGATGTTCTTGCAGTGAGCACCTCCATCCTGTCCAAAGGAACCGATACCGCGCAATGGGATTTGTCCAAGACGGATTACTTCAAGTTCCCTCGCGGGACTCGTTACTCGTCTTCTGAGGTTGTTAAGCTCCTACAGAGGGGTCTAGCGGAAACTGACCCGACCAAGTGTTTAGCCCGGCCGGATGGGGGATCCAATGGGAATTCTCAAATCCTGGTCGGGTCTTCCAATGGGCACCTGACATTCACCAACACAACAGCGGTTGGGCCGGATGCCGTTGTTAGGATTGGGGGGACCGCAGCAGGTTCTCTTGGGTTCGCTGAGGATCAGCAACAAGTGGCTGTAGGGACGATGTTGTTCCCCCCTTGGGGGATTTACGACCGTCCCATCGAGAACAAGATCGATGCGACCTCGGTTAGTCGATATCCCAAGTTCTCGTACCCGGTGAAAACCAACCCTGTGTTCAAGGTGACTTACAGTGTTCCCCCGAATCGGTGTCTTCGATGCCGTGGGAGCTACATCGAGAACGATATTCGGTTTGATCCCACCGGACAAACCATCATGATTCAGGATGAGAACCTCCTCTATCAGGCTGCCCTGAAAATCATCCTGACGGATCGAGGGAGCAACCCTTACAACCCCTGGTATGGTACTCAACTTCGGTCTCGAATTGGATCCAAGGTCCTTGCGGGCGTTGCTGCAGTTATCAGTGAGGATGTTCGGCAGGCCCTCTCTCGTTTTCAGAATCTTCAGGAAGCTCAAGCCAAGTACCAAAGCATTTCGTACAAGGAACGTCTTTACGCTGTGCTTGCCGTCAACGTGAAAACACATTCCCAGGATAACACGACGTTCCTCGTGGAGGTCATCGTTCAGAATGCATCGGGTGAAGCCGTAAATCTGACAACGATTTTCACAGTTCCCTCAGTGGTCGCCCTTATGGGATCCAATGGGCTGATGCTTGGAACCCAAGCGGTAGGGTTGGGTGAGGATCAGTTGGTCGTTGGTGGTCGTTCCAAGATGAAAGTGGGACAGTAAAATCATGGCAACAACCCCTCAGTTCAAAGGTCCCGATGGTGTCTATCGGACCTCATTCGTCTATTCGACAGACACATCTCCTCAGTTTTTCTCAGGAATCTGTGATGTCGATACTGCGGACATGCAGGTAACTGTCCGGGGTGGGGATTTTGTATCCGAATCTGATCTTGTGGCTTTCGAAGGAACATCTTTCATTATTCCCAATCCGGCAGCTTATCCCGAGGGGCTGACGTTGTTGCCGGGATCTAACGTAATCCAGGTTCGGTCGGTTCTTTCCAATGGAAGTGCCACGGATGCTGCAACCGCTGATGTCACTCTGTCTCTTGAAAGAGATGTGCGGGCTAGTGTTATCGCCCCCTCAGATGTATCCGTTGAAAGGAAAGATCGCACGGTCAAAATCTCGGTAAGGGGCAGTTTGGATGAGAACATCACCGGCTACAATTTCTGGGGATCCACGGCCCCCGGTGGCGGTTTGGTTGGGTACAAACGAATCAATCCCACGACGATTAGTACGGGGATCACAGAAGATTCCACGACTATCCTGGGGGAGATGACAGTTGATGCTACGATTGCACTGAATTCCGATGGAACCCCGGTAGCGGATCCGACCTACCTCCAAATGTTCGGTATCGAAACCAGCTCCCCCGTTGGAACCGATGTCGTTGGCACCTCTATCACGATCCCTAACGTAATCAAGACTGACTACAATCAGTCCCTGACGATTCCTGATACGGTTACTCATGTCAAGACAACTTTGAAAATCGAGTCTGTTGAACGGATTCAGGTTTTCTCTTTTACTCATGATCGTCGTTCAACGGTCACCTCATCCCAGAATCCGGCCATTCAGGATTCCAGTTTCATGACCTTGAGTGATTCAGATCCCATCTACTACGTGGTGACGGCGGTCTACTTTATCGAAGGGGTGCAGTACGAATCTACCTTCTCTCCGGAAGTAGCAGCGGCCCCCCTGATCGTGACCCCTGTCATTGCATCCCTTCCTACGGTTTCCCGGCAACAGATCGTTCAGGATGTCACCCTGTCGATTTTCAGGACGCACCCTGAAGTAGATGTGAAGCCTGGGGCGGTTCTTCGGGATACCTTCATCGATCCCTTCTCGACTGAAGCGGAGAGGATCCGGTTCATCATTGGATTCGTTCAGAATTGTCAGTCCTTCGCGACACTCCTCGCCATCGATGATCCTGGTTTCACGGGTGCTTCCATCCCGGTCAGTCAATCGCCCTACAAGCAGGCGATGAAACAAGCTTTCTATCTGCAATCCGATCAAGATGTTCAGAACATCATCGACAATGCTTTTGATCGTCTTGCGGCAACTCGGGGACAACAACGGAAGTCCGGAAACAGGTCAAGGGGTGGTGTGACCGTGTATGTCACCCGTAGACCTACTACGACCTATTTCATCCCTATCGGAACAATCATGATGGGGGGCGGCATCACCGTTCGCACTACATCCTCCGGTCAGATTACATCGGCAGGGGCAGGTAGTTCCTACAACCCATCTACGGGAAGATACTCGACGTATGTCTACGTTCAGGCGGATCAACCTGGAGTCGCGGGGAATCTTGCCGCTGGTCAAATCCGGACCATCAACGGGGCCGCATCTGGCCTTCAAGTGATCAACGAGGAAGCTCTTTACGATGGGAAGGACGAGGAGAGCAATCGGGACCTGGCATCCCGGTGCGATGGGATCCTGGCGGGAGTGGATTCGGGGACCTTGAGGGGGCTTTATCAGAAGGCAGTCGATGTTGCCGGTGTTCAAGAGGTGAGCATCATCAGTGGTGGTCATGAGTTGATGATGCGGGATGTAGATGCCAATGGGCATCACACTGGCGGGAAGGTAGATATCTGGCTTCGTGGTTTCAACTTGGCAACCCTCACGGATCGATTTGCGTTCTCTTTTGAGGTTGTGAGGAATGGTCAATTCGAGCCCCTCGGTCCTCTCTCTAACATGCAGTTCAGGGCTGTGAACGTAGATGTTACGGAAGACAACCCGATCATCGAGATGATCGAGAACGTTCCTTGGGGAATCGTCTTCAAAGATCAAGATACGGGAAAGGTGTTCGACCTGACAGATGCTGTCATCAACCGACCTGATGTGATCACTCTATCTCCTGACTACAACAATATCCTGGGAGTCAATCTCACGGATCGGTTCATTGGGACCTATCGGTTCCGAACCAGCAACAAGCATATCTTTGCTCGTCAGCCGGCTGAAGCGATCCTGTCCCTGGTGGGGGAGGCCTCGGGGACAATCGATACGGACAAATATGGCTTGTACCCCGGCAGTCCGCCCCTTGAAATGGGGCGTTCCGATGAGGCGGGGGATTACCTTCAGGTTACTGAGGATGCCCCTGTCCCATCAGCTCAATCCCTGACGATGACGGGGGAATCCCATACGTTGCTTGACCGAACGGAATACCTCATTCAGTTGGGGGTTGACCCTATCACGGTCCGTGTATGGGATACCACCCGAACCACCGAGTACTATGGACCCTATCATCCTTCGGCAATCAAGGATTTCTCTTTCATTGCCGAAGATGCTGAGAAACCTCTTGCTCTTTACCTGACCATCAACTCGAGAATCACGATTGGGATGACAGTTCTCGTAGATTACGACTACGATGAGAACTTCACTGTAACCTACACCGTCAACTCCATGGTGGGCAACGTTCAGAATGCCCTCGATCCATCCACACACATCACCGCTGATATCCTGGCGAAAGAAGCCTTGGCAACCGGGGTTGATATCACGGCCACCATTGCCCTTCATCAAGGTCAAGTTCAAACCACGATGGACAGTGCCGTTCGGACTGCTTTGGCACGGTTCTTTGGTTCCGTGGGTCTTGGACAATCCGTCCGTCAGTCAGATATCATCCGGGTTATTGAGGATGTAGCCGGGGTGTCCTATGTCGAGGTCCCTCTCACTCATATGGCGAAATCCGATGGGTCTGTTGTTGTTAGGGAAGACCTCGTAACATCAGATTCAGTGACGGATTTCTTCCTGATCACCGGGTGGTCTACTCCGAATGTAGATGTTTTCCTTCTCCTCAATCCCCTAGTATCCGGAACTTTGGATAGCGGGGGGGCCATCAATGACTCCAAGGGGGTCTCGTTTGTCGATGCAAACAACATGGTGACAGATCTCACCTGCTACTCGGCACCCCCCAACGTCAATGGGGTTCCCATCCGGGAGCAACCGAACTACGCTTTCATCATCGGGAACGGTGGCCTGTGGATTCCAGGGTACAGTGATGACACGACGCTGAAAGCGGATTACCCCTTTGCATCCAACGACGAGATCGCAGACCGCCGGATCGAAGTCACTGCAGATCGGGTGCTCGTGGCCCTCCCGAAGGGTTCTCTTCCGAGGGATAACCAATATCAGGTGGCCTACGTGGTCTACTCTGATTTCGGGGTGAAGAACATCGAACCTGGTCCAGTAGAGTACCTCCAACTGGGAGTCGTGAACCTGACGTTCGATGAGGACCTGAAAGCCAAGAGGACATAGGATGGCTGATCCGAAAAACATCCTGCCGGGGATGATCGTACAGAACCCGGCCCCGTTCGCGGTGGAGAGCCAGGATCACATGACCGCGGTGAGGTCTCAAGTAGACCGCATCGTGGCCGAGATGATGAAGGTCATCCCATCCAACTATGTCTCTCAGGTTCAGGGTCCGTTCTACACCATGGAGTTTCAGGCTCTAGCGGAACGTCTAGCGGATTTTCAGATTACAGTTCAAGAGGTCCTCGCTGACTCGTCCTATGATTTCACTCGGTCGGAGGTCTTGTACCAAATTCTTGGGGCCTTGGTTTTCCCCGATGCTAACGCAACGAACGGCTGGCCCACCATCGAAGGGGACACAACCTACAGGACATTCCTTCAAAGGATGGTCTCCCTCATCCTCATGGGGGCAACACAAGCCTCGGTTCAAGGTGGCGTTGAAGCTCTGACGAGTGCCTCGGTTGAAATCGTGGATCGGGCTTTGGCGGCCCGCCAATTAAAAGGCGGGGGATCTGCTTGGGGTCCGGAAGACCAATTCACTTTCGAGATCAACGTCAGTGATACTCGACCGATTCTCGTGACTGACGAAATCCATACCATTACATCTTCCCTAACTTTCCCTTTGGATGAGCTGAACATTGACCCTGAGTCGGTTCGGATCTGGAATACTGCGAGAACCATCGAGTACTATGGTCCTTACTCCTACGGGGTGACTCGGGATTTCAACATCATCCCGGAGAACGGGGCAACTCCTCTCACAATTGAGCTGACACTGGATTCCAGGTTGACCGTGGGATCCGTAGTTTTGGTGGACTACACTCGGTACATTGAAAAGTTTCCGGATAATCCGTTCATCCTTCAGAAGAATGTCGATATCGTCATGCGGGCACTCAAACCCGCCCAATCCCTCTACGACTATCGGCATTTGTTTCATGAGGTCTTCTCCCCCCTGATTCAAGGTGAAGGGGTTCAGGTCTGGGACCTCTTCATGTATAAGTACGAGGACCTCCGTCGATTCTGGCTGGGGGTTCATGCGGTTGTAGGAACGGGGGGGGTTACTCTTACAGATCGGTCCTTGTTCCGAGACACGACTCGGGATTTCAGCTCAATCCCGTCCGGGTCCATCCTGACCATCTCGGCAGGAGCCAATCAGGGGAACTACCGGGTGCAAGAGGTTCGCGTGTTCCCCGTGGGGGATGATCCCTATCCGAGGGCTTATACGACATCCCCCACAGGATTGTCTGGGTTCGTGACAGTCCTTGGCTCGGAAGTGACTGACATCAACAGCACTCACAACTTTGCCACGGTGGTTGAAGACGAACTTCTGACGATCTCTGCTGGGCCGAATGCGGGGGTGTACCGGATTTACTCCTTGCAGGGTCTCAATGGTGGGGTGATCGGGCACTTCAACCCGCCTATGGGGGCTCAGTACCTGACCGTTCGGTTATCCCCTTCCCTTCTTCGGGTGGAAGGTTGGATGAATGCTGTGGCTACTGGACAAGGATATTACGTCGGGGTGGACCGTCTTGGAATGCAAGATCCGCATTTCGAGGATGGGGAAGATGCCAGTCAGTTTTTCTTTTTGTGACGGGTGAAGCGTGGCGATTTGGGGTGTAAAACAAGATGGCAGTAGCGATTTCACAAGTATCACTCTCGCCATTGCGGCTTCATTTCCCGGGGACACCGTTGAGATCCGGGACTCTGAGACCTATGTAGAAAACATCGCAATCAGCATCCTCAACCTTACCATTAGGGTTGCTGCGGGATGCTCCCCGACCCTTCAATCCGCTGCCGGAAATGCCATATCCGTAGGTGCGGGAAGGGATAACTGTCAGATCCTGGGTTTTGATGATACGCATAGATTGACCATCGAGTGTTTGGGGGCCGGAAATGCAATCTACCTCGCAGGCAACCTAACCAATTTCCTCATTGATTTCGTCAACATTGTAGGTGTCAATGCTACAGGCATGTTTGGGGATGGTGCAATCACCGGAGACCTTGATGTCCTGAATTCTTCTTTCACAGTTCATACATGCTTCTATAGTGCTTTGGGTTTCTCCAATATTTCAATCAGACTCAGCACCTTTGAGTGTCAGGAGTTGTACCGGGGCGACGTTTGCGGCACCAAATTTGAACGATGCATCGTTCGGGCAGAAGACCTGTTCTTGCCCGTCGGTGTGACGATGGCAATCACGGAGACGGGTTTCCTCAATTGCCTCCTGTTGTGTTTCAAGACAGCAGGTGTTGAACCCTTCCTGCATATCTTCCAAACGCCTTCCATCTCGTTTTTCATGGCTAACACCACCATTGTAGGCAGAACGCTCTATGCGTTGTCATCAGTCACAGCTGTCAGTTCTGATGCGGCAGATAACTCCGGGATACTGGATGCCAACGTAATCATCAGTGGTTTTCGGGTCTGGGTTACCTCGACGGCCGTGTGGAATACCGCTTCAGCCGGACCTTACGTCACCTATAGCGGTTTGGGCTATGGGGGACTAGCAGTACCCGGTATTGGTTCTGTGAATGCCGATCCTGAATTTGTGGATATTGCGGGCGATGATTGTCACCTGAAAAGCACTTCCCCTTGTCGGGGCATCGGTTCAGATCTTAGTGGGTTCGGTGTTGTAGATGATCTAGATGGGGAACCTCGTCCAGCTGGCCTGACCGATGTTGGGTGCTACGTTTATGTGTCGCCTGTTTTCCCCGAAGTCGTCGATGCGGACCATGTTGCCGAAACTATGGTTCGTGTGAATTTCAGTGTAGCCATGAGCCCTACGGGACTCCTGTCTGGATGGACAATCACGGGGGATGGTTCCCCGACGGTGACCTTGGTCACGATCAGCTTGTCGGGTTTGTACGTCACCCTGTCCTTGGATCAGGAACCCACCCTGGGGGAGGTCTACACAGTCACGGCCCCACTCACGGCTGAAAGCCTGACGGGGGACCTGATTGACCCTGCACATCGGGATGCCACTTACACAGGGCTTTCGTTCGCTTACACGCTGACCGCTGTGACTCCGACAACGGTTCTAGCTACGTTCACCAACGTCCCCCTCCCATCTGTGGGGGATATCTCCAATTGGAGCTTCTCTAACGTCACTTCTTATCCGATCTCGTTGACACCTTTGTCTGTGGACTATCCCTACGCGGGGGATCCTCTGCATGTTCTTATCACCGTCAAAGGGATGACGACCATCTGGTACAGTGGTCAACTGACACTTCCCATCCCCAGGGCTTTCCTTGGAAGACCCCGGGCACCCATTCCGATGTTCTTTGGTCTGGGAGGTGCTGCTAGGGACGTTCTGTGGACCAGGAAAGGCCCTCTAGTGAAAGACTGGGGGGATGACACCCCCGCTACAATCAAAGACGTTCATGTGTACGTTGGGGCCGTTCAGGCCGAAGTCACCGTAGCCGACGTCAATCCTTTCACGGGAAGGATTCAACTGGATATCCCCGTTCCTTTGCTCGTCCCGGGAGATCCCGATGCCCTGGTCACGGTGGATTACCGGTGGATTGCGTCCCCCATCATGGAACTGTCGGGCCTCAATATGGATGGCCTGGTTCTCAACAAGTGGGATCGCAATGGGAGGCTGCCCCGGGGAAGCCGATTCCCGATGGGCGTTGTCTTGGGTCCGAAGCATCGACCCGACCCGATGCAAATTGGCTGGCGGTTCATCGGGTTTGAGCGTGCGGCTTCGGCTATGCTCAACGCCCCCACCACTTTGGCTTTGAATCAGAGTACGGCGACGGACTCGGTTCCTTTCTTCTATCGCAGGCAACCGAGTCTTTTGGGGACTTGGGAAGCAACCCAATCCCCTGCCGATGCTTCCTGGAGTCTATTTGGAACTGACTCGGGATTCCTGACTACATCTGGGGAGTACCTCGGAACCTACACCCTCGAGGATGCCAACTCGGGTATCTATGA
>Ga0265297_10010530_pt1 | contig 11601 bp, 8 predicted proteins | sample Munlanlwell13791_FD_192502 | JGI IMG/M metagenome (GOLD analysis project Ga0265297, IMG submission 192502) | Leachate microbial communities from a municipal landfill in Southern Ontario, Canada - Leachate well 137-91 | ecosystem: Engineered > Solid waste > Landfill > Unclassified | place...
ACGGGTCCATCGCTCCGGACTGCGCAAAGGCAGATGATGAGGCGGCCAACATAAAAACAACCAGCAGTTTTTTCATTTATTCTTCTTCATCCACTTGCCGTCTTTCCCGGAAATCCATTTCTTTCCCTCGGGGCGCACATCGACCTTCTTGTTAAAATCGACGGGATTTTCTCCCGCAAACGGGCCCACGAATGTCCCGGACAGCCGGTATCCCTTTCCGTCCTTATCCGGGACCTTGGTCAATACTATAAGCTTCTTCCCTGCATATTCCCTGAGCGGCATGATGAGTTTGCCGTTCATCATTAATTGTTCTATAACCGGGCGGGGCGCGTAATCCATCTGGTTGGTTATGACTATGACTTCGAAAGGGGCGCGTTCCAGCCAACCGGCCGTTACCTGCCCGGACTTTATATGAACGTTCCGGCAGCCCATGGACTCCAACCTGTCTTCCGCCTGCTGCGCAAGTTTTTCCGATGATTCCACACAATATACCCGGCCCGCGAGCATGGAGAATACGGCCGCCTGGTAACCGCCTTCGACCCCGATTATAAGGACCTTATCCCGGGCTTTTAAGTCCGCCATCCTGGCGACCAACGCGACAAAATACGCCGGAGGTATAGCCTCGTCCTCGCCGACAGGGAGGGATATATCATCATAAGCATATTCCCTCATCCCTTCGGGAACGAACTTATGCCTTTCTACGGCATCTATAGCGCCGGTTATCCTCGCGTCCTTTATCCCGCGCGATATCACCTGCGAATCCACCATCATGCCGCGCCGCCGGGCATAATCATCGGCCTGCTGCGCAAAAACGCAGGATGAAACGGCTGCCGCGCATAGGGCCGCGAGGACCTTCTTCATCATTTTACCTGCATATACCCGGCCATAGGATCGACCGGTTGTTCGTCTATCCATATCTCGAAATGTAGGTGCGAGACCATGCAGGGATTCCAGGCGTTGCCGGTCTTTCCGACTTCCCCTATTATGTCGCCCCTCTTCACCTTTTCCCCGCGAGGGTCCACAAAACTTTTTGAGAGATGCCCGTATACGGTCCTTGAACCGTCTATGTGGTTGATCACCACGAAATTCCCCATACCGCGGTTGTGTTTAGAAACGGCGTTGCCGGATTTCGCAGCGTAAACAGGGGTCCCGACGGGAGCGGTCAGGTCCACACCCAGGTGGAGGCGTCCTCCACGGCGCTTGGCGCCGAAGGTACCGTCGCCGTAACAATCGCTTCGTATCTTCGCTTCAGTGGTCGCTACCGGCACTATGAACTTCGGCTCCATTAACCGGAACGAAAATATCCTTAACGGCTTGTAAAGCGCCGCCGCAAGGATGACAACAACCGCTATGGCCGCGATTACCTTGATCTTCTTGAGCATCCTTATTTCCTCTCCCCTGTCCTTTTTTGTATCCAATCAATGATGTAACCGGCTATCTCTTCCCTGCGCGTTTCCCTAAGAAGCTCATGATAAAGCCCGTCATAGACCTTCAGTTCCTTGTCTATGGACGGTATTTTCTCGAAAAGTTCCCTTACGCCGTCGGCTTCGACCACCTTGTCGTCGCTGCCCTGCAGGAAAAGCAGCGGGACTTTTATCCCGCCTGCGTTATCGAAGACGAACCTCATGGCCTTTGTCATCTGCAAAAACAAGCCGAATGATATGACGCGCTGGGAATTCTTGTCCGCTTTTGTCTCTTCTATAAGCGCAGCGTCATGCGTAAGCCATTCATAAGGTATCCTGTTTGGGGTCGTCAGCCAGGGGAACAAGGCCGCGATAAACCGTGCGGCCCCGTACTCTATCCCTCCGGGAGGGTTTTTAAGCTTAACGGCGGGAGCGCTGCAGATCACGCCCGTTATCGTATCGCCGTATTTTATCGAATAATCGAGCGCCAGCAGGCCGCCCATGCTCAGGCCCGCTACAAATACATCTTCGCGCAGCGTCTCGACCTTGGCTATCTCGATCATCTGCCTGAGGTCCGAGACGAGGTCGTCGAAATCTCCCGTGGCCCCGCTGGTCATAAAGGAAAGCAGCAATACCGGCGCCGTAAAGCCGTTCGCCGAAATACGCATACTTAAGGAAATTCTCCCCGAGCCCGTGCGCCATGACAAGCACTGCCTTCGGGTCCGCGGGGATGAACGCCTTATATGCTATGTTCTGGGCGTCTTTGTTCTTGAAAGACCCTTCGAATCTCAAATCCTGCCCTCAGCTCCTGTACAACTCGTCAAAAACTTCCTTATATTTCTCCGCGACAACCTTGCGCTTTACCTTGAGGGACGGGGTCATCTCGCCCTCCTCTATCTTCAAGGGCCTGTCCAGTAGCCTGAATCTCTTTATCCTCTCATAACCGGGCAGGGCCTTCTGTTTTTCTTCTATCCTGCCCTTTATGAACTCCTCGACACGCGGATGGGCTGCCAGTTCCTCCGGCTTAAGGTAAGGTATCCCAAGTCTTATCGCGAGCCCTTTCAACGCGTTAAAATCCGGGACTACTATCGCTGTCAGGTAAGGCCTCCTGTCCCCATGGATCACTATCTCCTGTATGTACGAATCGCTTTTTATGAGGTTCTCTATATTGAGCGGCGCTATATTCTTCCCGCCGGCGGTTATTATTATGTCTTTCTTGCGGTCGGTTATATAAAGGAACCCGTCATCGTCGAAATGCCCCACGTCCCCGGTATGGAACCAGCCCTCGCCGTCTATTGCCTCGGCTGTGGCCTTTTCGTTATTATAGTACCTCTTCATTACCGTAGGGCCTTTTACCAATATTTCTCCGTCGGAGGACATCCTTACCTCCACGTCCTTGAGGGGTTTTCCTACGGAGCCGAACCTGAGGGCCTTGAAAGTATTAACCGTCACTACCGGGGATGTCTCGGTAAGGCCGTAGCCCTCGAATATAAATATCCCGACCGAAAAGAAAAACTCGGCAAGCTCCCTTGAGAGCGGAGCGCCGCCTGAGATGAAGAATTTGATCCTTCCGCCGACCGCCTCCTTTATCTTGGAGAATACGCATATCCTGGCGATATTGTACTCGAGCCAAAGGCCCGGGCTTATATCCAGCTTATTGAAAATAGCGTCGGAGTATTTTTTGGCTGTCGCGAACGCCTTTTCGAGGGCTTTTCTTTCGCCCGGTTTTTTCACGGAGGCCTTTTCCATTATTCCCGCGTAAAGTTTCTCGTAGAACCTCGGAGGAGCACACATATAAGTGGGCCTGATCTCTTTAAGGTCCGAGGCCACCGACTCCATGCTCCCGGCATAAGCGATCGTCCCGCCGATGAGCAGCGTAAAATAATAGCTGGCCATCCTTTCGAACACATGCGATAGCGGCAGGAAAGAAAGGCAGACGTCTTTCTCGTCAAAAGGAAGAACGTCTACCGACACCCTGCAGTTGGAAAGGAAATTTCCGTGCGTAAGGCAGACGCCTTTTGCCGGGCCTGTTGTGCCCGAGGTATATATTATAGAGGCCAGGTCGTCCTTGCCGGCCGACCTGAGGCGTGATTCGAATTCCACGCGGACTTCGGAAGCTTTCGCCGCCCCGGTCTTCATGACCTCTTTCAAAGAGATCATATCTGCGCCCGGCAATCTCTCCGGAGGGTCCATCATTATTATTTTCCTGAGCGAAGGGATGTCCTTTTTTACGGAGAGCACTTTTTCGAGTTGTTCGGCGGTCGAAACTATAGCCATGGCTGAATCCGAATCCGAGATTATATGCGCCATCTGGTTCGGGACATCGGTAGGGTATATGGGGACATCGACACAGCCTGATGAAAGGACGGCCAGGTCGGAGAAAGCCCACTCCGGCCTGTTCTCGGAAAGGATGGCGACTTTTTCGCCGGGTTTAAGTCCCAAGGCGATAAGCCCGAAAGCGAGGTCTTTTACCTTGTCCTCGAATTCCGACCAGGTTATATCGCGGTATCTGCCATCGCGTTTATACCGGAGGGCGCACCTGCTGCCATACCTGTCCGCCCTCGCGAAAAACATCAAAGGAATAGTGTCTTCACGCATCGAGACTCTCTTAGAACATCACTTTGCGCGCGCGATTCATCCCTATTGCGAGCTTGAGCAGGTTGACCCTCTTCAGGCCCTTCTTTATGACGTTCATCCTGGACTGGCCTTTGGGCGTCTCTGAAACGGTGAAGAAATCCTGCGCCAGCTCTATGATCAGTTCCGGGTATTCCTTGAAAAATTCGGGATGTTTCAACGCGAAGTTAGAGATACCTTTATATCTCTTCAGGTCCTTAAGGACGAAAGAGCTTTCGAGGCGCTTGCGGTATCCGGCAAGGCCTTTCTCCGAGAAATCATTGTTTTTCCTTGCTTCTATTATCGTTTCGGCCGCGGCAAGGCCCGAGGCCATCGCGAGGTTAGACCCTTCATGATACAGGGGATTCATGTTAACGAAACCTGCTGCGTCGCCGGCTATGATAAGCCCGTCCATGGTCAATTTAGGGAGGTGGTCATAGCCGAATTCCGGTATCATGTGCGCGGAATACTCAAGAAGCTTCCCTCCCTTTATATAGCGCTTTATCGACGGGTGCTCCTTGAAAGATTCTATTATGTCATTCGGGGTAAGCTTGTTGTTCTTTAGATCGTTCGTGGATACTCCGACGCCTATGGATACGGTATCCTTGTTAGTATATATGAATGCTGATCCTACGAGGCCCTTAACAGAACCCCCGAAATACTCCAGCGAAGCGCCCTCATCGCCATCAAGGTTGAACCTTTGCTCTATCGTCTCCTTCGGCAGTTCGATGACTTCCTTGCAGCAGGTGACCATGTGCTCGGGTATATGTTTTTCCCTGAGCCCCAGGCCCTGCGCCAGCAGGGAAGTGACGCCTTCGGCTATCACTATCGTGTCCGCGAAAAGGTCCCCGTCCTCAAGGCGGGTCTTCACGCCGACAGCCTTGCCGTTCTCGACTATAACCTTATCGACAACCGCCTCGTTGAGTATCATGACCCCGGCTTCCTCGGCTTTCGAGGCATACCATGCGTCGAATTTCCCGCGCAGGACCGAAAAAGTATTGTTATAGGGGGGCTTGTTGAAATCCTCGAACCTCATGGCAAGCTGGAGCTCGGAGTCGTCGGAAAGCACCGAGAACTTCTTCTGCACTATCCTCCTCTCGACGGGCGCCTCTTCCCAAAAGTTGGGTATCACCTTATTAAGTATCGTGGAATAAAGTATCCCTCCCATTACGTTCTTGGACCCGGGCTTCTCCCCGCGCTCGAGAAGCACTACGCTCAATCCCGCTTTCGCGAGGGTATAAGCGCATGTCGTCCCGGCAGGGCCCGCTCCTACGACTATACAATCGAATTTCTCACCGCTTGCCATTATGTGGTCTCCTGTTTACATTGATTATAGCCCCCATGCCGGAGGGCTGTCAAATACGCTTATTCTTCTATCAGGGCTTTTATCTGGGGAAGCATCTTCCGCGTCTCTTCCTCTCCCCGTTTTATGAGCTCTTCGGCTTTGTAGAGCTCGAACCAGACCGCGTTCGACAGTATCGGATGGATAACGCAATCCGCGTCACGGGACGACGCCTCAGCCAGGACATACTGCATGGCCAGCGAGGTGTTCATCATGACGTCGAAAACGTTGGGTGCAAAGGTCCGGCGGGCCCAGTTATTGAAATTATATTTTATCCACGCGAAGACGGAGCCCTTAGCGAGCCTGGCCTCTTCCCTGAGACGCCTATCCTCGAACTCGACGAATATCTTGCGCATCTCTTCCTGGCTCGGGAGGCAGTTGACGGCTATTATCTTGCTTGCGCCGCCCTTCACCAGGACATCTATCGGGACCGGGTCCAGCGTCCCTCCGTCGATAAAGAAATCGTCGCCGTACCTTACAGGTTTAATTAGCGCAGGGATCGAGCAGGTCGCGCGCAAGGCGTCGACAAGGCTGCCCTGGTCAATTACGATGTTCTCCCGCGAACGCAGGGTGTTGGCGACTATCTTGAACGGTATGCGCGTATCATGGAAGGTCTTGTTGCCCAGGTATTCCCTGAATAACCGCTTGATGCCGTTGCCGTTCAGGAAGCCGTGCAGCGGCATGAGGGAAAAATCGGCCAGTGAAAACAGCGTCTTCTTTTTCTTGAAACTCAAAGCGACCTTTTCTATCTCTGAAGAACGCCCCGATGACCGCCCCTATGGAACTGCCTGCCACGAAATCTACCGGGATCTTCTCCTCTTCCAGCACCTTGATGACGCCGATATGGACAAGCCCGAGCGCCGCCCCGGAACCAAGCGAAAGGCCGACGAGTATCCTTCCTATCTCCCTGGCGATCCTCCTGACCGCCCTCGAATAGAGGCATTCGGGCACTGCAAGCACCGGAGGCAGGCCTGCCGCCATCATCCCGGCAAGGAAACCGAGGTCCGGCAAGGTCGCATATGCCTTATGGCCCAACAGCTTTACCTCCTCTTCGAAACTCTTGGTCATCACGAATTCGTTTATTACGGCCCTTATGACCTTATCCGGGTCCTTGACCGTCTTTTTCAATTCGTCGATGATCCTCCCTGTCGCCTTCAGGTTATGCTCGCCGGAATCCGTCACCACGTGTATAAGGTCGGATTGGGTAAGCACGGCATAAACGGGTTTATCCATCTCCGACGGCATATCAACGACTATGTAATTGAATTCGGACGCTATCGAGCTAAGCAGGGAGATCACTTCGGACGGTTCTATGTCCGCCGACGAAGCGCAGGAAAGGCTCAATAGGTGTATCCCTCCCGGCTCATACTTTACGACTTTGGACCTTACATCATCGTAGCTGAGGATGCCGGAACCAAGGACGATACACTGCGGTTGCCCGTCCATATGAAGCGTGGAAGCGCATTCTTCTCCGGAGAGGCTCATGTCTATCAAAATGACCTTCTTGCGCGTTTCGTAGGCCAGGGCGATGGCCAGGTTCGCAGAATACATAGTCCTGCCGGCTTTCTTAGCCATGCCGTAAACCGATATTATCGTCGATTCGAAGACCGCCTTAGTCTTGGATTCTTTCTTCTTCAGGCGCCTGGAAAGCGATTCGCTGAGTCTGACGGCAAGCTGCGGAATGTCGCTTAGCAATAGATCAAAATTTTTCTTGTCAATGCGCAGGACCAGCGAATCGTTCATTATCCTTACGGAGGCCGAATGGGGTTCGTTGGTAAGCAGGGAGACTATCCCGACATAATCACCCCTATGCAGATATATAAGGGCCCTCTCCTCTCCCGATGGGGTATTGACAAACACCTTTGCCCGGCCCGATACCATGCAATAAAAAGAATCCGCGGGGGTACCCTCGCGGTAGAGAAGGTGGTCTCTCCTGTACTCAACCAGGTAGCAGCGCTCCTCAATGAGTTTTTGCGCGGCCTGCGGCAGGTCGGCGAACAGCGGTATTTTCTTTATGACCGCAGCTTTATCTAAATTATTAATATTGGCAGGGCTCATCTCTTTTATTATATAGGCTGGAAAACAAAATGGCAAGCGCAATGGCGCTTGCCATTTTGAACCTCCTGCTTCTACTGCAACCGGAAATCCTGCATCGACCGACAAAGGGAGGCAACCTACGCCTTTGACCTTTTCTCCGGTTTCGGTAACCTCGCCGCCCTGCCGTGCCACCTGGAATGGCCTCGGTTTAGGCCCGGGGTTTTGCGTCACGCCCTTTCGGCCCTGATGGGGGTGGGCCCGCTTTGGGATTTTCGGACCCAGCGTCAAGTCCGACCGCCGGCCGGACTGCCCCTTTCGGTCAATTAAAGTATGCCATATACCGCTGGAATTTCAAGACCCGCAAGCGCTATTTTTAAGCATTTTGTCCATGTTGTCACGGGCAGGAAGATACTCCGGATCTATCTCAACGGCTTTCTTGAAATCGCGCAGCGCCTCTTCTTCCCTGCCGAGATTACCGAGACAGGCACCCCGGTTCCCGTACGCTTCCGTGCATTTGGGGTTGATCTCTATCGCTTCGTTGAAATCCTCGATAGCCTTATCCAACTGCCCCATTTTTATATAAACAATGCCGCGATTATAATATGACTTATAGGAAACGGAATTAAGCTTTATAGCAAAAGAATAATCATCTATGGCCTTGCTAAAATTACCCGCCTTAAAGTATATATTCCCTCTGTTGGTATAAATATCCGAAGAATAAACATCTATCCCGGCAGCTTTATCGTACTCTTTCGCCGCCTCATCGAACCTGCCGATATTCGCGTATGCTACACCCCTCCCGATATAAGCCTCGACACTCGGGTAATTCCTTACGGCATCCGTCCAAAGCGAGATATTATCTTTCCATACGCGGCATCTCTGCGATGAAAGCGCGGACAATACAAAGATCGCCGCGGCGGCCAACACGACAACTGATATTTTTACCGCCGTATTTTTTACGCGGCAAAAACGGCAGACCGCTTCCGCTAAAACATAAAACAACCCTATATAAGCGATATAGACATACCGGTCGGCAGCAACGGCCCTGCCGAGCGGTATGACCTTAATGACGGGCAGCAGTACGACGAGAAAAAAGAGGGAGCCGAAGGCCGCCTTTCTCGTGTATCTCGCGGAGAATGTCACCGCGGCGGTAACGGCCGCCAACGCCGGTAACGAATATAAAAGTATATCCCTCACGGCGGAAGGGACATCTGACGGGTAGGGATAGAACGCCGAAAGCCCGACGGGGAAAATGAGTTTCTTCAGGTAGAAGACCAGCCCGTAAACGGCGAATGCCGTGTTATTGAGCAAGCCGTGGTCAAGATGCGCGGCTTTGCCCAAACTTTGCTGAGCAAGGTATCCGGCCGCGCCGAAGATACAGGCTATAATGAAATAAGGTATTTTATCGAGAAAAGCTTTTCTGTCGACCTTCCTGCGAGTGAAATAATCCATTACGAAAAGCAGGGCGGGCAGCGTAATGGCCATCGTCTTCGAGAGCATGGAAAATATGAACATACTGACCGAGACGGAATAATCAACCGCCTTTTTCGCTCCCCGCAGGTAACGGATATAAAATATCAGCGAGAGCATGAAGAAGAACGAATACAGGACATCCCTCCTCTCGGATATCCATGCTACCGACTCGACATGCATCGGGTGGATGCCGAAAAACAGCGCGGTAATGAAAGAGACCGCGGCGCTCCCGCTGATAAGGTATATGAACCAGAAGACGAGCAGGCAATTCGCCAAGTGCAGGATCAAGTTATCGGCGTGGTAGATAAACGGATCATCCGTGCCCGCGATACGGTATTCAACGGCGTATGAAAGCATGGCAAGCGGGGCATAGTTCTCGCAGACAGCGGAAGTGAACATGGTCTTGATATTCCGGGGAGAGATGTCGCGGACCAGCTTGTTCTCGGCAATGAAGCGGTTGTCATCCCAAAGCGTGAACCCGTTACAAAGGCAGGGGTATAAAGAAACAAAGGTTATGACGATAAGTATGAACAATACCGCCGGTATTTTGTATCGGTACATTTTCGCCTTTTAAGCGTAACCCAGCATCTTGAGGGCCTGCGGGTCCTTGCGCCAGTTCTCATGGACCTTGACCCATAATTCAAGGTAGACATGCCGATCTAATAATCTTTGGAGGTCCTTACGCGCCGCTTCCCCGATCTTTTTCAGGGTCTGCCCTTTATGTCCTACGATTATCTTCTTCTGGGAATGCCTCTCGACATATATCGTGGCCCGTATATAGGTCACTTTCTTCGGCCTTTCGGCGAACTCTTCGATAAGGACAGCCAGGGAATGAGGAACTTCTTCATGGGTCAATTCAAGCGCTTTCTCCCTTACGGTCTCGCCCGCCAGGAAACGCTCCGTCTTATCGGTAAATTGCCCGTCCGGAAAATATTTCCTGCCTTCAGGCAGGTATTCTATCGTCTTGCGCAGCAGCACGTCCATGTTATCGCCGTTTACGGCCGAGACAGGTATTATCTCCTTGAAACCGTGAAGGCCGGCGGCCTCTTCTATCAACGGGAGGGCAAGCGATTTGCTGCGAAGGTCCACTTTGTTTATAAGGAGTATGGACGGCTTCCCGGAGTCCTTTATGAGGCCAAAGATGAGCTTGTCCTCATCCGTAATGCCGCGGGTCACGTCTATAATGGCTATCACGAGATCGACATCCAACAGGCAATCCTTGGCAACCTTGGTTATGCGTTTACCGAGCAGGTTCTTGGGCTTGTGTATGCCGGGGGTATCCACGAATATGACCTGGGCCTCTCCTGTGGTCAATATCCCCTGTATCCTGTCGCGCGTCGTCTCAGGTTTCTCGGTAACTATCGCGACCTTTTCCCCGACCAGCCTGTTGAGGACCGTGGACTTGCCCACATTAGGCCTTCCGACTATCGCGACAAACCCCGACCTGAATTTCTTTTCCACGTCCATATCAGTAAAGTTCTCCAGCCTTCAGCTCTTTAAGCCAGCGCCTTTCGAGTTCTTTTTGTGTCACGTAAAGCCTCTTCTCTGCCGCCTGTTCGAATGCCATACCGGTCCCAAGCAGGAGCAGCAGCTCCCTTATGGTGTGCTTATTATATCTTTTCATCAGGTATTTTGCCATCGAATAAGACTCCTGGGCGGCAAGCATGTACTGAACTTCATCGGAAGAGGAGGACAGCACTGAATCCAGCTTCCCGAACGGTATAAGTATATCGTTCTTGACGGCATTCTTTAGTATCCTAAGGTCCTTACCGGCATATTTGTACCCCTCATAATACGCCAGGCCTTCCTGAAGCCAGTCGGGCGCCTTGCCCCGCGAGATATCGGTGACCAGCAGGTGCGTATACTCATGCCAGATTATGCCACGCAATTCTTCCTTCGAGAAACCGGAGCCCACGAAAGGCAGGCGTATCTTTCCGTCATAAACACCCCCGGCATTGACCTTCCAATCGCGGACCGCCTCAAAATCTTCCTTATTATATAGGATAACGGTTATCCTGTAATCCGGCATCAGGCCGAATTCCTGTCCCAATATGCGGTATGCTTCCTGCAGGTAATAACGGACATTGTAACCCGTCCTGGCTCCCTCCTTGGCATACCTTATATCGAATTGGTCCATCCCCAGAGAACGGTATTCTTTTTCGATCCGGATCTCGGTCTCCGCCTTGTCCATCCTCTTCCTGAGGTCGTCTGCACAGGCAAGATCGGGCTGTATTTCGATCAGTTTTGTCCAAAGGTCCCTGGCGCCCTCAAGGTTCCCCGAGTTGTATCTGATGTCGCCGAGGATATAAAGGGCTGCGGTATCATTGCAGTTGAGGCTCAGGGCCAATTGCGCGTATTCGGCCGCAGGGGCAAAAGCCCTTTTTTCGTACTCGTATTCGGCCTGCTTGGAATAAGCTTCGGCGAGGTTCTTCTCGACGGTAGAGTTGCCCCTGTTGAGCCTGAGGGCCTGCTCGAAATACGATATTGCGGACTTATAAGCGCCTTTATTATAGGCCTCTACCCCCGCCTGGTTATAAGCCGCCGCAGCCACCGGGTCTTCCCTGACCGTAAGAGCGCAAGCACGGGAAACCGCGGCAAACATAGCTAACATTATCAGGATTTTGAGTATCTGGGATTTCATGTTATAATCAGTATACCTTAACCCAAAAGACATGTCCATATGAGCAAAAAACCTTTTTATGAACTGGTAAAGATCATGGCGCGCCTGCGAGC
>Ga0265297_10010531_pt1 | contig 11601 bp, 16 predicted proteins | sample Munlanlwell13791_FD_192502 | JGI IMG/M metagenome (GOLD analysis project Ga0265297, IMG submission 192502) | Leachate microbial communities from a municipal landfill in Southern Ontario, Canada - Leachate well 137-91 | ecosystem: Engineered > Solid waste > Landfill > Unclassified | place...
AGGCCACAACACGCATGTGCCGGCCTTCCTTCTTGACCGTAACCGTACGGGTCCACTCCGCCAGTCGTTGGGCAAGGAACATGTCATTGAGGGCACCGGCAACCGTTGGTATTTCGGTTGAGGTGCCGAATCGCTCTCGCCACCATTCACATGCTTTGTGGCGAGCGTAGCTGTCATGGTCAAGACAGATCCATTCGTTGTACCAATTGAGCCCGCACCTGTATCGCACTTTGAGAGAGACGGGGGAGCCTGGCTTTTCATGTGGGCCGATCGAAACTGAGTGAACCGCATAAGTCTGGGGTTCACCTGACAGGATGGCTTTACGCGAAGCCTCTGCCTCGTGCATTCGGCGTTCCGCTTCATCCTGTTGTTCAAGTCGCTCGATCTCACGCGGCGGAATCTCCCAACCACAGGCCGGACACACCTTGAGGGGACGCGGGAAAGACTCGTCACACCTGGCGCACACGTACATTGGAATGGTATCGCCAGAACCCAGAAGGTCTAAAGGTCCATGTTCGTCTATGCAGCCGGCAAAGTCAAGTACCAGGCAATATTCCTTGCTCGGGTCGATCCGCAGCCCGCGTCCCACCATTTGCGAGAACAACCCCGGCGAAAGGGTGGGTCGCAGTAAGACAATTGTGTCAATGTGCGGGGCGTCGAAGCCCTCGGTGAGCACGTTGACGCAGCACACGCACTTCAGGCGCTTTTCCTTGAAATTCGCGATGATCCGGTCACGTTCCCTTGTCTTCGTCTTAGACGTGACACAGGGAGCCTCTACGCCATATCTGGCCAGCTCGGCGCTAACACGATGGCAATGTTCAAGGTCGACGCAGAAGAAGATAGCAGACTTTCTACCTGCCTCTTGAATATACTGGATCGCACGAGCGACAGTGCGCGGCACGAGATCGCCCTTGTTGACGGCTTCCGATAGGGAACCGACGATATAATCGCCTCCTGAGTTACGCTTGACGCTCGACAGATCGAGCCCAACTTGCCCGACCTTTGTGCGAAGGTTACAAAGGTATCCGTCTCTGATAAGGTCGGTGATCTGCGCTTCATAGCATACGTAGTTCAGAATGTAGTTATCGTGACAGATTGGCCCACAGCCCATGCGAAATGGAGTAGCTGTCCACCCTACAACGCGAAGATTGGGATTGTACGACTGACACTCCGCGATGAATTGCCGATATTTCCCTTGACCGGCAGGCGGTATGCGATGAGCTTCATCGACGAAAAGGAAATCCCATGCCTTGAATTCGCCCGCCTTTTTGTAGATCGAGTCTATGGACGCATACGTGAATTGTGCGTCGTGCTCCCGCCGGCCAAGTCCTGCCGAGTAGATGCCCAGCTCGCGACCCATGTATCGAGCTAGCTTATCATGATTCTGTTGCACGAGTTCCTTGCGGTGAGCAAGCACGAGACCACGAACCCACGGTGATTGCGTGTACCAACGATGAATCAGCGCTGCCATCGTGACCGACTTGCCGGACCCGGTAGGAAGCACGGCACACGGGTTACCGGGGCGGTTGCAAATGCCGTGATGTACGGCATCGTTGCATTGGAGTTGGTAATTGCGAAGTGTGAAAATACTTCACCTCCTGCCGTGAATCTCGTACGCTTGGTTCTGGTGCCTGGTTCCGGGGCGAGTCTTATGACTGCGACTGACAAATCCCGATGCACTCGGACTCAGTATCTTCTTCTTCCGTGTCGTAGTAACGAGAAAGCTCCCCTCTTTCTATGCGTCCCCGAAACTCCTTCAAGGTTTCGTCTTTGAAAAAGTGTACATCCTCGCCGGTTCTCTCTCTAAATTCCTCTTCTACCCTCTCCCTCTCCGTGTAAACGTCCGGCAATCGCTCGTAGAGAACTTTCCAATGCTTTTTGCCAGCGCGGACACACCCACCGGAACAGTTGTTGTGCTTGAATCCAAGTCGGTATAAGAGTGGAATCTCAATTCCTGTCCATGCAATGAATTCATTAATGCAATCGTTTGTGATGTGCTCCTCTATTAGCGGGAACGTCACCCTGGCTGGCCACTTGTTTTTCTTTGCGGCAATCTTCTGGTATACCTGGACTAGCCGGTACGCCCGCTTCGGCTCATCCATTCCTATACCAAATACTAGCGTGTCGCCGTCCTTGTAAAATTTCTGTAGCCTCTCTGCTTTGAGTATCCTAGAACAGAATGGCATCCTGTCATTCGCAAGCGCGTGCGAGTCGTAAAATAGCTGCTCTGGTGTTCTGCCGTCCGAGTCGAAAACTATTTCGTGGTCCAGGAAACATTGCAGGTCATCTAGGAATCTGTATAAGTCGGGATGCTCCCATTTCGTGTCGTTAAAATATAGAATTACATCGCTCTTATGAAATTCGCGAAGTGCCCACCATGCGCAGTATGCTGACGCCTTACCGCCACTGACGGTTGCAATTACACTCACGGCGATCTCCAATCTAGGTGTTACTTACAATCTTGTGGTATTTACGTGGTTCGAACATATCAATTCCCTGAATACTGACGCCAGATTGCAAGATCAGCCTCCGCAGCCGTCATGCCGGGGAAGTCGCGCTTGATCTCATCGAGCCAAAGGTATTCCAATACTTCGTACTGCCCTTTAGTTGAAGGGGTAGACTTAGGGACGGTCATACCTTTTGCGCGGAGGTACTTCAGAATGTGGGTGTCAATCACGGCGTAACGTGCGTCACGTCGCGTATGAAGGAGGAAGTATCGAGCCGTCTTGTTACCAATGCCGGGAATGTCCGTCAAGTGGCTCAAGAGGCAGACGTCAAGACGCAACCCAAGGCTTGCGGCAACTGCCCCTTCAATTCGTGTATACTGGCCTAGCTTGTGATGACGCCAGAGATTCATGCGCCGAATCGGGCCAAGCCATCGCAAATAGTCACGCGGCAGGCGGGAAATGTTTCCAAATATGGCCGTCAGCTTCTCCGCCGTTCGCATTGCTGGCTTGTTAGCAACGAAGATGCAGAACAGGAAGAAGAGTTCAAGCTCGCGCGGTGTGCGGTCGTACTTCGTAACGCACCGCGGGTCGACAAGTAGCGCAGATGCAATCATATCTTCTCACTCGATTTCCAGGAGCCGCTGCTTCATCCAAGCGTACATCAATGTTTCTCTTCCATGATATAGCCCTTCAGCACGGTCACGTCCACTACGGCGCAGCACTTGAAGTCAGGTCCGCCCTGAAACTCGACAGCGATGCACTTCAGGTCATTGTCCTGCGAGATCACTTGCGATTCATCGCTGATATCGACCCCGTACTTTTGTTTGATCGCTACGCTGATATCACTGGCTTGACCGTTCCATGAGCAAAAGCAAGTTTCCATGTCGCTATAACGTGCAATTGCGTTGCCGGTCGATTCATGAGATTCGACCGTAGCACCAAGACCCCGGGCTCGTTCAATGAGCGGATTTCCGAGAGTTGAAACTGAAACAAGTGGAATTTCCTTACCGCTCCAACCGCCACCTCCGCCCTGTCTCCACTTGACGTGGCCCCCGCTATCTGGCTCCCGTGTTTCGTAGTCAATATAGTCAATCCCTTGCTCGTCAACTCCGTAGCCGACGGGATCGGAGTGGGCGAAAAATGCAGGAAGGAACAGAAGCCGCTCACAAGCGCGGTCTTGATCCTCTGTCGAGAGTCCCTTCCCAAGTTTATCGCATGTCCAGCGTGCGCCACTATCGGGGCCTTCAGTGTGGGCGGTAGCGAAACAACACTGCCGGCAAGATTGGGACACGATCTTGAGTGCCGGGGATTGTAGGCCGGTTGCATGACAGAGTTCCTTTGCGGGGCAGAAGCTACACTCGTACCAATCGGGGCGATCGCTGATTCGGGGTGGGATCTGATTGGAGGTGATGATCCGGAACGCTTTCGCCATGAGTTGCTCGAAGTATTGTTGATCGAACTTCACGCGTTCGGCGTAAAGTTCATCAGTGTCCTTATTCACCGCAACGTAGATAGCGCGGCGCATGCCAGTCAGGCCCATGTAGACCTGCATTTGGGCATAGTGCTTCGGTTTCGATTTCAGGACACCCTTCTTTTCGAGATCACTCCATGACTTTTTGTTGTGACTCTTGCACTCGAAGACGTGCCATGTTTTGGGGGCTTCGGGTAAGCCAAGCACAGCTCCATCCATGTGGCCACTTAGATGCCCGCCAAGAGCTGAGACGGCGTACTGTTCGTGAGTCTCTTCGTCGACCATGTGCACCGTGCATCCGATGCCTCGCAGCTCCGCGGCAACTCGCATCTCCTCCAGGTCGCCGGTCTCGAATAGTCGATACATGCGACCAGGAAACTCCTCAACACACGCTTGACGAAACGTGTACCAGAGACGACGTTCGCACGATTCACCAAGGATCGAGGCCCCTAGATAACCTCGCTGAGGCTCCGCGTCACCCTTAGCCTTGTGCCAGGCGTAAATCTTTTCAACGGTTTCTGAACGCGGGGGCAGGATGTTTTCTTTCGTGGTGGTCATATTAGCCCGTTCGTGCTACTGGATTTGTCAATGATGATATTGAAGTGGTCTACGGGATCGCAGACTTCTCGCCACATAATGCACGGCTTGCAATTACACACCTGGCTTTCGTCGAAATCGTGGGGAATGAGACCCAACTCCTGAAGCTCTATGACGTCGTTCGATAGGCAATCCGCGGAATGAAAAATCGTGAAGCGAACGGTATACCCTTCGCCGTAAGGGATCACGCCAAGAGCTACCGCCCGCTTCACGATGTTGACCCAAGGTGGGCTCATTTCTTCTTCACTGGCTTGAGTTCGACAGCGACCTTCGCCGGTTTTGCGGACACGAAGCCCGCGAGCTGTGCGAACACTTGAGGGTGGTTCTTCTGATACCACTTGTACCCCTTCTCGTCAAGTTCCTCGCTGGTCTTGACTTTGAGTGGAGCGAAGATGGGATTGCCGTCAATGGTGTTCGCGGCGCAGAAGTCCCGCATGGCGTTTGCGTCGGGCTTGTAGATCAGCTCGCGCCTGACTGTGACCTTCCAATAGTCGCTGATTTGCTTCGTCTTCTGGCCGGCTTCGGGGCCTGGAATGAGTTCAGCGATAGCTTCGGTATTGGCATCGAGCGCGGCTTGAGCTTCAGCTACTGCCTCCTTCAGCTCAGCCCGCTTCATGGCGAGTTCAAACAGCCGCCCTTCCGCTGTAGCTTGCGCATGAGCGATAGGCGCGATAGCCGCGGAATGCGCTTCAGCGCTCGCTGAGGGTATGCTGTCGAGGATCTCTTCGGGGGTAGGCATGGCGTGTAAAACCTCCTTCTTCTTACGTTCGTAAGCGGAGCATTTCCCGTCGTGATTCCTCTTCCGGCAGTCGATGCCATTGGAATCATCTTCCCTGAAGCAAAGGTACTTCCAACCATCAATGATGCGACAGGAAACACAATCAACGCAGATATTCATGTGAGACTCCAGGAAAAAAGGAAAGAGGGCAACCGATCTAGTGAGCCTTTATGGTCTAGTGTGCATCGAGCGGCTTGACCGTTTGCGGGTCTACCGGGCAGCGTGCATTACTTAATTGTTTCGCTCTAACTGAAGGGTTGCCCTCATTCCTGCCACCACGGAGAGGATCATGCCCAAGGCGGTTTGCCGGCTGTCTGCGCCGGAGGCGGAGCGACAGCGGCAACCGCGGCGGGCGGTGCGGCGGGGGGGGCCGGCTGAACGGGTGGGGTGGCTGCCGGTGGAGCTGCGGCAGGCGGGACGTAGGACGGGGCGGCTTGCGCCGGCGGAGACATGGGAGGGGCCGCGACGGGCGGGGCCGCTTGCGGCTGGTAGACGGGCTGCGCCGTCGGCGGGGTTTGAGGCTGATATGCTGCGGGAGCCGAAGCCACCGGAGCCGCGGCCGGCGGAGCGGCATAGGCGGCAGCCGGGGCGGCGGGTGGGGCATAGGCAGCCTGCGACGTTGGGGCCGGCTTCGATGCCTGTTCTGTGAGGTACTTGATAATCACGGGGTCTTGCGGGTGATAGTACCCGTTGACGTCGTTCTGATCGTTCTTCACGCGAACCGATACGTACATCCAGCGATTCACGAGCTGATCCGGATGCGTGATATTCACCAGCTCAACGGCGTAGAGAATGGCGGACAATTCGCGACGCGCGATCTCGACGGCCTGCGCGTTGGGATTGTCGAGATTCAGATTCGCGAAGACCTTGCGTCCCTTCATGGGGCCGTCGAAGATTTCCATTTCAAGCCAAAGGTACGAGCCGTTGCCCGACTTCGTTTGCTTCACTTCGGTTGAGCGAACAACGACAGGATACTTTCCGGGCGGGATGGGCTCAAACCCACGTGCGGGTTCGGTAGAGTTGCGATCGAAGCCGCCAGGGCCGAACGCATCAAAAGGGTTCGTCGACATGTCGTTCTCCAGGGTGAGAGAAAAAAGAGGTGACTTAAGTATAACCCGAGCTGGCCAAGTTGTCTAGCTGGGGTCTATGTATCGGTGCCGCAAGCCTTGCAGATCATCGCGAATCCCTTGCGGTTGCTACGGCTTGTGTAAACGCATTCCAGTCGAGCGGTAATTCATACGGAATCCGCCCAAAAACCCCCCTGCCGCCTCCTGGGTGCGAAGGCTTCTTCTGGGTGTAGAGGTATCGACCGCCGGTAATGTCCTGTCCGGTCTTGACCTTCTTCCCGAAGCCTGCATCTTCCGCCTTAATGATGACCTTGCTGTTACAGAACAAGATCAGATCAGCCCAAGCGTAGAGCTGCGATGCCGCCTTATGGTGAATGTTCCATACGAAGGAATCATACGAGCCCGCAATGGGATCGTCTACGCGCTTGATAGTCACGTGCCCAATGAGTATGGATGCCATCTTGCGATCACGACGCAAGGCGTCAAGCCAATCGGTCAAGCACGTCCAATACTTCAGGGTTTCGACGTAGCCCTTGCCGTACCCGTCAAGTACCTTCTCGATTGAATCCTTGCTGTAGTCGCGGCACACTTGCGCGTGCAACAACGGTTCAAGGGTCGAGGTAGAGTCAATCACCACGGTTCCGTGGTCGTGCGGTTGTTGGTGAAGAGCGTCTAGCCACCCGATGCAATCAGCATACGAGTTGACGGTGCCGGGCGTCTTCGCAACCGCTAGATCGTCGATGCCTTCTTCCCCCTTGATCTGAAGGAAGACGGGACGATCAGAAGATGCGGCGAAGGTAGACTTGCCGATCTTCTCAACGCCCAAGAGGATCATTCGCGGGGGGCGTATGATCGTCTCAGACGTGAGGGTAGAGAGATCAAAAGCCATAGCTACTCCATGAGGTGAAGGAATGGGAGCCAGCTAGCTAGCCTACCTTGGCCGGCTCCCGGTGTCAACCTACGGGCGCATCTTGCCGCCCGGTTTCCGGGGTTTCCGCTCACGCAAGGGCTTACCACCCTTCTTTCCCGCCTCCGTGGTGGGCTTGTGACGCGGCTTCTTCTCGCTCGTCACGTAGCCGGGGCGGTCTTCGTACTTCACAAAGTTGCGCGTGCCGCGTGCGTCTGCGGCTGCGTCGCCCTTCGTGTCATAAGGGCCCATGTCGAAGGGCACGCCGTTCTCGTCTTCGACGCCCACCGCATTGACCACCCACCAACCGTCAGCGCGTTCGGCAAGATATGTGTACCAACTCGGGAACTTGCCGGTCAATTCGTTCCACCGCTCCGCGCAAGCCTTGTCGTGTTCGAGGTTGCCGTATTTCAAGGGCTCCGGTCGACCGGGCATAAGGAAATGTTTCTCTGCCCATTGTCGCCCGAGTTCTGCCGCCTTGTTGTTCTTTCGCGGTCGTCTTCTCATGGTTACTCCCTTTCGGTCTCTTCGCAATGCCTGCGGGTTTCTTCGTACGCGTCCCAGTCGATTTCAGCGCAGCTATCGAGCGTAATAACGTCGACCTTGCGCGCTTGTTCAATCATTCGCTGCGCCCACTCTCCGGGTATCTCCCGTCGCGTGGTCTTCAGCTCGACCGCCGGCGCTCCGGGCTCCGGCGTGTCTAGTAGCTTGCGGAGGAACTTAGCGAAGCGTTCGCGCTCCGGGTCGAACCCTGCCGCCTTCATTTGGTTGAGTTGATATGCGTTCAAAGTAAGCCTTTCTAATCTCGGTGCGCTTGGAGTATCTAAACGGGGTGTCGCATTGCTGCGCGCAGAGACGGGGACGCGTCGAGTATTCGGCGCAGTAGGGATAGTGCAAGGGGTTGACTTCGTTGACGTCGACAAGGAACCACCACGCCCACAACGGGGCGGAGGGGTGCGCCTTCGTCCAGCGGGCAGCGCCGGCCAAGGCTTCGAGGGTGAGCGGGGCTAGGCTTCGCATGGTTCGGCCCTCCGTCCAGCGCAACCGCTGTTCTGGTAGTCTTCGGGGAGTTCAAAGCCGTTGAAGACGTCGCCAATCTTCGGGGAGTCGTCACAACCGCACGCGTAGACGTCCCCGTTAGGCTTCACTACAATGTCGTCACACGGGCAACGGTAGTTCTCGTCTTTCTCCCACCCTAGCACGGTTCGGGCGCGTCCGTTCGCTACCGGGATTCCGTGTTCTGTCGTGTTTCGGATGCTAACCCTGGAACGCTCGTTATCACGCGTGGTATAGCTCCGGTAAGATCGTCGCACGCGTGCGGCTTCCTCTTCCCACATTTCGGCGGTCTCTTCGTCTATTTCGTCGTGGTAATCGTCGCGTGAAAGGTCCGCGCATATTGCCCCGGATTTAGCTAGCTGGAACAGCATGCGAGAACGGCGCTTGTGTGTGCCATTCGTGACCACTAGAACCCCGCCCCAATCGCTTTCAATGTTCGGGTGCGCCATTGCCTCCAGTAGCATGCGCTCAAAGTCGCGATGCAACGTGGGTTCTCCGCCCCCGATCGTGACTTGACCCGTGTTGTATTCGAGGGCTGCGCGGAAGGTGCGTAACGTCATATCTTCCCCGTCTTTCGTGCACGAATAGCAGCAATGAGCGCAAGACATGTTGCACCTTGTCGTTATTTGCAAATAGATATAAATACCCTACCTTTCTTTTGAATGCAAGATCCTATGGCAGTTAGCGCAGAGCACGATACACTTAACGGATTCTCGCTTGAAAATTGCTAGCGTCCTAATCTGTGATATGTTACGCTCTTTCTCTTCGGGGTTGACGTGGTGAAAATCTAGGCATGGTATCCTTGACTCCCCACACATTTCGCAGGGATGGGCTTCCAAAAAGGCTATCTTAACTTCCAGCAGTTTAGCTCGCGTGTTCGCGTAATTCCTTAGATTCTGTCTGCGAATCTTTTCCGGATTATCTTTTGACCATGCCCTAGCTTTTGCGTTATGCTTCTCGCGGTTTCGTTTCAGGTAATCACGTTGTTTCTGCGCGGCGCATTCCTTGCAAATAGCGCGCAGGCCGTCACCCCGTGTCTTGTTTCGGTGGAATTCCGTTTCCGGTTTATATTCCTTGCAGCATGAACACCGTTTCATCCCACGAACCCACACGCGGCGCAGCATTCGCCTACTTCGCCCTTGCACTCGGGGCAACCGTTGCCCTCTTCGTACACCTCGATTGACGGAGAATAGCCGTCATGATCGACCAGAGAACGGCGCACCTCTTCCGAGTCGATGCGCACGTTCGCGCCGTACGTTATGACGTCGATTTCCTGCCCGTCTTCGTACACGTTGAACGCGCGTTGACGCGCCTTGTACTTCGTGCGCTTGATTATCTGGTCTGACGTCGCGCGTCCATTCCATTGTTCCCAGAGGTTCCCCGATCGGTGCACGAGAACGCACATTGAGACGGAGAACTTAGAAACCCCCGTGAATGCTTGCACGACGTCCCCGAAAATGCCGTAGGGGTTGCCGAGTCTATCGCGCTCCAAGTATTCGCGCACCATCATGGGCGAATACAGACGGAAGACGGAAGACGCGCGCCCCTTGTCGGGGACGATCTTGACTAAGAATGCCTCCGTGGAGACGTCGCGCGGTTCGGTCTCCCCCTGTTTCCATTTCTTCGCCGTGGTATCGGGGCACGACGATACGAGAACAGACACGCGGGTTTCTGTCGACATGGTAGAACCTCATTCGTGGCCAGCATTGACGGAGGGGCGCACGGCGCGCCCCTCCCCATCGTAGAACCTCACACGTCGCGCACCTCCACGGGTACGCGCGTATACGTGGTGCGCTCCCCATCGTCGACTTTCCCGTCCACGTCCCACGGAAACATTAGCGCATTCTCCCCCATCGGTTGATACGGTTCGCGCGCCTCCCCCACGTAATAACCCCCAATATACCATTCGTGGACGTCCAGACCAGAAGCGCTATCGGGTTTGAAACATACGGGGCGCTTGTGAACCACGGCGCTTTCCCCACGATTGCGCGGGGGTTTGATACGGCGCACGTAGCACGCGGGGAGACGTCGCAAGTATATCCCCATTCGACGATACGGCGCAGGGTTGCGCGCACCCACGGGGGGAGTCAATTCCTGAACATAAAGTGCGCCCCCGATCGTCTCACTACGCGCGCCCCCCGTGTTGAAATAGACGGAGACGGGGCGCGCGCTAATGACTCCGGGGAGGGTGCGCAACCAGTCTGCGCATTCCTGCGCTTGTGGGGCGACGTCAACGGGTTGCGTGTTTGTGTTCGTGTTCGACATGATAGCACCTCACAGGTTGACGATTGCGGTTGACGATCCGACGGGGAGCGAGACGACAAGCGCGGACACGTCCCCTCCGCGTTTCAGGACAACGCGCCGAATGAGCTCGTCAACCTCGTGCAATGTGCGCGGAGCGGAAAGTGGGAGACGGCTAGCGCCTCGATCGTGGACGATAACAACTTGTGTTGCGGTCTGCATTGGTTCACCTTCGCAGGACAGAGTTGACGGGTTCACCACTCAACACGGACTCGATAGTTCGGCGTGCGCCCGATCAGGACGCGCTTGACGATCAGCACCACAGGATGCCCAAGCAAAGGACAGTCGACGGGGTGCACTCCTTCAGTCTTGGCCAGCATGTGGCGCTCGCCCCACTCGTCAACGGACTGACACAGACGAGTGGGGATATACTTGCGACCGTACCACTTGCCGTATTCACGAGCAGACGGGAACTGGTGGGCGGGGTTGTAGGTCATGATAGCACCTCAGGCGCGATAGAGGAGATAGGACCAAACGAACGGGTCAGCTGATCGACTAGGATAAGCCGTCCAGACGAGTTCCCAAGCCGGAAAGAAGTAGACGAACATGTTGCACCTCACTCCGGGGACGCTTCAAGACGATACGATTCTCCCCAAACCGACAAGAGTTCTGATTGCTGGTCTGCTGGTTGCCGATTTACCCACTTCCTGAACCAATGCGTCTCGAATTGGGCCAAGCTCTCGTCCTTACTTCGACGCGCCCTCCCTGCTCGAGCTCCTGAGCATGCTGCGGTGTCTTTTGCGTTCATAATCTTGCCTCGTGAACTGGGTTGATTGCCGATCTACTCAATCCTAGGTCACGTTTCGGGCGATGGGATAGCGTCAAACGATATCGGCGTGTTTTTTTTGGGTTTTTGTTGTGTTGTGTGTTGTGTTGTAGTGATTGTGCGCTTTGTAAGCGTACGTTGTGTGGTCGTGTGGTGTGTGCTAGTTGGAGCTGTTGGCGCATGCTAGCCCCTGCCCTGCGCCCCCTCCCCA
>Ga0265297_10010533_pt1 | contig 11600 bp, 13 predicted proteins | sample Munlanlwell13791_FD_192502 | JGI IMG/M metagenome (GOLD analysis project Ga0265297, IMG submission 192502) | Leachate microbial communities from a municipal landfill in Southern Ontario, Canada - Leachate well 137-91 | ecosystem: Engineered > Solid waste > Landfill > Unclassified | place...
CGATATAGCGATTTTAAAAATTACCAATAAAAAGTTCCCCTATTTGGAGCTGGGAGATTCAGATAAAATTGATTTGGGAGAACAGGTTTTAGCCATCGGAAATCCCCTAGGAGAGTTTGAGGACACGCTTTCAGCCGGTATTGTTTCAGGGCTAAGCCGGAAAATCACAGCTTTTGGAGGCCAATCTTTAAAAGCGACCAATCTAAAAGGATTAATCCAGACCGATGCGGCTATTAATCCTGGTAATTCGGGAGGACCATTGGTCAACATGGAAGGAAAGGCCATAGGCATTAATACGGCTATGATCGCAGGGGCTCAGAATATAGGCTTTGCCATACCCGTAAACTACGCCAAAAGGATACTGGAAGAGGTTAAAAAATACGGAAAAATTAAAAGGCCTTTCTTAGGGGTAAGATATGTTATTCTTAATAAGGAGCTCTCCCAGCATAATAAATTACCGGTAGATTACGGTGCATTGGTCGTAAGGGAACATCTGGGAGAAAGCGCGATAATAAAAGGATCTCCCGTAGACAAGGCTGGACTGAAAGAATACGACATAATCCTGGAATTAAACGGAGAAAAAATCACTGAAGAAAATCCCATAACCGATATTCTCCAAAAATTCAAAATAAATGAAGAAATCAATCTAAAAATATTGAGAGAAGGAAAAGAGATGAGTATAAAAACTAAATTGGAAGAAAAAAGGTAATAATTACGATTTCAACTAAAAACAGCCGTAAAAGGCTGTTTTTGATTTTTACCAGGGTCGGCTAGGGAACGATATTAGAAACTGTTTAGAGTAAAATAAAAAAACCTTGGTCCGATTAAGAACCGAGGCTTTTGCGACCTTAGTGCTATATATCCTTTACGCTTTTCATAAACTTTAGAGATGGGAATACAGTAACCTTTATGTCTGCTTCAGTTTGGTCTTTATTACTGAACCATATGGTTAAGCAACCCCTCCCAAAGAGATCTTGGATTTCGAAATATTCTGGTTGGTGATTTGGCTCCAGATAGCTCCTTAGCCAATCTGCCATCTTTTTTTGCTCTGCATCGTTACTACCAACCAGAACAAAATTAAGTGGACCGCAATATTGGCAATAGAATTTTCCCTTAACGCTTATCTTTTTCGGATTTTCTGGCTCAAAATCCAGACCTCTCAACGAGGTATTGGGCGGCATTATCCCTATCTGGACCTCGGGCTTCTTTCTGTTAAGTGTAAGATATGTGCAAGCATGAAAGTCAGCCTGTTCAAATCCACGATAGTTGGGGACTTTGTATTCCTGACGCTCATAATAGATCTTGACAAAATCCGCTATTTTTTTTCTCTCCTCAGGATTTTGTCCTATGAGAGAAAAGGAAAATGGACCCCATTTATTAACGCTCATTTCTCCCTTAACCGAAACTAAACCTCCTGGCATTTTTCACCTCCATTGTTAAATTCCTAACCTAAAACTATCACTATCAATAAAAAAATCAAGCTCTACCAAAAAACCGCCTGCTTGGCGATTCTTTGTTTGACGATTTTGCATAGATTGTTGAGGATCGACCTCAATAAAAATATTTCGATTGACGTTTGGGTGACCTAGGGGATTCGAACCCCCGCTGAGAGTTCCACAAACTCTAGTGCTAACCACTACACTAAGGTCACCACGTGTGCCCCTATGAGGAATCGAACCTCAATCTTTGCCTTAGAAGGGCATTGCTCTGTCCATTGAGCTACAGGGGCTTATTCAAACGTTCATATCCTACCTAAAAAACGCTATTTGGTCAATTCTTTGGGGCTAGTGTTAAACGGATCAGAATATTTCTTTAAATCAATCAATCTAAGCCTTTCTTCTTTTATCTGCCAAATCGTTAAAATATCCTTATAGGCCTCCTCTTTAAATTGCAGACTCCCCTTAGAGATCGAAGGGCTCTCTTTTATCAAATTGTTGTATTTATAAAAAACCAAAGTCCCGATAACCAAAGCCACGAAGAAAAGGCCTAAAAAGATTAAAAAGGCTTTGTCGGCCAAGACCTTTGGAGATGTATGGAACGACACTTTGATGTTTTTCAAACTAATTTTTTTGAACTTCGGCATAATTATTTAGCAAAAACTTTCATTGAAAGGTCTGAAGTGACTTTTCCTCCAGCCGCGCTAACGCTCAAACTTTGAATTTCTATTAAATAGCCGCTATTTTCTAACCTTTCCAAAAATCTCGATAGGTCAGAAAAAGATCCTGAGTTCTTTATTTGGAATACGAAAAAAGGCCAAGCTACGCCTTTTTGGCTGCTAAGAGCAGACGAAGACATGCTAAGAGAAAGGTGATAGTCCCGGGAAGTGCTTTCCAAAAAATTAATGAAATCCAAAGGCAAGTTTTTGTCTATTAGCAGAGAAAGGGCCTTATCTAAATTAGGCCCAATTTGATTTTTAATCTCCTTAAAATCTTCGAAGTTTTTAGTTTCAGCATCTAAACTGGCCAGCTTTTCCTTCTGCAAGAGAATATCTTTAGAATATTTGTCCAGATCTGCGAGTAACGGAAGAATCAAAAAAATTATGGAGGCCGCAGCCAACATAGCCGTTGCAGATATCGATAAAATGATTTTGGCTCTTGAATTCATACCAATTTATGACTTAAATTACTTTATGGTTTTAAAACTTACCGTAAAAGCAATATTGACTGGTTCAACCCAAATGGAAGACGGAAAGGAAATTTCTTTGAAGGATCCGTTTTCCTCTAATTTTTCTTTAAACTCAAGCAGAGATTCTCTTGTCGTAGAAAGACCTGAGATGGAAAATTTAGCCTTGTATTGCCCTTCTTTAATAGACTCAAAACTTAAAGAATTAAAACTTATTCCGGGAGGGACTGTCTCGACGATCTCGCCTAAAATCTCCGATAAGCTATATTCTTTCCCATAAAAAGAATCTAGGTCCGTGACAATTTTATTTGAATTTTTTATATCTTTTTCTAACTCCACGATTTGGGGATTCTCGAACATCTTCTGGTCCAAAAGATTATTCTGAAACTCCAATTGGCTAAGAAGATAAAATTTCAACGCAAATAAAATAAGGGCGAAGGAAAGCAGGGAAGACAAAATGACAATTCCAAAAATCACAGATAGTTTGAATCTTTCTTCTGACATGAGCTGATCTTTTTTTTGCTGTGGCAGCAAATTTATCATAACTATTTATTTTCCTTTATACCCCTTAAAGCAAGACCTATGGCGGTGGTATATCTTAAAGAGTTTTCAAAAGACAGGCTGGCCGTTCCTTTTTTACCCTCCGGAAAAACATTAATCCATGGGTTTCCAAGCTCAACCGGATTTTTCAATTCCAGAAGAAGAATTTCTGAAAGCCCTTTTAAATTAGCTCCTCCTCCACAGAGTAAAATACTTGATCCCATTCCTTTGTTGCTGGGAGGAAGATGCTCATGGGAGGCATACGACCTGTAATAGTCTAAGTGCCTCTTAATCTGCTGAACTAGGTCAACTAAAGAAGGAACTAAAGCTTCAAAAACCTGCCCTTTGTCTTTTTTCGCATCATTACCTTCTGACACTACCTTGGTTCTTTCTTCCAGACCATACTCTATCTTTAATTTTTCGGCATCGGTATAAGCTACTCCCAGACTTTTTGCTATAGCCTGGGTAAAAAGCTGGCTGGAAACCGGCACAGAAGAGGTGAATCTGGCGCAAGTACCTGAAAAAATAATGAAATTAGATCTTGTTTCTCCCATGTCAATTATTAAAGTGGGTCTAGGGGAGATTTCATTTTTAATCAAGGCTCGGGATATTGACTGTGATTCTATTTCAAAAGCAATTGGATGAAGCCCGGCCATTTCCAAAGAAGTCACATAAGAGTCTACTATTTTCTTTGGCAAAGCGACAATAAGAACATCGAGGTGGTCTAAATGATCCTGCAGAGGCTCTATAACCTGAAAATCCAGATACACCTCCTCGATCGGCAGGGGAATATAATTTTCCGCCTCATAAATAATAGCTGACTTTAAATCCTCTTCTGCCATTTTTGGCATCTGAATAACCTGTAAAAAAGCTTTCTCCTCCAGAAGAGAGACTACGACATGTTTCGTCTTTAACTTTTCTCCGTTAACGGATACTACTGCCTTCTTTATGATTTCTGCCAGCTTCTTTTCGTCCTTGATCTCACCGTCCTTAATTATACCCGGTTTAATTTCCGCCTCTCCAAAAGAAGCGAGGGTTAAAGCTTTTCTTCTTTTTTTCAGCTTAATAATTTTCAAAGACAAGTCAGAGATGTCCAACCCGAAAGCTTCTGGTTTTAAATTAAGAATTTCTAACATTTCTCTAAAAAATTAATATGTTCCTTCCCAATGCTCGACCGTTACCATCGAAGAAAGCTCTAAGGGCAAGTCTCCTCCCGAAGAAGACAAGCTGATAGCTTTCCACATTTTATAGTAATCATAGTTAATATTAAACCACTGCAAAAGACCCGTAAAGGATATCTTTCTCCCCAGCATACCTCCTGTAAGATTAAACAGATTGGGCACGCCTGATAATTTTATTTCATCCAAAGCATAAATGACTCCGACAACTGATATGTCTGTAAAAGAGGAATAAGGGCCGAAATTAAGCTTTCCTTTCGTGAAAAGACCTCCTACCATCTCTTCTTCGGGCCCAGTCGGAGATTCATTGATAGTTATCTGACTGTTTCCGCAATGGGTTTGAAAGTCTTTTGTCCAACACAGGCTTTCTCCGATATTTACCGTTCCTTCAGTAGCCAAGATGCCGTTAACGACCAACCTCCTGTTTCCTTTTAAATCAATAGAGCCTGCGACATAAGTAACTTTGTTGTTCAGAGTCAAAGTACCGCCATCACCAACCGACCATAAAAGATCCTCAAACTGAGAAGAAGTGTAAAAAGAACCCAGCGCCTGAGCCCGACTTTTAAGGGATGTTACGGAAGCTGAATCAAAATCAACCGATGGCATGGGTATTGAATCTGGCGGACATTGGCCTCCACATTCAGCTGATGGACTACAGATGTCCCTTGAGCATATGGCCTGGTAGACAACAACCTGCTCCTGGCCGAGAACATTCTCTCCCGCAAAAACTTTTCCCTCTAAAGTTTCTGTATCAGGGTCATCGTAAATCTCCGCCCTACTTGAATCTTTAAAAAGCAAAGTATTATTACAAAAAAGGTTTCCATCCTGAATTTTTAGATTGGAACTTGTAATGTCTATATTACCGCTTGCCCCACCGGTGAAAAATGGACTGCTCCCCGTGTCCAAAACCGTGTTTATCGCCTTAAAAACTCCGACCCTCACCACTCGCTGGGATTTTTTGCCACCTGCCATTTCAACGGTAGAAGTAGCTGTAATCTCCCCCTCCCCACATCTAGAATTATTAATACTAACCACCGTGCTGCCACCAGGCATCAAATAATCAGTGCCAGCGTCGAAGGTGGCCGAAAATGTGTTGCAATCCGGACATTCCGCTGTAGTAGAAGCAAAACAAGTTTTCCAGGGCAAATCGCCGTCGAGAACAGTATCATCGTTTTTTAATTTCCAAATAACTTCATTGATACCCGCTTCAGCAAGATAGTAAGCATTGCTCCCTGCCTCCTGGCTTTTTACAATTTTAGATTCGGCAATATTAAAAGATAAGAAATAGGTCCCCAGAACCAACAAAATCCCCAAAGATAAAAGGGCTATAACAACTATGGCACCGTTTTTCTTTTGATTTATCATTTTAAAAATTAAAGATTTCTTCCTAAGACTTTGGTTGAAAAATCCATCTTCTTATTCCCTTTCTCCAGCTCAATAAAAACATCTACTACCCTTGATCCCCAGAATTCCAAAACAGTAACATACTCTCCTATTATTCTCGGGCTCTCCACGCTGGTTGTCGCCACGACTTCTCCGGGAGGGGGAGCAGCATTCCATAATACATAAGTGCTGGTATCGTTAGCGCTGCCAGACAAAGAATAGTAGTAACCAATGACCTCTCTTTTTACTGTTTTATCCGTACTGTCATTGAAATAACGGATGTAACGGATATAGCTTAAATCATGACCGTCTTCAAACTCAATGGTGCTGGTGGCATTTTCTTCGGTGTCTGGCAAATCGGTGACCATATCTTTTGCCTGGCGGATTTCTCTGGTCATCCTCTCTAAAATCACCCTGCCGTTCTGCAAAACTTCTACGGCTGACTCTCCTTCTAAAGAAGCCCTTTGACTCAGGACATAGCTTGAATAAACCGCTCCTAAAACCAGAAAAACAAAAACCATGCTTATCAATAGCTCAGACAAGGTAAAACCTGACGATGAATTGAAAAAAAATTTTCTCATTTATTAACAATTAAAGTAGCTATGTTAAAACTTATTTCCGGAGCCCCAAGCAGAGACTTCCAATACAAAAATACATTTACCTTTTTAATACCGGCCTCCGGACAGTTAGGGGACAATGCCGAACCATTGGGATCATAACAGGTCACTTCTGTTACTCTTTTATAGCGGGGAAAGGCAGAAATAGAGCCGTAGGCTTCCGTCTCTTCCCCAATAACAATTTCGTCGTATGACTTTGAAATAGTTTCTTCTATTTTCGCCTGGGCTAGCTGGGAAGCCACAGAAGAAAGCTGAGCAGAGCTTCCTATTTTTGTCCCCAAAGGGAAAGACGACAAAACGCCGGAAATTGCTACCGTTAAAATAAAAACTGCCACCAGCAACTCTATTAAAGTGAAACCATCCGCTTTTTTAAACATTAAAATTATCAGTTTCCTTTCTTAATTTTTACAAAGCCTGACGGGCTGACCTCTATAATTAAAATTACTCCTTTATTATTTATTAAAGAGACACTTCCTTCTTCTTTAACCGACCCGTAAGGATTATATTTTATCTCGTTATCAGTAAAACCGGACACCTCATAGAAGTCCAGTTTATCTGAAAGCTTCTTTGTCTCAATAATTTCCTCTTGGCTGCCGTATTTAATCAGTTGATATTCGCGGGTGGTTGTGGAGATACGAATGCCGTATTCAACCTGTTCTGTCACAGACATCTGCTGAGAATATCTTAAGTTTGAAGCTAGTTCTCTCGCAGTTCCGCTTAACTCCAGATTAGGAGCAAACGTCCTGAAAACCGGAATGGCGATTAAAGACAAAACTCCGATAATAAAGATTGAAACAAGAAGTTCTGCTACGGTGAAAGCTCTCATAATTTATTTTATTCCTCCAAGCATGCTGTACATCGGCTGGATCATGGATACCGCGAAAAAACCTACCGCAATTCCTATAATCACCATCAAAACAGGCTCTATAATAGAAGCCATGTTCTTGGCTATATTGCTTACTTCGTCCTCAAGGAAAACGGCGAGCTTGGCTAAAACAGACGCGGTCTCTCCCGTTTCTTCCCCCACTCCAACCATTTGGATTACAGTGACTGGAAAAATATTACTGTAAGGCTTTAAGGCTTCAGACAATTTTCCTCCTTTTTTTATTCTTTCCGCTGCCTCAAGAACGGCGTTTTTATAATAAACATTGCCCAAAGTGTCAGAAACGACTTCCAAAGCTTTTAAAATAGGAACTCCTGCGGCTATCAAAGAACTTAAATTTCTTACCATCGCGGCAGAATTAGTTTTTTTGACAATCGGAGAAATAACTGGAATACTTATCGTAATCCTGTCTACTATCCTTTTGCCAAGCTTGGTTTTAGCTGCTCTAAAAAGAACGAAAATAACGACAGCTACCGCCAAAAGAAATATATACCATTTTTGACTCAAAAAATCAGCAAGATTGATTATGAACTGGGTTGCTGCCGGCAGGTCTATCTCCAACTCTTTAAAAACTTTTGACAACTCCGGGACGACCGTAATCATCATCAAGACTCCTATACCCAACATCGCACACAATATTACCGCAGGATACATCATCGCCCCCCTTATTTTTGATTTAAGCTCGTTTTCCTTTTCCATCTGGAGAGCCAGTGTTTTTAAAACCTCGTCCAAAGTTCCCGATTCTTCTCCGACTTTAACCATGCTTTGGAATATTCCAGAAAAGATAGAGGGGTATTTTGATAAATTTTCAGAAAAAGTTTTTCCCTTGGCTATCTGTTCCCTTATATCTAAAAGGGCTTTTTTGAACGCACTGTTCTTCGTTTGAGAGGCGAGAGTCTCTATTGCTCTCGGCAAAGGGGCGCCAGCATTAATCATTATCTGGAGATTTCTGGTAAAAAACATCTTTTCCGCTAAAGACACACTATTAAAAAACGGAATAGAGAATTCAAATTTCCTTTTTTCCTTTCTCGATTCTGGATTCGCCCGAATCAAAATCAGGCCCTCACTCCTTAAGGACCTTGCTAACTGGTGCATATCTTTTGCTTCCAACTCCCCGGATTTCTCTTCTCCAGCTAAAGATTTGGCCGTGTATGAATAGTGCGGCATAATTATTCGACTATCACTCGAAGAACTTCCTCTATTGTGGTCAACCCCTGAGCCGCTTTAATAAAACCGTCTTCAATCATTGTTATCATTCCCTCTCTTTGGGCCTGATCTTGAATTTGATCAGAAGTCGCCTGCTTAACGATTAGTTCTTTGATTGATTCTGTCACCGGTAAGACCTCATATATTCCGACTCTACCGCTATATCCTTCGGGGTTTTCTTTGGTTGGCCTTGGATGATAAAATTCAATATCTTTAAGAGTACTTTTTGGTTTCACAATTTTCTCGTCTTTTAAAATTTTGAGAATCCTGTCTAAATCACAGTACTTAGCCAAGTTTTTCAGTTCAGGATCTTTTAAGAAATACTTTTCTCCCCCGCCGCAAAGCTTTCTGACCAGCCTCTGGGCTACAATACAGGCTACCGTCGAAGAAATCAAAAATGGTTCGCACTTCATATCAATCAGACGGGGGATAGAGCCAGATGCCGAATTAGTATGCAAAGTAGACAAAACCAAATGGCCGGTCAAAGCGGCGTTAATGGCCAAAGAAGCTGTTTCGCTATCTCTGACTTCCCCTACCATGATAATATCCGGATCCTGACGGACTAGCGACCTTAAACCGGCTGCGAAAGTTAATCCTATTTTAGGATTAACCTGAGTTTGGTTGATTCTCGGCATTTGATATTCGATAGGATCCTCAACGGTTGATATATTAACCCCCGGCGTATTTAAAATTTCCATCATTGAATATAAAGTTGTGGTTTTGCCAGACCCTGTGGGGCCAGTGACCAAAATCATTCCTACTGGCTTCCTTAAATTATCCTGAGTAGTTTCAAGGGCCTGACTCCTTAGACCTAAACCTTCCAAAGTATAGGCTTTAGCGGTTTCGGGTAAAAGTCTCATCACTACTTTCTCGCCGTCAAAAACAGGCAGAATAGAGACACGGACAGAATATTTATAATCCTCGGTTTCTATTTTGAAACGACCGTCCTGCGGTAAACGCCGCTCATCCAGCTTCAAATTAGAAAGCACTTTTATTCTGGCGACGATACCTGGGGCTGAAATTTTTGGGAGAGTCATTGCCTCTCTCAAAATACCGTCTATCCTGTACCTGACTGAAACCTCTTTTTCCATGGGTTCGACGTGAACATCGGAAGCCCTTTGCAAAATAGCGTGTTTCAGCAGAGTATCTACTATTTTAATAACCGGGAGTTCTTCTGCTGCTTTTTGAAGATCGGCCCTTTCTAATTTTTCTGTAAGTTGCTCCTCTGCGTCTCCTTTAATGCCGCCTGCTTCTTTTCTTATTATCTCCCCGAATTCCACTTCCAAAGTTTTCTGATATTGCCTTAAAATATTTTTAATGCTTTCTGGAGTGGTTAACCTCGGCAAGATTCTTAAAGGAGTCGTTTTTTTAATAAACTCAACAGTCCTAAGATCTTCAGGGTCCAGCATGGCCACTTCCAAATCATTCCCGTTTTTTCTGAAAGAGACTATATTATTACTTCTGGCAATCGGCTCCGGAATAATTTTCAAAATCTCAGGAGGAACAATCTCCTTGTCTAAATTAACAAAAGGAATTCCTAAAATATATGCTTCCAACTTGATTAATTCTTCCTGCGGGATTAAACCGTCAGAAATCAAAACGTCTTCAACCTTCTGGTAGGAAGCTTCTGCCTTGGCGAAACTATCGTCAAACTGCTTTTCGGAGATTAGATTAGCATCAAGTAGAAAAGCTTTTAATCGCTGAGGTTCTACTCTCATAAAACTGTATTTATATTTTATAACTATTCCGGAAGAACAGCTCTAACTTTTTGGACTATTTCCCCCAGACTATATTGGGCCTTAACCAAATAACCCTTGGCTCCAAGTTCAATAGCTTTTTCTATCTCTGCCATACCCTCTAAATTAGTCAAAATAATCACAGGAATATCTTTTGTTTCTTCTGTTTCTTTCAAACCTTTTAAAACTTCTAAACCATGAAGTTTGGGGAGAATCAGGTCTAATAAGATAAGATCCGGCTTTTTCTCCTTAGCCAGGTTCAACCCTATTTCCCCGTCTAATGCGGAAAGTACTTCGTAGCCCGCCTGACTCAGAACCTCTCCGAAAGTTTTCTGAAGAGCCGACTCATCTTCAATAAATAATATTTTTTTCATACTTTTAAAATTATTTCTTATTAATGGGCAGGGTAAACCAAAATGTCGACCCCTTGTTTTCCTCTGATTTAAAACCTATTTTACCCCCCGATTTTTCAACAATGGCTTTGGCGATATATAGACCCAATCCCGACCCCTGGGTCTGATGTTTCAAAGCGTTTTTTGACCTGAAAAATTTTTGAAAAATAAACTTTTGGTCTTCTTTAGGGATACCTACTCCATCATCTTTTATCTTAAAAAGGACAAAATTCTTAATGTTCTCCAGTTTTATAGAAACGACCCCCTTGCCTTTCACGTATCTGATGGCGTTACCTAAAAGATTTTCAACCACTAAATGTATCTGAGAGGGGTCGGCGAAAACCTTAGGCAAGGTTTTATCAGGGTTGAAGGCTACCTCAATGTTCGACGCCATTATGAGAGGACGAAAAAATTTTATCAATTCTTCGGTCAATTCCACTAAGGAGAATCCGCTATTTTTTATCGGCAGCTTTGCCGTTTCTATTTTTGAGACAATCAATAAGTCTGAAATTAATTCTGTCATCCTGTCCGAGTTTTCTTTCAATATTTTGTAATATTCCAGCTCTTTTTCCGAAATTGAATTGATTTTCCCGGACATTAATAGCTCAATAGACCATTTGAGGTTAGAAAGCGGAGACCTTAATTGGTGGGAAACAATGCTGACGAATTCAGATTTCATACGGGAGGCTTCGGCCAGTCTTTCAAAACTTTGAGTTATTATGGTTGAAATGATAAATAAGATAACCGCCAAAATAAGGACTAATAAAGCCACCGTATAGGGGTCGTTGATATATTTAGTCCCTATCGTATAGGTGAGCAAAGCTGATATGATTATCACTACCCCCATTACTATAAAAAGAAACTGGGGATGCTGCCAAATAGATATGCCATATTTCTTGCATTGGCCCGGGATATCAAACTGGCTGAGAATATTTTCAAAATTCATTGTTTAATTATACCATACGGAAAGATTGACCAAAAGTGCAAATTTTACTAAAATTAAACCCATCGGGGAGTAGTGTAACGGTAGCACGAGTCCTTTG
>Ga0265297_10010534_pt1 | contig 11599 bp, 6 predicted proteins | sample Munlanlwell13791_FD_192502 | JGI IMG/M metagenome (GOLD analysis project Ga0265297, IMG submission 192502) | Leachate microbial communities from a municipal landfill in Southern Ontario, Canada - Leachate well 137-91 | ecosystem: Engineered > Solid waste > Landfill > Unclassified | place...
TTTTTTCAGGCGGTATTCCCTCCCCAGAGAACCGACGAGCTCTACCTCTGCTCCGGTGAGGTCTAAATTTGACGGCGCGATTAAAAAACTTGGGATTGCGGTAGGTTGAAGAACATCTTTAATATCTAATTCTTCCAGAAGAACATGGTAAGTGCTTTTGATAACTTTGTGTTTATTTAACCCGCTACCGCTGGTGGCATTTGCCTGAGGATCTAAATCTATAAGCATCACCTTCTTACCAGCGACAGCCAGAAAGGCAGCAATATTAATCGCTGAGGTAGTTTTGCCTGTTCCGCCCTTCTGATTACAGACTGTAATTATCTTACCCATTGATATCTATAGAGTTATAAATTGTTTCACGCGGAAACATCCAATTTGGACATTTATTTTCAACTTTTATTATCTTAAATTTACAGAAATTGTCAAGTATTATTTATCTTTAATCACACTTACGCGCACCATAGCTGGCTTAGCGCCGGGCATACCAAAAAGCCCTTTCGCCTCTTCGGAAAGAATCTCTATCTTTACTTTATTGCGGGGTAGTTGCAATTGATGCAGGGCCTTTTTAATCGCTTCCTCTACGGTCTTACCTTCTATCTCTACACTCTTATTATTTGTCATTTTGCCCTATTCATACGTAGTTGGAATAATAACATGAGAATACTATTAATAAGCCAATATAATACCAGCCCCGATGGCATGCGGTAAAATATAAAGCCGAACATAACCGGCATAATAATGAGCATCATCTTTTGCTGCTCTGCTGAAGCTCCGCCGGATGAAACCGCAGTCAGCTTCTGCTGGAAGAACATGCCGATAGCCATTATTATAGGCAATATATTAAATTCATTGCCGAGTATTGGTAATGATACAGGTAAAGTGAATAAGCGATCCGGCTCAGATAAATCTTTAATCCAGAGAAATTTAGCCCCTCTCAAAGCTACTGATCTCATAAGGGTCTGGTAAAGAGCAAAAAATATGGGCATTTGCAGCAATAATGGCAAACACCCCCCAAAAGGATTAACCTTATGCAACTTATAGAGTTCCATAATTTCTTTATTCATCTTCTGCGGGTTATCCTTATATAATTTCCTAAGCGCTTCTACCTTGGGTTGAACAGCCTGCATTTCTTTCATAGAGCGCATTTGCTTTAAAGAAAGCGGATATAACAATAAATAAACCAGAATGCTCAGGATAATTATTGCCCAGCCCCAATTATGAATGCCGCGATACAAGAATTCCAAAACCTGCAAGAGTATCTGCGAAATAAAATCAAAGGTCCCGAAATTGATAATTCCTGTCCAATCTGGGTTAACTTGATTGATTGCCTTTAAATCCTGGGGCCCTAAGTAAATATGAAATAAATGTCCAATCTGAACTCCTGGTTGTAAGATTATGGTTTCGCTGTTCAATCCAACCTCAGATTCAGCGCTGTTAAGCTTTTTTATAAAACTTTTATAAGTATAATTTTCTGGTTGCGCTATCAGGCAAAAATAGCGATCCCTTAAACCAATTATTCTTGTCTTATCTGCTTGGCGCTCTTTAGCCGCGGAAAAATGCGAGGCTTTTTCCGGAGTGGACAAATAGACATCTTGATAGTGCGCCTGTTCATTCCTGCTGGATAAATCCAAAATTCCCAGAACAACAGGATAGCTAACTGTGATTGGGGAAGAGGAGGTGTTGCGTATTTTAATCTGTAAGTCTATGGCGTAGTTATGCTTAGAGAATATAAAATTCTTAGTTATTTTCTTGGCATGATCCTGAGCAACAAAGCTGATTTCATCCGCAGAACTGCTCACTTTTGCATATTTTAAAGTTCCGTCATCAGTCAAAAAACCGAATTTGAGCGGGAAGGGTTCATCCCGTTGCATTTTAAATATGATCTTATTAATCGCGGCGTGTTGCTCATCAAAAAAGATTGTGGTATTGTTGCGGTCTATTTGCAACAGCGGCAGTTTGGATTCTTCGGCGGCTAAACTTTGACTTATGGGTGTTTCTATAACCTGAGAAGGTACTGTTGATATGACATTACTTGATGTAACTACTTGACTTTCAATGGTTTGCGGCTTGGGCGCAAGGGCGGACCAGGTTAACAAAACCAATAAAGAAAGCCCAATTGCTAACAATAAACGTTTTTCCATCATCACTCCAGTGGATCGTATCCGGATCTCCCGGAAAAAGGGTGGCAGGCCAACAATCTCTTAAGCCCCTTAAATGATCCTTTCCAAAATCCGTATTTTAAAATCGCCTGTCGGGTATATTCCGAACATGTAGGGCTAAAGCGGCAAGAGGCGGGTAAATAGCCTCTTAAATACACCTGGTATGCCTTAATCAGGCTAAGCGATACCCGGGTGAACATTAAATACAGAGCTTTTTCCGGCCTTTTTGCCGGCGGCGCGCCAAGAGCTTGCGGCCATTTCTAGTGGCCATTTTACTGCGGAAGCCGTGCCGTTTTTTCCCAACAATATTCGTTGGCGTTTTCAGGTTCTTCTTCATTATAGCGCTCCTTATAGTGCTCGGTTAAGAATGGTTTTTAATTATAACATAAAAGCATACCCCGTCAATTGGTAATTTAGTTTAAACCAGCCGCTGGGCGGCCTTATCCAGGAGATATTAACAGCTCCGACGGTAAAACGCCCTCTGTTATCAGCGCTGATAGCGGGTAGGGGCTTGAATTTTTACTTCAATTATTTTTTTCAAGCGTCCATTCGCCGGCAAATCTTATTTTTTATTGACGCGCATTCAAATTATTGTATAATGATTGGCGTTTATCTATTTTACTTGCAAGTTGTTTTGCTTCTGTTATAATTATTGAATCAAGGCAAGCAATAGACATCACGGGCGCCTCTATTCAGGAAATTTTCACTTGAAAATTGGCCATGACGAACCCCAAAAAACGGGAGATTATTTTCCACAGATTTATTCAAGTTGTGAATAAACTGTTAATAACAGTAAAATGCCTGATCTAAACCAAATATGGCAACAAGCTCAGGGAGTGGTTAGGGACCGGCTTGGCTCAACTATTTTTGAAACCTGGATTTTACCGCTTAAGGCAATAGCCCAGAACCAGGATATTGTGGTTTTAGAGGCGCCGGACACATTCTTCAGGGATTGGGTGAAAAAAAATTACAGTTCGGTTATTGAGGAGGCGTTCAATTCAACCGGCCTGGGAAAGATCCGGGTGGAGATAGAGGCTAGCAGCGTAGTTAGTGAAGAGGCCCCCCGGGAAGCGCCATTTAAAAACCCCATAGGCGCTACGCGGAATAATCCATACGACCTGAACCTAAACAGCCGCTACACATTTGATAATTTTGTAATCGGGCCCTCTAATCGCCACGCGCATGCTTATTCCATGGCGGTAGCGGATTCCCTGGCCAAGACCTATAATCCTTTATTTATTTACGGCGGGGTGGGACTGGGTAAAACTCATTTAATCCAGGCTATCTGCCACCAGATTAAAAATAAATTCGGGGATAGTTTAAAGATAGCTTACCTGCCTTCAGAACGGTTTACCAACGAACTCATTAACGCCATACAACACCATTCAACCGGGGCCTTCAGGCAAAAATACAGGAACACGGATGTCCTGGTTATTGACGATGTGCATTTTTTTGGCGGGAAAGATTCTACTCAGGAAGAGTTTTTTAATACTTTTAACGCGCTTTACGACGCGCATAAACAAATAATCTTATCTTCCGACAGGCCGCCTAAGGAAATCGCGGATTTACAGGACAGGCTCGTTTCGCGCTTCGGGTGGGGGCTGACCACGGATATCCAGCCGCCGGACCTGGAAACGCGCGTGGCGATATTAAAGAAAAAAATTGAGCGGGAGCCGGTCTCTGTCCCCGACGATGTGATATTCTTCATCGCCCAGCTGATTAAGACTAATGTCCGTGAACTAGAGGGGGCGTTAGTAAGAACCATGGCTTATTCTTTAATGGAAGAAAAACCCATAACACTGGATTTGACTAAAGAGGTCTTAAGGGACCTTTTAAAAGAACCTAAGAAATTAATCACTGTGGATTTTATACAACGCTGCGTCTCTGAAGATTTTGGTATTGCTTTTGGGGAATTAAAAGCGAAAAAAAGGAACAAAACAGTTGTTTTGCCGCGGCAGGTAGCTATGTATTTAAGCAGGGAGTTGACGGATCTGTCTTTACCTGAAATCGGCCAGTTTTTTGGCGGGAAAGACCACACCACTGTGCTGCACTCTTATAATAAAATCAAAGAGGAGTTGGGGAATAACCCGTCTTTGCAGGAGAAGGTAGAACGGATTATACAAATTATTAAACATTAATTCAGGGGTTATCCCAGGCTGAGTTTTGTTTTAAATGTAGTATGTTTGGTGGGGTTATAGAGTTTTAAACAGAATTGTAAGTGTTTATTACTGTTACTTTTTTAATATTCTATTTATAATAAATAGTAAGGAGAGAGAAAATGAAATTTAAGGTGGATAAGGATGTGCTGTTAGGAGGTATTCAAACCGTGCAGAATGTTATTATAGCCAAGGCCACCTTGCCTATATTGTCCAATGTTTTACTGGAAACCCAAGGGGATAATTTAAGGCTTACTGCTACAGATTTAGACATAGGGATAAGTTGTGTAATACCTGTTAATATTCAGGAGCAGGGCGCGATTACTCTTCCGGCTAAAAGGTTTAGTGATATTATTAAGGAATTACCCGTTGATAATATTAATATAACCACCAAAAAAAATAATCAGGTTAATATTGAAACAGAGATGTGCCAGTTTAAAATTATGGGTTTAGCCCGGGAAGAATTTCCTAAACTGCCGGAGTTTAAAGATAGAGAGGTCATAAAACTAGGCCAGGCCATGTTAAAACAAATGTTAAACCTGACATCTTTTTCAGTCTCTATTGATGAATCGCGCTATGTTTTAAACGGCATTCTTTTTAAGATCAGTAAAAACAACCTTACTTTGGTCGCGACGGATGGGAAGAGGCTGGCGATTATAGAAAAAAAATTAAATAACGCGCCGGAAAAAGACATTAACATTATTATTCCGGTTAAAACCATACATGAATTAAACCGTAACCTAAAAGAAGACGGCGAGCTCTCTTTAGTTTTAGGGAACAACCAGGTAATGTTTGATTTGGGTGGGGTCCTGGTTATTTCGCGGCTCATTGAAGGAGAATTTCCTGATTACAAACAGGTTGTCCCGCCGGCTTCCGAAAATAAGGTGCGCCTGGACAGAGAACAGTTTTTGCTGGCGGTCAAAAGAGCGGCCCTATTATCCACCCTGGATTATCAGGCGGTGAAGCTGGAGGTTTTTAAGAATAAGTTGGTGGTTTCTAAGTCCACTCCCGACGTAGGCGAGTCTAGGGAAGAGTTAGTGGTGGCTTATCAGGGTAAGGAACTGGCCATAGGCTTTAACCCGGCGTATTTAATAGACGTTTTAAAAAATTTAAACGACGAGTCTGTGGATTTAGAGTTGACCGACACGGAAAAACCAGGGGTCATCCGTATTAATGGCTATGTTTATATTGTATTGCCTATGCGCTTAAGTTAGTATGGAGAAAATCAAAGATACTATTGAGCTGGTAATCCAGGATTTATTGACCAAAAAAAGCGGCGCAAATAATGAAGGGCCTGAGGCCTGGTTAAGAAAGGTCTTGACAAAAAAGGAGCTGGGGCATATAAAGTTTCATTATTTAAGAAAGGGAATTTTAGGCTTGACCGTAGATTCATCGGCCTGGCTGTACAGCCTGAATTTAAAAAAGGATGTTTTATTGAGTAAATTAAAGAAATACTCGCAGGATGTGCAAGAGATCCGTTTTAATATTGGAGACTTAAGGTGAGTAAAAAGAAAAAGAGTAAAGAAGAAATACGTGAATCCCCGCAAACAGGGGATAAGCCTAAGGCCTATGACGCCACCAGCATCCAGGTCCTGGAGGGTATAGAGGCTGTCAGGCGCCGGCCGGCAATGTATATCGGCGATACCTCCACCCGCGGGCTGCACCATTTAGTTTACGAGGTGGTGGATAACAGCGTTGATGAGGCCCTGGGCGGATTTTGCGACTCTATCGGAGCGGTTATTCATAACGATAACAGCGTGACAGTTACTGATAACGGCCGGGGTATTCCGGTAGATATGCACAAGACCGAGAAAAAGCCCGCGGTTGAAGTTGCCCTGACCACGTTACATGCCGGCGGTAAATTTGACCATCGTTCTTACAAGGTCTCCGGAGGGCTGCATGGGGTGGGGGTAAGCTGCGTCAACGCGCTATCCGACTGGCTGGAGGTAGAGGTAAAAAGAGACGGGAAAATTTATCATCAACGCTACGAGCGCGGCAAGACCGTTTCTAAGTTAACAATTATCGGTAAAAGCACAAACACCGGGACCAAGATCACCTTTAAGCCGGACAAGTCCATATTTACTAAAACCGAATACTCCTACGACATATTAAGCCAGCGCTTAAGAGAGCTCGCCTTTTTAAATAAAGGTTTAAAGATAAAATTAGAAGATGAGCGCACGGAGAAGGAATCGGTATTTGAATTTTCCGGAGGCATTGTTTCTTTTGTTGAATATTTAAATAAAAATAAAAATCCGTTGCACAATAAAGTCATTTACCTGGAAAAACTGCAAGACAATATCAATGTTGAGGTAGCCCTGCAGTATAACGATGGTTACGCCGAAACGCTGTTTTCCTTCGCTAATAATATCAACACCATTGAGGGAGGCACGCATCTGTCCGGATTTAAATCTGCCTTAACCCGGGCAATCAACCAGTACGCCAAATCCAAAAACTTACTGAAAGATGATATTGCAATAAGCGGCGACGATGTCCGCGAGGGCCTGACCGCGGTAATCAGCGTGAAAGTCCCTAACCCGCAGTTTGAAGGGCAGACCAAGACCAAATTAGGCAACTCCGAGGTAGAGGGCCTTGTGGCTTCAACGAGCTTAGACGCGTTAAGCGGTTATTTTGAAGAAAACCCTTCAGTCGCCAACAAAATTATAGATAAGGTTATTGTGGCTTCGCGCGCGCGCGAAGCAGCGCGTAAGGCGCGGGAACTAACCCGCAGAAAAGGCGCGCTGGAAGGAGCCGGTTTACCCGGAAAATTAGCGGATTGTTCGGAGCGCGACGCCGCTTTATGCGAATTGTATATTGTGGAGGGCGATTCCGCGGGCGGCTGTTGGGTTGGAGAAACGAAAGTGGCGTTAGCAGACGGAAGAAGTATATCTTTTCAAGAGCTGGTCGAAGAAGATAAGAACGGAAAGCATAATTTTTGTTACACTATCCTTGATAACGGGCACGTCGGTATTGCGCCCATCCTTAATCCTCGTATGACCAAACAAGATGCACAGGTTATAAAGATTATTTTGGATAACGAAGAAGAATTGATATGTACTCCGGACCATCTATTTAGATTAGTCGATGGCACATATATTCCTGCCGCTAAATTAAACCCTCAACACAGCCTAGCACCTCTTTACAGGCGGTTATCCAAAAAAGAAGGCAATTGTTCTTTGGATGGATATGAAATGGTGTTTGACTCCGAGTCTCAAAAATGGATCTATACTCATGTTTTAGCGGACATGTTTAATCTTAGAAACAATATCTATACTTATTCTATAGGTAAGCATCGTCACCACATAGATTTTAATAAACTTAACAATAACCCAACGAACATCCAACGGGTGCCTTATGAGCAACATATGAAATTTCATTATGATCATCTAGAGCATACCTTGCATCGTCCGGACGTAAAGATCAAATCAATAGAAAAGAAACGGACGGATACATATAGAAGCAACGCTCGCAAGAAGAGCCTTGAGAAAAGAGAACTTTTTAGCATGAATGCAAAGAAGCAATGGGCAAGCTTAACCTATAAGGCTTATATGGTTAAGAAATTCCTCGAGTTTTATCGCAGCCACCCGGATTATCAAGCGAAAAATGCGCAAACCCTGGATATGGCGCAGAAAAGCTACTGGTCTGGCAAGAGCCATAGGGACACACAGGCCGCAAGAGTTAAAAAATATTTTGAGCTTCATCCCGAAGCTAAAAAGCACTTAACCAAAAAGGCCAAGATAGAATGGTCCAATAAAGATCTGTTGCAATGGAGAAGAGCTAAAACGCGCCAGCAGTGGAGTCCGGAATTCCGGGAAAAAAGAAAAGTTGCTTATAATAAAACTTACTTAGACAGAAGCCTGGCATTCGCAAGGTTAGTATATGAGGATCATGGCGGGCTTGCATTATACGATGATGAAAGGCAGGTATTGCCTCGTCGGGACAATAATCTGTTGAAATACAATACCCTGGTAGACCGGTTTTTTAATGGCGATAAGAACGCGCTTCTGGAAGCGGCGGTAAATTATAACCATAAAATCAAGCGTATAGAAAAGGTAGCAGAAAAATTAGATGTTTATGATATAGAGGTCCCGAATACGCATAATTTTGCCTTAGCCAGCGGCGTATTTGTCCATAATAGCGCTAAACAAGGAAGGGATAGAAGATTCCAGGCGATACTGCCGATTAAGGGAAAAATTTTAAACGTAGAAAAATCCCGTTTGGATAAAATTTTATCCAATGAAGAAATCCGCACTATCATTACCGCCCTGGGCACAGGGATTGGCGAAGAGTTTGACCTTTCTAAGCTCAGGTACCATAAATTAATGCTTATGGCAGATGCGGATATTGACGGCTCGCATATCCGGACATTACTCCTGACGTTACTTTACCGGCAGTTACCCAAGCTGGTGGAGGAGGGGCATGTCTATATTACTCAACCGCCGCTGTATAAGATTAAGAGGGGCCAGCGCGAGGAGTATATTCAAACCGAACAACAGATGAATGACCTGCTTTTAGATTTAGGCCGGGAAGGCCATAAGCTCATCCGCGTGAAAGATAAACAAGCGTTCACAGATAACCAATTTAAGGAGTTATTAAAACTCTTAGTTGAGCTGGATAAATTGGGTAGGTATTTGGATAAAAAGGGAGTGAATTTTGCAGAATACCTTACTTTTAGGCATCCAAAGACCAAAAAAATGCCTATTTATAGGGTAAAAGTGGAGGGAAAAGACAACTTTGTCTATTCTGACAAAGAATTGGCCTCACTTACAGCAAAAGAGGGGAAAGAGATAGAGGATGATGTTTTACAGCTTTTTGAAGCACAGGAGATTGAGGAATTGGTTGTTAAAATAGAAAAACTAGGCATAGAGTTTGGGACTTATTTTAATAGCATCGCAGTTCCCGCGGTTAGCCCGCATCAAGAGGGAGCGAAAAAATTAAAAGCAGTTTATCGTATTGTTAACGATGATGATGTGAAAGAAGTCTTTAGTTTGAAAGAACTGCTTGCCTATATTAAGGAAGTGGCCGCTAAAGGTATGCATATCCAAAGATACAAAGGTTTGGGTGAAATGAACCCTCAGCAGCTTTGGGATACTACTATGGACCCGGAGAAAAGGACAATTTTGCAGGTAACCTTAGAGGACGCAGTTGAGGCGGATAAGATGTTTACGGTTTTAATGGGGGATCAGGTTGAGCCGCGCCGGGAATTTATTGAAGACCACGCGCATCAGGTTAAAAATCTGGATATTTAATTATGTATACGCGTAACGATAAGATAATACAGGTTTATATTGAAGACGAGGTAAAGGATTCTTATTTAAATTACGCCATGAGCGTGATTGTGGGCCGGGCCCTGCCTGATGTGCGCGATGGTTTAAAACCCGTGCATCGGCGTATTCTTTACGCTATGCGCGAACTAAACCTTGAACATTCCAAGCCTTATAAGAAATGCGCGCGTATCGTCGGCGAAACAATGGGTAAATACCATCCGCACGGGGATGCGGCTATTTATGATACCCTTGTCAGAATGGCGCAGGATTTTTCTTTACGTTATCCTCTGGTTGACGGGCAGGGAAACTTTGGGTCGGTTGACGGGGACGCCGCTGCCGCTATGCGTTATACCGAAGCGCGGCTTGCCGCGGTTTCCGACGACATGCTCGGGGATATTGAAAAAGAGACGGTTAATTTCGGTCCGAATTTTGACTCTTCCTTAAAAGAACCCCTGCTCTTGCCGGCAACCCTGCCCAATCTTTTGGTTAATGGCTCAAGCGGCATTGCCGTTGGCATGGCTACCAATATCCCGCCGCATAATTTGAATGAAGTAGCTGACGCTATTAGCTATGTTCTTGACCATCCCGACGCGGAAGTCAAGGATCTGATGCATTATATCAAAGGCCCGGATTTTCCCACCGGAGGTTTAATCTGCGGCAAGGCCGGAATTAAGGACGCCTATACAACCGGCAGAGGCAAACTCCTGGTGCGCGCCAGGGCAACAGTAGAACATCAGAAGAACGGCAAAGACCTGATTATATTCACGGAGATTCCTTATCAGGTACAGAAGTCCAGCCTTATTGAATCTATCGCCGGTTTAGTTGATGAAAAAAAGATTGAAGGCATATCGGATATCCGCGATGAATCGGATAAAGAAGGCATGCGCATTGTGGTTGAGCTTAAGCGCGATATTGAATCGCAGGTTATTCTCAATCAGCTCTTTAAGCATACCCAGTTGGAAACCACGTTTGGCATTATAATGTTGGCCTTGGTAGATAACCGGCCTAAGGTCCTGAATTTACGCCAGGTATTAGACTGTTACATTGAACACCGCAAGGTAGTTATCCGTAGGCGCACGCAGTTTGAATTGGATAAAGCCCTAAAACGCGCGCATATTTTGGAAGGCTTAAAAATCGCGCTTAAGTTTATTGACCGGATTATTAAGGTTATTAAAACATCTAAAAGCGTTGAAGCAGCCAAAGTAAACTTAATGAAGGAGTTTGAACTTTCTGAGCTGCAGGCGCAAGCCATCCTTGAGATGCAGTTGCAGCGCTTAACCGCCCTTGAGCGCGATAAACTTGAAGCGGAGTACGCCGAGCTTTTAAAGAAAATTGAATTATGCCGGGCAATTTTAGGCTCAGAGAAAAAGATTGAGGCAATTATTAAAGAAGAGCTGGAGGATATAAAGAAGAAATACGGCGACTCCCGGCGCACAGATATAGTAGGTGAGGCGGAAGAGCTGGAAGTTGAGGATTTGATTGCCGAAGAGGACGTGGTGGTGACCATTAGCCATGGAGGCTATATTAAACGCCTGCCGGTAAGCGCGTATCGCAAACAAAAACGCGGCGGGACAGGGGCAATGGGTGCGGAATTAAAGGAAGAAGATTTCAGCGAGCACCTTTTTGTGGCCTCAACCAAAGATTACCTGCTTATTTTTACTGATAAAGGACAGGTGCATTGGCTGAAGGTCTATGAAATTCCCCAGGCCAGCCGTAACTCCAAAGGGAAGGCAATTGTTAATCTGGTGCAGATGGAGCAGTCGGATAAGGTCAGCTCAACTATTCCGGTGAAAGAGTTTTCCGCAGATAAATACCTGGTAATGGTTACTAAGCTCGGCCAGATCAAGAAGACCAAGCTTGAGGCTTATGGCAATCCGCGCAAAGGCGGCATTATCGGGATCACTTTAGATAAAGATGACGCGCTTATCGGCGTAGAGATGACCGATGGCAAACAAGAGCTGCTCATCGGGACCAGGCAGGGAAAGGCGATAAGGTTTTCCGAAGATAAGGTGCGCGATAT
>Ga0265297_10010535_pt1 | contig 11599 bp, 7 predicted proteins | sample Munlanlwell13791_FD_192502 | JGI IMG/M metagenome (GOLD analysis project Ga0265297, IMG submission 192502) | Leachate microbial communities from a municipal landfill in Southern Ontario, Canada - Leachate well 137-91 | ecosystem: Engineered > Solid waste > Landfill > Unclassified | place...
GGCGGGGATGACGTGGGAGTCCAGCAGGTCAAAATTGTCTCCCGGCCCGTAAAGATTGGTGGGCATCACCGAAATAAAGTTGGCGCCGTACTGCCGGTTGTAGGACTGGCACATCTTGATGCCGGCGATTTTCGCCACCGCGTAGGGCTCGTTGGTGGGTTCCAGCTTGCCGTCCAGGAGATACTCTTCCTTCATGGGCTGAGGACAGAGCTTGGGATAAATGCAGGAACTCCCCAGGAACAGGAGCTTTTTGACCTGATGCCGATAGGCCTGGTGAATGAGGTTGGCCTCGATCATCAGGTTGTCGTAGATAAATTCCGCCGGGAAGGTATTATTGGCCCTGATCCCCCCCACCCTGGCGGCCGCCAGGAAGACGTAATCCGGGCGCTCCCGATCAAAGAAGGCGGTCACCGCGGCCTGATCCCGCAGGTCTAATTCCTCCAGGCTGCGGCCCGCCAGGTTGCCGAACCCGGCGGCTTCCAGGCGCCGCCAGATGGCGCCGCCCACCAAGCCCTGGTGTCCGGCCACGTAGATTTTGGCATCCGGTTCCATCATGCTTTGTTCTTCTCTTTCCCAGCCGGTAGCGCGGGGAGGGCTCTCCTCCGGCTAACGCGGCAAGTCGCCGCGCTCCCCGGGGCTTATGCGATGTTCATGGCGCAGGCGCTCAATCACGTCCTGACACTGGCGCAGATCCATCAGGGCCTGGAGGTCGGCATCCACCATGAGGCGCACCAAACCCTGAAAGTTGACCCGCGGCTGCCAACCCAGGAGGCGCCGGGCCTTGTCCGGGTCTCCCATTAAAAAATCCACCTCCGTGGGCCGGAAGTACTTCGGGTCAATCTCCACGTATTCCCGCCAGTCCAGATCCACATGGGTAAAGGCCTCTTCCAGGAATTCCCGTACCGAATGGGCCTCTCCGGTGGCGATCACGAAATCTTCCGGCGCGTCCTGCTGCAGCATGAGCCACATGGCCTCGACGTAGTCCGGGGCATAACCCCAATCCCGCCGGGCTTCCAGGTTGCCCAGGTAGAGTTTCTTCTGGAGGCCGAATTTGATCCGGGCCACCGCCCGGGTAATCTTCCGGGTTACGAAGGTCTCTCCCCGGCGGGGTGATTCATGGTTGAAGAGGATGCCGTTGGCGGCGAAGAGGCCATAGCCTTCCCGGTAGTTGCGCACCATCCAATAGCCGTAGAGCTTGGCCGCGGCATAGGGACTCCGGGGGCTCATGAGGGTCTCTTCATTCTGGGGCGGCGGCGAGGCCCCGAACAGTTCGCTGGAGGAAGCCTGGTAAAACCGGGTCTTGATGCCGCTGCGGCGTATGGCCTCCAACAGCCTGGTCACCCCCAGACCGGTCACATCCCCGGTGAATTCGGGCATGTCGAAGCTGACCCGCACATGACTCTGGGCGGCCAGATGGTAGATTTCATCCGGCTGCAGATTATAGATCAGATGGCTGAGTTGTCCGGAGTCGCTCAAATCCCCATAATGGAGAAAAAACCGGGCCCCGGTTTCATGCGGGTCCACGTACAAATGGTCGATGCGCCTGGTATTAAAGGTGCTGGACCGGCGTACCAGGCCATGCACTTCATAGCCCTTGCCCAGGAGGAACTCGGCCAGATAGCTGCCGTCCTGTCCGGTTATCCCTGTAACCAGGGCCTTCTTAACCTGCCCCATAATGCCCTGCCTTTCATCTCAGGTTTGAATACCATCGCTTCATCCCTGAAGAGGATTTTTTCTCGTTCCCAAGCTCCAGCTTGGGAACGCAAATTTTCCCCCAAGCTCTGCTTGGGGACACCTTTTTGTGATACACAACCTGATGAAAATTCCATGAAATATTTTGCTAAGCTGGAGTTTTGTCATGCTTCTAGGCCTGGTCGGGCCGCCAGTAATCATCCTCCAGGCGTTGGATATCGTCTTCTTCCAGATAGCCTCCCGTCTGGACCTCAACGATCTGTAACGGCTCCACCGTGGGATTTTCCAGGCGATGCGGGGTCTTGGGCGGAATGTAAACGCTCTGGTTGCTGGCCACCATGGTGATGCTCTGACCGATGGTGACCCGGGCCGTGCCCGAAACCACCACCCAGTGTTCCGCCCGGTGCTGGTGTAGCTGGAGGCTGAGCTTCTTGCCCGGGTCCACCACGATCCGCTTGACCTTGAAACCCGGCCCTTCGTCCGTAAGCGTATAGCGGCCCCAGGGACGCTCCACCGTGGTGTGCTGCACCGACTCCACCATCTGTTGCCGGTGCAGTTCCGTTACCAGGTCTTTGACTTCCTGGGATCGATCTCGATGGCAGACCAGAGTGGCATCCGGCGTATCCACCACGATGGTGCGTTCCAGGCCGATGGTGGCCACCAGGCGGCTTTGCGCAAACAAAATGCAGTCCCGGCTGCCCTGGTCCAGTACCCGGCCTATAGTCACGTTCCCGCGTTCATCCCGGGGAAAAAGCTCGTGCAGGGCTTCCCAGGTCCCCACGTCATTCCAGCCCATCTCCACCGGCACCACCGCCACGTTATCGGCCTTCTCCAGGATGCCGTGATCCAGAGAGATGCTGGGCAGGTTCCCGTAAACCTCTTCCAGGGTTGCCTGGTTGTCCTTGGCCCTGAGCCGGCCCAGTTCCCGATGCAACTCCGGCAAGTAGCGGGAGAAGGCTTCCATCAAGACATCCCCGCGGAATAAAAAGATGCCGCTATTCCAATAATAACCCCCTTCGCGCAGGAATTCCCGGGCCTGGGCCAGCGGGGGCTTCTCGATGAAGCGGCCGGCCCGGTAAGCTCTGCCCAACTCATCCAGGGGCGATCCTTGCTTGATATAGCCGTAGCCGGTCTCCGGACGGCTGGGGGGTATGCCGAAGGTCACCAGGTAGCCGGCCTGGGCCCAGGCCGCGCCCAGGTCCAGGGCCTTTAGCAGTCCGGCCCGATCCTGGATGAAATGATCGGCCGGGAATACCGCCATGACGGCGTCCTCGACCTCCTTCCCCAGGAAGTGGGCCGCCAGACCCACGGCGGCCGCGGTATTGCGCCCCTGAGGTTCAATCCAGATGCGGACTCTGTCCCAGTTCTTGCTATGCAGTTCCTGATGAATGAGCTCGGCCTGAGAAGCATTGGTCACTACCGCCAGCCGCTCCGGGGGAATCCGTGGCAGCAGGCGTTCGACGGTGGCTTGCAGCATGGATTCGGAACCCAACAGGCGCACGACCTGCTTGGGATATTGGGAGCGGCTCAGAGGCCAAAATCGGGTTCCCCACCCCCCGGCCAGAATTACGCCGTAGATGGGAATGTTTGAGGCATCCATGCAACTCTCCTTATCAACGGCCCCGGACTTCAGCGCGCTGTCCTGCTCTCTTGAAGTGAGTGTGGTGGTCTCGCTTTGCCAACCTGACCGCCGGTTACCGGAGACCTCCGTCGGTTGAACGGCAGAGGTCAATTCCGGCAAGCATCAGGGCCTTACTTTTTCTCGGCGGCCGGGAGGCTGTCCAGCAGCTTCTGGGCCGCATCTTTCTCAGGAAAATTGCTTTTGCTTTCCAGCGCCTTTTGTAGAGCATTCCGGGCCGCGGCCGTGTCCCCTAATTTGGCGTCGCACCACCCTAAATGATACAGCATGGAGGGTTGCTTGGAAGCATGTTCCAGGGCCTTTTCCAGGTAAGTCTTGGCCTCGACGTAATTTCCCTCTTTACACAAGACCCAGCCCATGGTGTCCAGGAAGCTGGGTTCGTCGGGATTGTCTTCCAGGGAATCAGCCACCAGCTTCTGGGCCCGCTTGAGATTTTCCGGGGTGGGCTGATGTTCCGCCATCAGGTACGCCAGGTTGTTCCGCGCCAGGGAAGTAAACAGATTGCGGGCCAACAGGCTGTTATAGAGATCAATGGCCTTGTCATATTTTTTCTGCCCCTCATAGACTGAGGCCAAGACCAGGGCGAAGAGGGGGGAGGCCTTGGGATCGGCTACTTTCGCCTCCAGTTGCTGCACCGCCTTCTCCGAATCCGGCATCTGTTGGTAAGCCAGGGATAGCAGCCGCAGGGAAGATACTTGCCGGGGATTCAGCCTCAGGGCTTCTTCCAGGGGAGCGAGGGCGGCCTGGGGCTGCTTTTGGATCAAGTACATCTCACCCAACATTTGCTGCAAATTCGGATTTTTGGGACTGCGAGCCAGGGTCTGGCGTACTGCCGCCAGGGCCTTATCGGGTTGCTTTTGATCATGGTAGATGGCCACCATGAGTTGCAACGCGGGCTGGAAATCGGGCTGCTCCTGTAATGCCTTGTCCGCGTATTTGAGCGCTTCGTCGGGCTTTTTGGTCTTTAAACTAAGAAGGGCCATTTGATAATAGCCTTGGGGTTTCTTGGGGTCCTGCTTGATAAGCTTCTGGAAGGTAGCCCCGGCCTGAGCATAATCCCCTTTCAGGACATAGATGTCCCCCAGGGCGATCAGATTGAACATATCCTTCTCATTTAATCTCAGGTACCCCTGGATCGTATTGATGGCGCCGTCATAATCCTTAGCCTCGAGATACATGCCATACAGGAATTTCCTGGCATCCACAAAATCCGGCTTGATCAGCAGCGCCTTCTTGGCGGTTTCTTTGGCCTGTTCCGGTTCCTTATTCAACATATAAGCCCTGGCCAGGAGCAGTAAGGCCTGAGGGTTTTGGGGCTGGTCCTGGCTCAGCAGCCGGAAACTGTTTACCGCGGTCAAGCCGTCTTTCTTGTTTAAGGCGATGATTCCCCGGATTTCAATGGCCCCCATGTCCTTGGGGTGATCCTTCAGGACTTCGTTGGCCAGTTTCTCAGCCTCAACCAGATGGCCCTGGGTCAATTTCAGGCGAGCCAGGTCGTCTTTGGCCTTAACCCCTTTGGGGCCGTCAGGATCCAGTTTGATGATTTCTTCCAGGACCTTCTCGGCCGGCCCTTGCTTCCTTTGGGCCAAATAAAATTCTGCCAGGCTGAAGCGGGCCGGATAATTATTGGGATGCGCCTTGATAAAATCCGTCAAAGTCTTTTCAGCTTCCTGGCGCCGTCCCTGGCTGACCAGGAAGCGAGCCAGCATGATGACCGGATTTTCATTCTCCGGCTCCAGGCTGACGTACTTGTGAAGCGACTCCTCGGCTTTATTCCATTGCTCGGCCAGACTGTAATGCCTCACCATTTCAGCCTGCAACTTGAAATTCTTGGGTTCCAGGGCCAGGGCCTTCAGCAGAAAGGACTCACCGAGATCGAACTGCTTTTGCTGGTCGGCGAGATTACCCCTGACTACGTACAGATTTATGGCTTTAGGGTTGGCCTTAATGCCTGCCTCCAGGCTGGCCGCGGCTTCTTCGGGTTTCTTCTCCTTGATGAAGATGGAGGCCTCCATCAGATAGACCGAGGTCTTGGCAGGGTCCACCTGACGCACCTGAGCCAAGATCTCCAGAGCCTTCTGGGGCTTTTTGCCGACCGCGGCCAAAGAGGCGGCCAACATCAAGGCATCAGGATTTTTCGGCTCTTGCTTTAAAGCAATCTCAGCCTTTTCCTGGGCCTTTTCCACCTGCCGGGCTGCCAGGAGAATGTCCCCCAACAGGATCTGGGCCTCCGTGAGGCTAGGATCGAGCTCCACGGCTTTGCTCAAAGACCCGTAAGCGTTCCGGGGATTCTGCGATCTGAGCTGGGTTTTTCCCAACCACAGGTAAGCGTTGGCGAATTTGGGGTCAATCTGCAAGGCATTCTGAAATTCCAGGCTCGCCCGGACAAAATCTCCCTTCTCGTACAAGTTTTTCCCGGAAGCGAAGAACTTGTCCCGTTTCTCTTCCATGCTGCTGCACGCGCACAAAGAGACCGTCACCAACAACACCATTACCCAGACCGCGATATTCCGCAGGGCAAAAGGCTTTTTCTTCATAAGTTTGCCTAACCTTTGGGAAAAGTTTTTTTTGTCATACCACATTCGGGCTAAAAATTATAGGGGTTTCCGGGGGAGAAAAAAGTCCCCTCATCAGGGCGGGAAACTTCGCTAGGGATCAGAAAGGCCGGACGGACACTTTCCAATGAGGACTCTCGATTTTACACTTGGGGGTCACAACCTTCCATCTGGGCAGGGGAACCCTCCAGGGCAACCCGGTCGGTTGGACGGCGGCAGGAATATCTTCTTCCACCGGGACATACAAGCTGGCGAGTCTGAGGTCGTCGCGCCTGGCCTCTCCCGCATAGGCCTGCAGAATGCTGGCCACATAATGGCGCGTCTCGGGAAACGGCGGGCACCCCTGATATTTAACCACATTATCAGGGCCGGCGTTGTAGGCGGCCAACGCCAGGGTAACATCCTGGTTAAAGCGGTTGAGGCAGTGGTCCAGGTATTTGATGCCGCCGGCAATGTTCTGCTCCACATCAAAGGGGTCCGAAACCCCCAACTGGGCCGCGGTTCCCGGCATTAACTGCATCAATCCCATGGCTCCCTTGGGAGACACCGCCGACGGATTAAACCCGGACTCCTGGCGAACCACAGCCCAGACCAGGTCTTCATCCACGCCATATTGCTCGGCGTATTTCTTGATTACCGCCTCCAGCTCTTTGAGCCTGGCCAGGTTGACCACCCGGGCAGGGGCCCGGGGGGACCAACCATTGCCGGGCCCGGCCGCCGGCGGCTGGCTCCCGGCTTGCTCAGCTTCGGAACCCGGAGAGAGGGTTGCCGGCCCGGCAGCCTGATCGGCCGCACCGGCGGGTCCGGCCCCGGGGTTGGCCAGCCGGGAGTAAACGCCCCGGTCGCCTCCGGCGCGATCCCGCTCTCCAAGACTGCCGGAAAAGAACAGCACCAGGCACCCGGCTAAGCCGAGCGCCAGAGCCAACCGCAGGCTGGGCGGCATCACTGATTTACCGGCGTCCATAGACTGCATATTATATTACAATCAGGGCCATCAGTCCACCTTTTAGCCCCGGCGACACCCCCGCGATTGAGATTATTTGGATAATTTTTAAAATTATTTCATGAAAAAGCCTGGCGTGAAAAAATCAATCCAGCCTCTAACCGGCAATGCGCCTGATATTTGGACAATCGTAACCTGTTTTGGCCCCGCCTCTTCAAGCCGCGCCCAAGGCCTCTTCGCCCCTCCTCCCCGGGAGGAAAAACAACCCCAAAGCAGATCTGCAGGCTTTTCTTCCGGTAAAACTCATTACTTAATTTGACTGTTGTATTGCTGCAACTTTCTGACTTATTATTGTGCGACATGACGGGGTCTTCATGGGGCTGTAAATTTTTTCTCTGAAATCCGATATATTTTCATTTCTTGAGTTATTTTGTAACATCGAGCCGCGGTCTGGAATTAATCTCCTCCCCTTTCGTCGCCGCAACCATCACCACGGAGGATTATTCATCATTGCCAATCCCTCGGGCTTACGAAACACCACAACCTTGGGACACGGGGCTACAACATTTATGCAAATTTTAAAATAATCTTGCCTCTTTATTGATTTTGCTACATCTCTACAAAGATTTAAGTTGACAAAAATAATGCACATACTAAAGTAGCAAAAATACAATGTTATGTTTTAGTTGTAGAGGATCTTCAATAATTTTGAAAAACCATCCAGCCGAAGAAGGGGAGACCGCATTGGCCAGGCTAGCCCGAAACCTCAGTTGGCTCGGTTGGACGCTGACCCTGGTCCTCTTGTTAACCTGCGGCCCGGTCTGGGGGGCGAACCTGTTGGACCGGGTGAACCAGCAGGAGATCACCCAGGTGGTGCGGCTGAAGGCGGGGCACTCCAAGGTGCTGCGCACCGCGTTTTCCCTGAGCCGCATTTCGGTGGCCGACCCGGACATCGCCGACCTCATTCTCATTTCGGAACGGGAGATCTATATCAACGGCCTGGCCCCGGGCGTGACCAACGTCAGCATGTGGGGCAAAGGCCGCTTCACTTCGGCCACGGTGACGGTGGAGGCGGATCTGACCCTGCTGAAGGAAAAGCTCCACCAGATCCTGCCCGCGGAAAAGATCGGGGTGGAGGCCGCGGGGGATTCCGTCGTCCTGTCCGGGGAGGTCTCCGGGCCGGTGGCCCAGGAAACCGCCCTGTCCCTGGCCCTACCCTATGCCGGCGGCAAGCGGGACAAGGTGGTCAATCTCCTGCACGTGGGCGGGGTGCAGCAGGTGATGCTGGCGGTGCGGATGGCCGAGATTAACCGGGCCATTGCCGAGCGCATCGGGGTCAACTTCAACGGGCTGGCCCCGGGCGGCAATTTCGGCGTCAACCAGCTCAACAACCTGGCTCCGGTCAGCTCCCTGGTGCGCAGCTTCGGCGGCAACGCCGCGGCGCCGGGCACCGTCTTCACCCAGGGCCTCAGCACCGCGCTCACGGCCATGGGGGGCTGGACCGCGGCCGGCGCTCTCTGGACCGTCTTCCTGGACCTCTTGAAGCAAAAAAACCTGGGGCGGCTGCTGGCGGAACCCAACCTGGTGACCACCAGCGGCCAGAAGGCCTCCTTCCTGGCCGGGGGCGAGTTCCCCATCCCGGTGCCCCAGAGCGGCATCGGCGGGGCCGCCACCATCACCATCGAATACAAGAAGTTCGGGGTGCAGCTGGAATTCACCCCCACGGTGCTGAGCGACAACAAGATCGGCATGAAGGTACACCCCCTGGTGAGCGAGCTGGATTTCACCCTGGGGATTCAGACCGGCGGCTTCACGGTGCCGGGCCTCCGTAGCCGGGAGATGAGCACCCAGATCGAGGTCAAAGACGGGCAGACCTTCGCCATCGCCGGGCTGTTGCAGGACACTTCCCGGAGCATCATCAACAAGTTTCCGGTGCTGGGGGATATCCCGGTGCTGGGGGTGCTGTTCCGGTCCACCGACTACCAGAAGAACGAGACGGAGCTGGTGACCCTGGTGACCCCGAGCCTGGTGCGGCCCATGGCTCCGGGACAGGCCCGGCTGCCTGATGACAAGTTTATCGAGCCCAACGATATTGATACCTACCTGTTGGGGCGGGATCAGGGCCGGCCGCAGCCGGTGGCGTCCCCGGCGCCGGCCCCCGCGGCGCCGCTGCCGGCGGGCTTCGGCCATCAGACCCTGAATTAGCGACCGGCCGGACCGGCGCCGGCGGCAGGAGGTTGACAGGCATGGACAACAAGAACACGGGCTCCCGGCGGGTCAGGGGCCACCTGGCCTTGGGGGTGGCGCTCTTGTGGCTGGCGGGGTGTTACCCGCCCAGCGCCCTGGAGCAGGATTTCGGCCATGCGGTGCGCCACAACATGGCCCAGCAGGTCGTCAATCCTCAGGCCGGGTTTGCGCCGCAGCCCGCGGCGGGCCTCAGCCCCCAGGCCGCGGCCAACGAGATGGAGAAATACAACAAGAGCTTCAAGGCCGAAGAGAAGAAGTCCCTGGAAATGAAGCTGTCACAATGAACCGCGCGGGAGGCATCGCCGGGGGGATCAAAATTTATGGCAGGGGCTGGATCTTCCAAAATGCTTGAGAAGAGGGCGCGCCTTCGCCGCTCCGGCTGCCGGTATGTCTTGGCCGGATTGGCAGTGCTGGCCCTCTGCGGCGCCTTGTCCATGGGAGGGGTCGGCTGCAGCACCTCGGGTTACGACCGGACGGATAGTTCCTTTGCCGCCAATCTGCGCCAGTCCCCCGGAGAATTAGACCGGCTGCGGCGCAATGCCCACTATTACAAATTGATGGGGCGGCCCGAATTGGCCCTCGCGGAATTGGAGCAGGCCCGCCGCCAAGACCCCGACAATCTCGCCCTCGTGGATGTCCTGGCCCAATACTATGAAGAGCTGCGGGAGTTCGAGGCAGCCCGGCAGCTCTACCGGGAAGCCCTGGCCCGGCACGACGCCCAGCCCATCCTGGCCAATAATTTGTGCTTTTCGTACTACCTCCAGGGCCGCTGGTCCGAGGCTGAGACCTGCTTTCGCCGGACCCTGGCCCGGGACCCCCAAAATGCCGCGGCCCGAAACAACCTGGGCCTGCTGTACTGCCGCCTCGGCCGCCTGGCGGAGGCCCGCCGGCTCTGGCAGGAAGCCGAAGGTGAGGCGGCCGCCGGCCACAAGCTGGGCCAGGCCCTGGCGGCTCTGGGGATGACAGAGGCGCCCGTGTATGCCCAGGCGGAAAAGTCTGGGCCCCCCACGCCGGAGCGCGCGGCCTCGCCTCCGGTCAGGTCCGCGGCCTTGACGCGGCCTCTCGCGCCGCCGCCGGTGGCCGCGCCCGCCCCGATTGCAGCCGTTTCCAACCGGCAGTCCACCCCGGCCGCCGCCCCTCGGGCGCCGGCCCACCCGGCGGCCCCGAAGCCACCACTCCCATCTCCAGCCGCCGCCCCGGCCGCCCAGTCCCCGCCACCCCGGCCGCCGGCTCCGGCTTTAAGCGCTTCGCCCCGCCCGGCTCCGGCCCACCTGACCTGCGCCGAGCTGGTGGATACCGCCATCGAAGTGCGGAACGGCACCCGCAGCCACAACCTGGCTCGTGAGACGCGCTCCCTGCTCAGCCGGGAGGGCTTCACGGTGGCTAAAATCGGCAATCACATCGATTTCGGCGCCGACCGGACCATCATCTACTATCGGCCGGGCGCCGAAAGGGTCGCCCAGACCCTGGGCAGGACGATTTTCCCCGGCGCAACGCTTTCACCGAGCCTGAAGCTTAAGCCTGATGTCGCGGTCAAGATCCTTCTGGGGGCCGATCTCCTGGGGCGCTCTCCCCTGATGGCGCGTCTGGCCGCCGCGGGAGAGGGATGATGGCGCGCCGGCCTTCGGTCCAACGGTTGCTGGCCGCGGCCTTGGTCCTCGCCATGCCGTTGTGCTTGTGCCAGTGCGCCAAGAAGACCCCGCCGCCCGCGGTGCGGGGGCTGACCCCGGAGGAAACCTCCAAACTCGAGTCCTTCCATAACCCCTGGCCCACCCAGAAACCCACCGAGCCGGAGTCGTTACCCAAAGACCACCTGGAGTCTCTGGGTGATTTAGCCCTGCAAAACCGGAACTTCGAAAACTCGCTGGTGAATTACCTCCAGATCCTGAAGGACCACCCGGAGCGCACTGATCTGCGCTACAAAGTGGGGGTTATTTTTCTCATGTCCGGCAAGCTGGATGCCGCCCAAAAAGAGCTGGCCGCGGTCCTGGTGCAGCAGCCGAAGATGCTTCAGGCCCATGAAGCCTTGGGCCTGGTGCTCCTGCAAAAGAAAGAGTATCCCCTGGCCGTGGATGAATTCCAGTACGTGTTGGCCCAGGATACCAATCGCCCCAAAACCCACCATCTTTTGGGAGTCACCTTCCTGGAGTCCGGCCGGCCGGAGCGAGCCATCTTTGAGCTGAAAGCGGCGTCGGCGCTGAATCCCCGTCAGGTCTCCACCCTGCTCGCCCTGTCCCAGGCCTATATGAAAATTAAGGACTATCGCCAGGCCACCGCCACCCTCAAGCAGGCTCAGACCCTGGCCCCCCAGAACAAAAATGTTAATAATTCCTTGGGGATGGCCCTGGCGGCCCAGAAGCAGTATCCTCAGGCCCTTGAGGCCTTCATGAAGTCCGGGGACGAGGCCCAGGCCTATAATAATATCGGGGTGCACTATTTCATGGACGGCCACTACGAAGATGCGGCCAAATGCTTCCAACGGGCCATGGAACTCAGGCCCACCTTCTACCAGGAAGCCAAGAC
>Ga0265297_10010536_pt1 | contig 11598 bp, 9 predicted proteins | sample Munlanlwell13791_FD_192502 | JGI IMG/M metagenome (GOLD analysis project Ga0265297, IMG submission 192502) | Leachate microbial communities from a municipal landfill in Southern Ontario, Canada - Leachate well 137-91 | ecosystem: Engineered > Solid waste > Landfill > Unclassified | place...
AAGATCTTCCATCAGGCAATATCAATATTACCTTTGAGGCACCAGAGGAGTGGTGCCAATAACAATTAACAGTTAGTAATTAAGAATGAGCAGTTAAGAGTGAAGAGTTGATGAGAATTTTTAACTTACAAAATATCCTTGTATAAACATACCAAGAAGAATAATCCGCAGTATAAAAAAAACAACAGCCAGGGAGATCTTCAATGTTTTTGATTTAATTTCACCAAGATAAATAAATGCCGATATTGACATTAATGCGTAACGGGGAATTGATGATAATGTGCCGCTCATGGTTGGCAGGATAAGATTTGCCAGCGAAAAAAGATTCAGGCCGATACGCGCCTGGCTTTTATTCTTATAAGATTTAATCAGATCCAAAATAAGCAAGGTAAGAATAAAAAAGAAAACAACAAATTCCAGTAAAGAAATAAAATATTGATAATTAGGAGCAGCCGTAATAAAGATCTTGAAATAACGGTAGATTACCTGGGGCAAGGTAATAATTTTCCCGGCTGAGCGATTGGCATTAAAAGCCGATTGGTAATGAATAAAAGCAAGCGGATCATTAACTCCAACAGCCTTCCACAGATAAAAACTATACGAAAGCAGACCGGCAATCGGTGCGAGTATATTAAGTATTAAGTATTTAGTATTGGGAGATTTTTTTTGTTTGCGTGTTTGAAACAATCTTATGGCAAAAGGAATAATAAGGAAGATACCGGTAAGTCTGGTTAGAGCGGTTAAAAAACTAAGAACGGCAGCAGGAAGATAGCGTTTTTTTTCAAACAGATAAAGAGAGCTGATAAAAAGAAGGAAAAAAAGCCCTTCAGTATAAAGACTATTGAAAAAAAACGAGGTGGGAAAGGTAAGCAAAAATAAAACCGTCCAAAAACCAACAGTTTCCAATTTCGAACTCAAAAATTTTTGCAGATATTTAATAAATACAAAAATTCCCGCAATAAAACAAAGATTAGAAATCACTAATCCGCTGACAATAAAATCATTACCGAAAATGGGGGAGAGGTATCTTATAAACAGGGGATAGAGGGGAAAAAATGTTTCCTGGTAGTGAAAATAGCCTGAATCGGCAATCAGGACATAATGAACGCCGTCAAAGTTGGCAAAAGACGATATGAACTTCGGTAAATATTTATATTTCAACTCAAGAATATCAAAATAAGAAAAAGAAGTGAAATAGGGTAATATATTTCCTGCCGCATATGCCGTTAACAGGTTAACCGCTAAAGTTACCACAAAAAAAACAACAACAGATATGGTTGGCATAGAGTTAATTATACAGTTGTAATAGCAGAATGTTTTTAAATTTATTTGACATTGGCCAACTATTTAATATAATCATGAGCAGATGGTCCAATCAAATAAAGACTTTCTTAAAATCGGCGGATTATTATTAACCGGAGCGATTATTTATTTCTTTCAGATCTGCTCTGTTTCGGGACAGACAACGCCAACCAGGCCGGCTTATAACAGTCTTAATTTTTATTACGGCGATCTTCATGCACATAGCGGTTATTCGAGCGACGGTGTCGGTACTCCAGAACAGGCTTATGATACTGCCAAGGCGAATAAGAATGATTTTTTTTCGTTAACAGATCATGACGAAGCTTTTATTAATAACCCCTATCTTTGCACTAACGGGGTGAATAATTCCTTGGCCGGGACTCCTAATTTCCAGTGTCAGGCCGATAAAAAAATATATGTAGGTACGGCTGAAAAATGGCAGCATTTAAAAGATATCGCCGGAGAAAAAAATATTAATAATAATTTTGTCGCTTTATACGGCTATGAATGGACTCACAGCGGAGGTCATGTCAATATTTTCGAGGCACCCACTTTTGTTAATATCGGGTATGCTTTTAGCAGCGTTTATTCAGGTCTGGCAAACCATCCTGATAAGACGGTATTATTTGCCCAATTTAATCATCCTCAAAATACGGATTTTAATAGCTTTGCTTATAACTCGACCGGAGCAAATTATTTCAGTTTAATCGAAACCAATAATTTTGTGACCAAATATCCAGCAGCTTTGAAAGCCGGCTGGAAAATTGGAGCGGTTGGTTACGGAGACAATCATAATGCTTTGACAGCAGGAGTAAGACGGTACGGGGTATTAGCTAACGGTTTAAATAAAAACAGTATTATCTCAGCCATAAAAAATCGTCAGACTTTTGCTGTCCTTGATGGTAGGGCAGGCAGCAGCAGTTATCCTCTGGCCTTAGCTTTTAAAATAAATAATGTGCTTATGGGCGGAAATACGAAGTTCAATGGCTCTGTTAACTATGAGATCTATGTCCGCGATGATGTCAAAAGCATTGACAAAGTCAGACTATTGTATGGAGGCAGTTACAGTTCGGCCAATTATTATGTTGCTAAAGAATTTACCAATATTGGTAAAGAAAATACCTTAAGCGGCAGTTTTAACAGTTTTGCTTTTTCCGATCCAACCAGAGCCAAATTTTTTTATATTGACGTCTACCAGAAAAACAGCAGCGGCCAATCAATTGCCTATGGATGGTCAGCACCGGTTTGGATAAGCTACGATAAAAATTATAATGCTCCAACATCAGGACCAATTCCAACTGTCATTAATTTTAGTCCGACTCCAACTTTAGTTGTATCCAAATCTCCGACACCATTAGTAACAATCACACCAACCAAGACAATAACTCCAACTTCACCGTCAGGATTAAGTTGCTCCGGCGGATGTTATGGCAGTTCTTTTACCTGCAGCCGGGTTGCCTGCAACGGTTCCGCGTGCACAAGATTAACCAGTACACAAACTTTGTCAATGTGCGGTTGGTCAACCGGAACTGCTTATAGATGCTGCAAGTAAGAAAAAAAAGTTTATTAAAGTTATCCTACTTCGTTCCTCGGAAAGAAAATCTTTACGTGTCCTCCACAACTTACCTTGAGACTTAAATCTTCGCTATTCGCTCGTCGTCTCAAGGAGCGTTTGTTGGAGGACATAAGCGACTGTAGTTCCTCGTTCCTCGGAAACAGTCGCTAATGTCGGAGTAGTGGGACTTGAACCCACGACCTTTGGACCCCCAGCCCAATGCTCTAGCCATCTGAGCTATACTCCGTTTATTGCATAATTATACTGTAATCTAACTATCACAGATAAGATATTAGCACACACCCGGTGTGGATTACTGTGCGGTATAATATATGGGTGATGAAACGTCTAATCTTACTTATTTTTCTGCTGATTATTTTTGCCGGAAATTGCCAGGCGAGTTATAACAACAATAAATTCGGCATTCATCTTGCCCAGCCGAATGATGATGACTTAAAATCGGCAGCGGCTTTGGTTAATTCCAATGGAGGACAATGGGGATATGTAACCTTGGTCATCCAGGAAAATGACCGCGACCGTAACCGCTGGCAGGAGATTTTTGACAAAATGCGGGAATTAAAGCTGATCCCAATTATTCGTATTGCAACGAATGTCGATGGTGATGCCTGGACCAGACCAAAAAAAGATGATGCTGACAACTGGTCGAACTTCCTTAATTCTTTAAACTGGGTGGTAAAACAACGTTATATTATTTTATTTAACGAACCCAACCAGAGTAAAGAATGGGGAGGGATTGTTGACCCTTATGATTATATTGAAACAACCAAGATCTATGCTGAGAAAATCAAGGCAAAAAATCCTGACTTTTTTATTATGATGGCAGGTCTGGATGCGGCTGCGCCTTCAGAAATGCCCTATTTCGAGGGTGAGTCATATTTCCTTAAAGGAATCTTCGAGAAAATCAGTCCGTCTGACTTTGAAAAATTATTTGACGGTTGGGCATCCCATTCATATCCCAATCCCGGATTTGCCGGCAGTCCTTATGCTACAGGCAGGAATTCGATCAGGAACTATGAATGGGAATTGGAGCTGCTTAAAGGATTTGGAATAAACAAAAATCTGCCGGTTTATATTACCGAAACCGGTTGGAGCGCAAACAGTGTTAGCCGTGATACCATTGCCAACAATTATCAAATTGCCTTTAATAATTGGCTGACAGATGACCGGGTAAAAGCAGTAACGCCGTTTGTGCTTAATTATCAAGGAGAACCTTTTTTAGGTTTTTCCTGGCGTCAGTATAACAGCAACGATTTTTATAATCAGTACGATACCGTCAGATCTTTAGATAAAGTTAAAGGCAAACCGCAAATTAGTGAGAAAGGCCGGATTGATTATCAACTACCGTCTCATTTATTGATCGATTCTGATTATAGTTTTACGGTTAAGCTAAGTAATTTTGGCCAGGGGATTTGGGACAGTGATGATAATTATTATCTTCGCCTGAACAATCTTGAAGGCAGGATTATTTTTCCAAAATTGCAGGATATTAAACCAAAAGAAACTGACGAGATCGAATTCTATATTAAAACTAATTCGCAAAAAGGGCAAAGGAAGATCAGAATAAATCTTGTTAAAGATGACAAAAAGATAATCGAAGGTAAGGAGTGGAGAGTATATCTTGATCCGCTGCCAAGCCTCAAACTTAATTTAGTTCTTTACCTGAAACGTAAAGCTGATGCAAAAGACTATGAACTTCAGGTTTTTGATGAACAAGAAAAACTGGTATACCAGAAAAAAAATCTTGAGGTGAAATTAGGTAACAGTCTAGTTGAGAATATTCATAATGTTATTCCCGAAAACAAATACCGTGTAGTTATTCTAAAGCCCTATTATCTTCCCCGCCAGGCAATAATTCTTTTTAACAATAAGGATAATACGGTGAGTTTTAAAAAGCTGCTTCCTCTTGATTTTAATGCTGATGGCAAATTTTCGTTAAATGATTTTAGCGCATTAATGAAAAACCTACGTTTGTTGAAAATGTTTTTGCCTTAAAATTCATACCCTATAATAGTATATATATAATAGTTAAAAAATATTTATCTATTAGTACTGGTTATCTTTTGATATTAATCTTTCTTAAAATGGATTATCTGTAATAAACCTCGTATTTTTATTAAATTATTTATATATAGTACTTATGTATTTTAATCATTTACATATCACAAAGGAGTATAATGATATTTATGTCGGAACAGGAATCAAAAAGCTGGAAAGAAAAAGCAGCTGATCTTCCCGGTATTGGGTGGATTATCGGGATTTTTTTCCGGGCCTTAGGAATTAAGGTAGATAAAAAAAATGACTAATGACATGCTTCCTTATTGTCTTGGTTTCTCACACTTTCTTGGTATTGGGCCAGTTAGATTTCAAGCATTGGTAAATGCCTTTGGAAGTCCGAAAAAAGCGTACGAAGCCAGTAAAGATAACTTAGTTAATATTCTTGGAGCTAAGACCGGAGACAGATTCGATTGTTTCCGTCGGGTATTTGATCCGATAAAAAAACTGGAAGAAATAAAAAGAAAAGAAATAAGCATTGTTTGTTTCGGGGACAGTTCGTATCCGGTGCTTCTGAAAAATATTCCTGACCCGCCAATCTGTTTGTATGTGAAAGGTAAGCCTGAGGCAGTTAATTTTGAAAAAAAATATTTTATTGCCATTGTCGGTACAAGAAGACCAACGGTTTATGGTCAGCAAATAGCACGGATGTTTGCAGCAGAGCTTAGCAGACTAGGTTTTGTTGTAGTTTCCGGCATGGCAATTGGAATAGACACGATTATTCACCAGAGCGTATTGAACAATAACGGTCAGACGATCGCCATACTGGGATGTGGTGTAGATATAATCTATCCGGCAATAAACTCCTACCTTTATTATTCAATCATCAAGAATAACGGCTTGGTTATTTCCGAGTTTCCACCGGGTGAGACAGTCAAACCCGGGCTTTTTATCGCCAGGAATAGGATTATCTCCGGATTGTGCAGGGGAGCGGTTGTAGTCGAAGGTCAGAAAGATTCGGGAGCGATGATTACCGCAAGATATGCGGTAAATCAAGGCAGGGAAGTCTTTGCCACTCCCGGACCGATTAACTCAATCATGTCTGAGGCGCCGAATATTCTGCTAAAAAACGGCGCGAAACTAGTAACGAGCATCAATGATATTCTTGAAGAATTGAATATTGTAGCCTCTCCCCTACCGGAGGAAGAAAAAACAATCAGTTTGACGGATGAAGAAAAGAAAGTTATTTTTTTGCTGAAAAACAAACCAATGTTGGTTGATGAATTAACCGTTAAGTTGGGTTATCCGATTGAAAAGATTGCTAATTCACTCTCGCTGCTTGAGATAAAGGGAGCGGTGGAGAAGAATGAAGAGGGAAAGTACCAGATAAAGTTATCCCACTTCGCCTCGCCTAATTCGGCGGGCTACGTTAGGGACAATTAAAAGTTAAAAAGTACCTTCGGCGCTTGAAATAAGGATAAATTGATGTAAAATAGCATCATGTTACCGGAAAAAGTAATTTTCCATGCTCCTGACGGACCAAGAGAAGGAAGACTTCCAAAAGGTCCAATGGTTTTACCAATAAGCAATGCTCCTCGATTTTTAAGCGCAATTGATCCACAAGGCGCATATAGAATGATATATACGCTTGCTAAAAGTCCAGCAGAAGAGATCGCATATAATCTTAAGGAAATATTATCACCACACAATCCTGATGATATAGGCAAAGGTAAAGTAGTTGTTCACGCGCTTCCGGTTGTTTCACAATCCGGCCAGACAATACCAGATTATTGGCCAAGAGGTTTGGATTATGTTTTGGTGGTTGCATCAAGTAAAGCAAAAAAAATTCCTGAATCAGTGAAAATAGGACGTGATGACAGTGGACACTATATGAAAATTGGCGGAAATGTACGAATTAATCTGCTCCAACCGCAAGTATCAGAAGATATTGACAGAATAGTCAATCTTCATATGGATGGTGACTCTGTTCAGATTGTAGTTTATCCAGCTTCTCAAAGACTGCCAATAATAAAATTATATACTGAGGATGGCAAAATCAGACATTGTTCTTCAGCTGTTAGTGTAAAATCAAGAGGTGAAAGTGATTGGAGAAATCTATTCGTTCCCCGGCCTTCCGATATTTCATCTCCGGCAAAAGTTGTTTCTTCTCAAGAGACGCTTGGATTACATAGACGCGAGCAAGAATCAACAATAATGACACCTGAAAGAGTAGGAGATTTTATTTATCAGGCTAGCATTGCTGGTGGCGGAACATATTATGGTCCGGGACAAATTCCTTTAGATTTAAGCTGGCTTGGGATGAGTAGGGAAGGAAAGAAGAGCGATGTGAAACTAGGAGATTGGTCAGCCAGATTATGTAAACTGGATGTGGGTGATTACAGCACAATTAAATCAATGCTTGGAGCAGACGCTATAGTATTAGTTCATCCCAATGGTCATAACTTCGGAAGCACAGTAGCTTTAATCCCAAGAAAAGCTCTCTGGATTGAGGGTCCCAGATATGGAAAACCACCTTATAATGGCAATAAGTCACAAACAGCTGAAGTTGGATTAAATATTGGTCCAGGAACAATGGAAATACCAGCTATCATAACGGAATGGTTCGCTTCAAAATACGATTATTATGCAAGCAGTTTGACAATCGGTAAAGATGAAGAAAAGCAAACAGCTATGTTTGGCGGAGACAGACCCCGCAGTCAATATCCGAACATTCTTGTTGTCGGAATAAGTCAAGACGGTCAACATATAGGTATCCGGTCATTGAGAAACTTTGGCAACAGTTGGAAAGAAGTATTTTTTCCTCAAGGCGAAAGATAATAAAATCTTCGAAAAACTTTCGATTATTAATAAACTACTTTTCCAATATAGATAAATATTTTACTTCTCGACTTTTACGACATTAATCGGGATCGTTCGAAGAAAAATATTCGAGCGCTTTGACTAGTTATAATACTGAACTTACCGAAGTATTCAGGATGAACTAATTGAGGGCTGAAAAGTTTGGAAAAGAATAAAGGCTATAAAGTTCTAACGGTGCTTGAAATCAGGATAAATCAGCGTATAATAGTGCCATGCGACTATTATCAGAATCAGAATCACATACATTCTACTCTCCTCCTGATTATGGTGAAAAAGGAAAACCCCAGAGACAACCGTTGATATTGCCTGAAGGAAAGGCTAGTGAATTTATCAGAAGAATTTACTCTAAAAATAAGCCTATAAAGGGCATGGAGGGTAAGTATGTAGTAATATCTGATTCATTTGAATTGGACCAAATATTTAAACCTTATCAAGAGGAACAACTTAAAGATGGAGAAACAGTTGTTCATGCATTGCCAGTTGTACCTGTAACCGGGCAACAAGTACTGCCTAGATTTTGGCCAGAAAAACTGAGACATGCATTGGTTGTTACTCCAAAGGGTATAAAAAAAATACCCGGAGCATTGCAAGTTGGATTGGGCAATGATGGTAAATATCATGTAGTGCTAGGTCAAAATAAAGGTAATCAGATTGGGGGAGTAATAACTGATCCTTATAGGAGAGATTTAGTTTATGGAGACAATTTACACTGTTGTATAGATGGTGAGTCTATTGAATTATCCACAGGCTTGACGTTTCAGGAATTATTAATAATAAAACTATTTATTGAAGACGGCGATTTAAAAACAAGTTACTCAACAGTTCGTTTGCCATTAACTGAAAAAGAGGACTGGAGAAAATTATTTGTTCCCCGACCTTCGGAAAATGTAACTTCTGTTGGAGTTGTTCCCGTCTCCGCAACACAAAGACCGAAAGATGATCACCGATGATAGAAATGCCAGTAAGGAGCGTAGCTGATTTTATATATCAAGCTAGTTTTCTCCGAAAAATAATTAATCTTAATTTATTTCCTGCCTGAAAACGCAATACCTTGTTTTTTACTTCTTAATAAAATAATATTAATATAACTTTAAACTGAAAAGATATATGTATATAATAAATATAAAGTAAAAATGAAAAAGACAAGACTGCTTTCTATTATTATTTCTCTAGTCCTCTGTACATTTACCCTGGCTCGTTCTCTCAAATCCGATCAGATAGTGAAAACAATTAAAGCAGATTTGACCGGTTTTAAAACATTGACATTTAATAGACCCGATTGGCATGCGGAATTCGTGTACAAACTGGAACACCCAAAATTCTACTGGGGAACAAGAAATCTGCGGGTTAAAGCGGGCAATAAAATAGTCACCAGGTTCTTTTTTCATATTGGGATGACAAGAGATGAGGTCAGGCAAGGCGGGTGGATTTATGAAGAGTATTTTGAATGGAAACCGGGGGATCCTGACCAGTCTTGGATAGTCATAATGCCGGAAAACATAGGCTGCTGGTATCAATTAGATGTCCAGATGTCAATGAATAAATCTTATGGTCGTCAGGACGAAGAAACGCAACAACAGGAAATAGCCGATTATGGTGTTATACCAGGGTGCATTCCTCCAACAGGAACACCAGCGCCAACCTCAACTCCAAGACCTACGGCGACGCCCAGACCAACCGCAACCCCAAGGCCAACGGCGACACCCACTAATACTCCAACTCCAATACCGTCGGCAACTCCGACACCAACTCCGAATAAGCAGTTTAATCCATTAGTACATCCAACCGATCTTGAAGAGTCGTCACCTTTAACAGGTGCAACAAGTCTGGTTCCTCAAAGTATTGGAATGGTCTGGAAGTGTCTTTCTGCCGGCAAAAGATCAGACAGCAACTACGGGATTGTTGATCTAACAGGTAGCGGATTTCCCAATAATGCCGAAGTATATGTAGTCGGGTGTGTTTCAGTTGGTACAGATTACCGGTGTACAACAGGAGATAGCGCATTGGATCAACTGATTTTTGTGGAAAAAGATCCTGATCATACATTTGAAATGCTTAATCCTGATACTAATCCGGTAATCCCGGTAGTAAACAATACAGTTTCTGCAACAGTGAAAAGCATCACTCCGGATATCAGAAACCACCTTTTTTATGGGGTTTATTCAAGCGAATATGATACGAGTACCGGTGATACTGGCGGGTTACAGCTTGGTACCTGGGAAACCGACGACAACTACCGCAACTGCGTAGCTATCCGCTGGGATCCGTTTGGTCGTGTATTTGATGCTCAAAGCCTTGAACCGATTCCCAATATTGAGGTTGCTATTTTAAATTCAGAAAAACAAATGGTAAGCCTTCCGGGACTGGTTAATCCCCTAAAAACCAATAAAACCGGTACTTTTAACTTTTTTGTCGAACCGGGCGCATATTATCTTGATCCGGTCAATCTGAGAAATTATACTTTCAGCGCTTCAAATAATCTTAATACACAGTATGCGCAGATTTACTCAAATATTTACCGTCCGGGAGAAAAGATAATAGAAAAAGCCGGACAACCGGAAGAGCGTGATATACCTTTACAATCAACCACAGAACCTTACCGGTCGGACATTACTGAAATAAGCTTTAATGTAATTCCCGATACAAACAACAACAAAACAAGAATCATTGGCCAAGTATCACATCCTTTGACAGTGGTTGTCTTTTATCAGGAAAAAGCAATTATTGGTCAAACCCTTGCAGACAGGTATGGTATTTACGACTACTCGATTGATAGCAGCAAAATAAAACAGGGAATCAATATTTATGCCCAGTATAGCAAATTCAGTATTTTTAACAGTCTTACCGAAAAGAAAAATTATAAGAACATTTGGGAAAGAATAACCGCTTTTATTAATAATCTTTTCGGCTGGCAGGTATCCCGGGGATCTACCAATATCCCTGTTAAAGGATCGGCGGTTAATCCGAAACCAAGATATATTGAAGGTTATATTTATGACCAGAATGGCAATTCCATGAAAGATGCTAATGTCTCTCTTATTTTATCCATGTCCGATCATTCTGTCTATACGACTAAAACTGATAACCAGGGTTTTGTTAAGATCCAACCTAAGGATATTCCAATCTTTAATTATTATCTGGCAATTGAAGACCCGCAAACGTCAGAAGTAAAATACAAAACAACCGCTGAATTTATCAGCGAAAATGATGAATATTTGAAAGCAAACAATATCAATCTTCTCAATCCAGCTGCGGCAGATTAAATAACTTCAAACCGGTTTCTTTATCAAATAACTTGTTTATTTTTGGCAGTGAAGCCAGATGTATTTCCGCGGTTCCCGAAATACGGGCTTCAACCAGATGGCCGGTAAGAGCTTTCATATTAACATCGGAGAAAGTAGCGTGGGCATGGATAATCAATCCCTTTTCAAAGATGCCGATATTCCCGGTAATGTTAGCCATTTCCATGGCTAAATTGAATTTTTTCGATGAGTATTTTTTCTTACCAACGTCGTAATGAGCGATTTCCGCCTGATCAACTGCGCCAATACCGTAAAAAAAACCGGTAAAAATTTTTTTCTTTTGACAGAATTTATTTAGCGATTCAATGATTTTTTCACCTCGTTTAATTCGGATAAGATATGTTTTTGGAGAAAGTTTTTTAAAGAACATAATGATATTTAATTTTTAATTATTTTTATTGTTCAAATATCCAATTGATATAATATATCATGAATATCGGTGTTTTTGATTCTGGTTTGGGAGGAATGGCAGTGCTTAAGGAAGTTATCAAGGCATTGCCCCAATACAACTATATTTACTACGGTGACAATATTAGAGCTCCCTAC
>Ga0265297_10010537_pt1 | contig 11596 bp, 10 predicted proteins | sample Munlanlwell13791_FD_192502 | JGI IMG/M metagenome (GOLD analysis project Ga0265297, IMG submission 192502) | Leachate microbial communities from a municipal landfill in Southern Ontario, Canada - Leachate well 137-91 | ecosystem: Engineered > Solid waste > Landfill > Unclassified | place...
CGCATGGGCGAGCCGAATGAAATCGCCGGCGTGGCTTTATTCCTGGCGTCCGATATGTCCTCTTACGTTACCGGCGAGGCTATTAACGTGGGCGGCGGTTTACCCCTAAGCCCGCTGGACTAATACCTGTCATTCTGGAGGAGCGCAGCGACGAAGAATCTGGTGGCGCGGCGGGGAACTCCCCCATTGTCATTCTGGAGGAGCGCAGCGACGAAGAATCCGTCCCCATTGTCATTCTGAGCGCAGCGAAGAATCCGTCCCCTCTGTCATTCTGGAGGAGCGCAGCGACGAAGAATCTGGTAGCGCGGTGGGGAACTCCTCCTCTATCATTCCAGCCTACGTCAGAATGATATTCTTTTACTTCCCCAAATACTTCAAAATACTCTTCCCGGCAATCCTCCCCGAATTCGTCGCAAACGCCGATGCTAAACCTGACGAACACTTAATGGGGTAGCTGTCACCATACATGCCGCCGGCGTCAAAACCCACCGCGTAAAGCCCCGGGATAACTGTATCCTTTTTATCCAGCACTGCAGTGCTCTCGTTGATTTTAATGCCTCCCATCGTCCCCAGGAAGACGGTGCGCGCCCGGATGGCGTAATATTTGGGGCCGGTAATCGGGCGCAGGTACTTAACGTCTTTAGCGAACAGGTCGTCGTGTTTCTTTTCGCAGAAGGCGTTGTATTCAGCAACGGTCGCTTCCAGCACTGCCGGGTCAACGTTAATTTTGCCCGCCAGCTCCGCCACCGACTCCGCCGCCAGCACCTCCGTAGTACCTCTTTCCAAGGCCGCCTGCAGTTCTCGGCGGATATCGGTAGGCTTGGTGCCCGGGAAGGTGCTGACGTTGGCATTTTTATCGATGCCCTCGTTAATCATTCGTTCCAAAGCCGCATCGTCGAAGATAGTGTAGGAAAAGCCTTCTTTTAAGCGGGCGTTGACGTTGCCGACGGATGCGTCGTAAAAAGCCACCGACTCATCGCAAAAACGCTCGCCGCGGGGATTCACCCAGAGCCCCGGCTGGATAGTCGCCAGTTCCAGCTGGCTACCCATGGCGAACTCCGGCCCAATCGGCCCGGCGCGATAAAGCTCCAAAAGGCTTTTGCCCTCCTCCCCCGCCCCGGCTTCCCAGGCCATGCGCAGGCCGTCGCCGGTTTTATCTATGTTGCCCACCGGTACTAAATTAACATCAAGGTCGAAGCCCGTGTATTTCTTAATCCAGTCTTTATTGTTGGCATAGCCGCCGGTAGCGATGACCACCGCTTTAGCCCTCACCGGCACATCCTCGCCGTTGTCATCCGCAACAACGCCCGCGATTTTTTCGCCCTGCTTAATGATTTTTTTAACCGGCGTAGCTAGGCGGATGTCCACGCCTTTTTCCTTGGCTCTGGTCACCAGCGCCTTGATGACCGCCTCGCCTTTTCCCTTGATGATGTGGTAAGTGCGGGGGGAGTCGGGCATGTTAATCGTGGCGTCGCTGAACTCGATGCCCTGCTCCTGCAGCCACCCGATGGTGGCGCCGCTTTCGTTAACTATCGCCCGCACCAGGCGCGGGTTGGCAATCCAGTGGCTGTACTCCATAATAGCTTTGAAAGCCTCGTCGCGGGTGTAGGTGATGTACCGCTGACGCTGCATTTCACTTTCTACGGCAAAAGTGCCCTCGAAGAAGTTGGACGTGCCGCCCGGCGAAAGTTCCTTTTCAAAGACGATTACTTTAGCGCCTCCCGCCGCCGCCGTTAAAGCCGCTACCATGCCCGCCGCCCCCGACCCTACTACCACAACATCGGTTTCTACCGGTAAATTAGTCATAAATGCACCTCTCTTAATAACTGCTCCAGAACTTAATCGGTGTTATCTTTAGCCGCAGGTCGCACTGCAGGCAGCGTTTTGCTTCATACTCTATAATATCCTTTTCTAAATCCGCAATAACCCGTTCGAAATTCTTTAATCGTTTTTCCGGTATCACTAACTTATCTTCGCACCGCTTTAGTGTGGCAAAGCCTTCTACTTTGCCGATGCAGATTTCTACTTTCTGCTCGGGCGCCAGCTTCTCGTCGATATTGCCGCCGCCCCCCAGATACACGTCCAAAGCCGCCGCCGCTTTACGCCCGGAGGCGATGGCTTTAATGACGGAGGACGTGCCGCTGACGGCGTCGCCGGCGGCAAAGACATTCTCCCGGCTGGTTCCGCCGGTGAATACGTCCAGTTCGATAAGTCCTCCGTCGGTAGTGTTAACCCCAAAGCCCTCCGGTATTTCCGGCTTCTGCCCGATAGCGAAGATAACGGTGTCTGCCTCCAGCACATGAGTGGAGTCCTCTTTAGTTTCTATCTGCGGCTGGTTTGCTTCGATAAATTCCAGTGATGTTACCTCCAGGCACTCTACGCCGGTGATTTTATTATTCTCGGTGATAATGCGGGTAAAGGCGCAGGCGGGGTAAAGCGTTATCCCCTCCTCTTCTCCCTGTTTTATCTCGTCGTCGGAGGCGGGCATGGTTTCTCTGGATTCCAGGCAAGCCATCTTGACCTGCGCCCCTAAACGCCGCGCCGCTCTGGCGCAATCGAACGCCACATTGCCGCCCCCCAGCACCAGAACATTTTTACCTATATTTACTTTTTCGCCGGAGTTAACAACGCGTAGGAAATCTACCCCGATTAACGTGCCGGGGGCATCGGCGCCGGGGATGGGCAGCTTTTGGCCGCGCTGGGTCCCCACCGCCGCCATAACGCCGTCAAAGCCCTGTTCAAAAAGCTTTTCAACCGACGCTACTTTTACGCCGGTTTTTATCTCGACGCCCGCGCTTCTAATGTAATCAATTTCTCTATCCAGCGCCTCGCGCGGCAGGCGGTAGGATGGTATGCCGTAACGCAGCATGCCCCCCGCCAGCGGCAAGGCGTCAAAGACGGTTACGTTATGCCCTTGCAAAGCTAAATAATACGCCGCCGTCAGTCCCGCTGGCCCCGACCCAATGACCGCCACTTTTTTACCGGTGTCGGGTTTCTTGTTAATCTTAGGTAAAGCGTCGGTATTTTCCGCGGTGTAACGCTTTAGTTCCCTAATAGCTATAGACTCGTTGATCTGCCCCCGGCGGCATATGTCCTCGCAGGGGTGGTCGCAGACGTAGCCCAGCACCCCGGGGAAGGGCACCTTCTCTCTAATCACCGCCGCGGCTGCCGTATAATCCCCCTCCCCGATAAAGCGCAGGTAACGCGGCACGTCAATCTCTGCCGGGCAGGTGTAGCGGCAGGGCAACAAAGCGGTCTTGCGGTTCTTGCCCCTGGTGAGTTCTTCTTTATCCATAATCGCGCCGGTGGGGCAGACCTCGGCGCAGGCGCCGCAAAAACGGCAGCCCGCCTCCGTCAAAGATATGCCGTTCTCGATGCCGGAATACCTGTCTTCGCCCTGGGTTTTCTCCACGAGGATGCCCACTCCTCTTAAGTCTTTACATGCCCTGATACAGCGCGTGCACATGACGCATTTGTTGGGGTTGAGGGTAAAGAGAGGATTGCTATTGTCCACGGCAAAGAGCCGCGCCGGCCCGAGTGGCTTATAATCTTCCGAGCTGATGTACTGCTTGAGCGCCTGCAATTCGCAGTTGAGGTACTTATCGCAGGTACCGCAGTCGGCGGGGTGGCCCTTAAGCAGTTTCTCTAAAGCCTGGCGGCGGGCGTCTTTAACCCTGGAGGTACTGGTGAGGATTCTCAAACCATCGGCAACGATTTCTTCACAGGCAAGGACTAAATCGTCTTTCCCTTCCGCCTCTACCGCGCACAGGCCGCATTCGCCGGTAGTGCCTAAATCGGGGTGGTAGCACAGAAAGGGAACATAGATATTAGCATCCAAACAAACCTCGAGGACGCTTTTGCCCTTTTGCGCCTCGATGTCGCGCCCGTCGATGTTAAGCTTGACGATTTCCAAACATTTCTCTTTAAAACATACGAGTAAGAGAGGCAAGGTAATTATATTACATACAGTAAAAGGGGGCAAGGTTTTGAGGCTAATATACAACAATTTGCATACTATGTTATAATATATATCGGTTCAGGTTTAGGTTATGACACGCTTCCAAGAAAACTTAATAACAGATTTTCCTCGAGTGCGGATGACCAAAACTCTAACTAATACGTAAGAGAGGAGGTCGTCCCATGAGTTTCCAGGATAAGCAATTAACTTGTGCTGATTGCGGTGCCACGTTCACCCACAGCGCCGAGGATCAGGAATTCTTCCAGAGTAAGGGCTATACCAACGAGCCCAAACGCTGCCCCGAATGCCGTCAGTCTAGGAAGACCGAGCGGTTTGGAGCGAGTCGCCAGATGTTTCCCGCGACCTGCGCCCAGTGCGGCAAAGCCACCGAAGTCCCCTTCCAACCCCGCGGTGACAAGCCCGTTTATTGCAGCGACTGCTTCAGGCAGATGCGCCCCGCCAGATAATCTGGTCCAAGTTTAAACGAACAAAAAAGCCGGGTCTGTTTTAGGCCCGGCTTATTGTTTATCCAAAGTACGATTTACTTAGCGGCGCGGCCCCATCGGGGCGGAAACCTCCAGTATCTGCCCGGAGAGTTTACTGGATACGTCCGACACCAGGAATGCCACGGCGTGGGCAATGTCTTCCGGGGTGGTGGTTTTACCCGCCTCGGCTAGCGTCTCCACGATTTTAGCCATCGCCGGGTCGTTACCAGAGGCTTTGTGGAAATTAGTGTTGCCCGGCCCTGGTGCAATGATATTGATGTTTATCCCTTCGTGCCCAACCTCCCCGGCAACGGTCTTGCTGAACATCACTGTGCCTGCCTTAGCCGCTACGTAAGCGGCAGAACCCGCCAGTCCCGTCGGCTGATGGGCGGCGTGGGTGGAAAAGTTGACGATTTTACCGTACTGCTTGGTCAACATGTGCGGCAGCACCGCCCGCGTGAAATTTATGGTGCCTTTAAGGTTGGTGTCGATATCCATATCCCATTGCTCGGGTTCCATCGTCACAAAGGGCCTGAGGCCGCTGGCTTTTCCGGCGCAGTTTACCAGTATGTCTATCTTGCCGAATTCCTTTAAAGTAGCGCTGACAACTGTGTCAATGTCGGTGCGGTTGGTGATATCTACTTTAAAAGCTAAGGCTTTGCGTCCTAGCTTTTTAACGTCTTCCGCCGTCTGTTTTGCCCCTGTTAAATCCATGTCCACACTGATAACGTGGCAGCCCTCTTTAGCCAGCATTAAAGCGATGCCCCGCCCGAAGCCTACCTGGCTGCCGGTGCCGGTCACAATCGCCACTTTATCTTTTAGGTTTAATTCCATAAAACCCTCCTCAATAGTCAATTGGGCTTTTTGTATTATATACTTTAGACGATGGTAAAAGCGACAATAAAAATCGTCGGCGTTGGCGGCTCGCCGCGCAAGGGCAACTCCGAGTGGATACTGACTACACTTTGCGGTGAGTTGACACGTCTTAGCGCGGATGTAGAGATACTCCTGTTACGCAAGATGGACGTCAAAATGTGCCGCGGCTGCCTTGCCTGTGAGAAGGGTGGCAAAAACCGTAAAGGCGACTGCGTTATCAAGGACGATATGGCAAGCGTCTATCCAAAACTGCTGGCGGCTGACGTTATAGTCCTCGCCACCCCCGGCTACATGGGGATGCTCTCCGGCATGCTCAAGAACTTCCTCGACCGCACCTGCGCCGTCTGGCCGCGCCTTGCAGGTAAACGCCTCGCCGGTCTGGCGGTGGCTGAAGAAGACACCTTCCAGACAATGGACAATCTTAAGAGCTACGGCAAGTTACTTAAAATGCGCTGGGTGGGGGGCGTTAAAACGCTGGCCAAACTCCCCACCGATGCCTCCCGTGTTCCCGGCCTGGCGGAGAGTTTGCAGCAGTTGGCGAAGAAGATTATGAGTTCGTAAAAAGAGGGGCGCGCCTGCGGCGCGCCCCATCAATTTTCCTAATGCTGTTTCCTACTTTTGCGGCGGTCTTTGCCCGGGGAAGATACGCTTGCCGTCCGGCCCAAAGAAGCTGCCGGCCCAGCCTTCACTTACCGTGCCGCAATCAAGCATAATCGCCATCTCGATATGCGGGTGGCGGAACTTGTGCCAGGTCAGCGGCCCGTGCATCAACCCTTTAGGAATCCACATCCCAAAGGTCGTGTCAAAGATGAGTTTTTCATCGCCCAGGTCGAACTCTAAATCGGCGCCAAGATCTTCCGGGTTGTTATAGTCGCCGCCAATGTGCAGCACTATCTCATCCTTTTCATCGTGCACCATCTTGGGCAGGTTCGGGCTGACCACGCCGTAAATCCAGCCCCACTCTATATAGGTGTTGGCAACACCAATCTGGGTGCGGCTCATATAAGTCATCGTCGGGCTCTGGCGGTTTTTCTGCCCCGGCCCCGCCTCGCGCATCGGGCTGCGGATGACGTACTGCTCATAATCGATGTCTTGCTCTTTAATCGTCGGCTCTTTATGCCCCTCCTTCATGTCCTTGCCGTAGGCTTTAGCCGGGTCGCCGGTGCCCAGAATGAATGACATCTGGAAGTGAGGATATTCAAACTTTTTCCAGGTGGTGAGGCCGTGGGGCGTGCCCTTGGGGATGTACATGCTGGTGGTGTTGTGGAAGTTAATCAGCTGCCCCCCGATGTACATTTCCACTTCCCCGCCGAGCACCTGCGGCTGCTTGGGGTCGCCGCCGGCAAAAAGGAGGATTTCATCATAATTGTGGACGTGCTCGCGGACGTAGGGGTTGGGATTGGGTTTGCCGTATATCCACCCCAGATTTATGTAGTAAGGCGCACCGGTCTGCTTTTCACTGATATAAGTCATCGTTGGGCTTTGCCGGTTCTTAACGCCGCCGCCTACTTCATAAATGGGTTTCCTGATTGCGTTTTTATCGTACTTTGATGCCGCCATTTTTTAGACCCCTTTCTGCTATGGAATTGAAGATTTTTTAACCGCCCGGTAAATGACAGTATTGTAGCATATGTGCTATAATTCCGCCAGCGAATTACATCAAATTTTACTTCCGGAGGATGATACTATGACCCGCTTCACTTTAGATGGTAAAACCGGCAAACAACTGCGCAAAGAGCGCGAAACTAGGATAATGGATGCCATCAAACTAAAGCCGACGGATAGGGTGCCCGTCATTACCTCCATGGGATATTTCCCGGCTAAATACGTGGGCATACCCTGCTCCGCCGCCTATTACGACTTCGACGCTTGGTACGACGCTTATGCTAAAACCCTGCCGGATTTCCCCGCCGATATGATTTTCCCCCAGGGCTTTACCCCCGGCAAGGCTTTAGAGATACTCGACCCCAAAACGATGCGCTGGCCGGGGCACGGCGTTGACCCGCATCAAGGCCACCAGGCTATAGAAATTGATAACCTTAAAGCTAATGAGTACGACGCTTATATGAACGACCCCTCCGACTTCATGTTCCGTATCTTCATCTCCCGCGTCAGCGATAATCTGGCGGGTATGGCTGATATCCCCCGGCTTTCCGATATCGCCGGCATGATGGGCGCGCAGGCTATCGCTTATGCCTTTGCCGATAAGAAAATTAACAAGGCAATCACCACCCTGCAAAAGGCCGGACGCGAGATGCGCAAATGGAGGTCGAAAAACAAGAAATTCGACCAGCTGCTGCTGGACTTGGGGTTTACGCCTTATTTCCAGGGCGCGGCCATGCCCCCCTTCGACGTTATTTCCCATTCCATGCGCGGCATGACCGGCACGATGATGGATATGTTCCGCCAGCCGCAAAAAATTGAAGAACTGTGCGATTTTATCCTCAAGAAAACGCTGGAAAGGCCCAGCCCCCAACCGAGTGAAAACGGCTACTACCGCATTTTCATGACCAACACCCGCGGCTCCGATGACTTCCTGTCTATGGAGCAGTTCAAACGGTTCTACTGGCCGACGTTTAAAACGCTGGTCATGGGGCTGATTGAAAAAGGGTTGACGCCCTGCATCTTCTTCGAGGGCAAGTTCACCTCTAGGCTGGAGTATTTGCTGGAGTTCCCCAAAGGCTCGCTGCTGGCGCGCTTTGACACCACCGATATCTTTAGAGCCAAGGACGTCCTTAAAGGCCATATCTGCATCGAGGGTAATGTGCCGTCATCGCTGTTGCAGGTGGGGAGCAAGGAAGACGTCATCGCGCACTGCAAGAAACTCATTGACTACTGTGCGCCGGGCGGCGGCTATATACTTTCGCCCCGCTCCTCCACCGATGAAGTCAAGCCGGAAAACCTTAGAGCCATGATTGAGTTCACCAAGGAGTACGGCAAGTACTAAAAGAGTCAGTGTTCGACAGCTCTTTTCAGCACCCTTAATGCTCTTAACGTCACCCATTTGTTGGGTTGATTAAGGGTGCCGTATTTGACCCACATCTTGTGGCTGTGGTCTATCCACTCTAAAGGCCACCGGCCCTGTTCATTCTGCTTGCTTAAAATCAATCCGATGGTGTTAGCCAGGCGCGGGTCCTGTCCGTAGCCCAGTTTGGTTAACGCCTCGGCGATTTGCAGAATGTCCGCCCCCCAGAAACTGGGGAAGCGGAACTGCCACCACCTGATATCCGGCGCGCCCGTGCGGTGTCCGGGGAATTCGGCTTTAGACGGGTCGCCGCTTAAGAAGAAGTTAACCCCTATATCAATCGCCTTGTTAATTTGTTCCGTGCGTTTTTCTTCCGGTAGATTGGCGAAAGCCAGCAAAACCTTTGCCGCCGCCCACCCGCAGGGCAAACCTTTATTAGTGCGGCAGGCAAACGGCTCTTTCAAAGGATAGCTAACATAGCGGAATGGGCCGGTAACGCCTTCCGTGGCGGGGAGGCCCTCAAAAGTGAATTTACGGGGCAGCCCCTCTCCCGTGACCCGCCGGGCGGCATAATCGTAAGCGGTTTCCAGCCGCCTGTCCTTGCACCCCAACGCTGTAAGTGAAATCAGCATATTGCCCTGCAGGCACAGCCCCATATTATTGGGTATCAATCTCTCCGAAAACTGCCCGCTCTTTAGCAGTGAGTTTTTGATGATATAGTCGCAGGCAACGCCCACGCGTTTGTCCACCTCCACCGTTGCGCCCAGCTCCGCCAGTGATATTACCGACCATACCGGCCCGCGGCATTTGTTAGCATAAACATTTTTGGATTGCATCCAGTTACCATCCGGGTTCATGTTATCCAGTATTACGGCAATCGGCCCCTCGCGGTGGGCTTTGGTTCGGGCGGCGTTAACCTCTTTTTCATCAGTATCAACGATGTCCCTTAAAACCAGATACCTAACGCCGGGGTCGCTCTCCTCCAGTAGCCAGTCGGTAGGGTCGGCTTTAAGGAGCGTTTTCCAATTCTGTTGTGCCATCGTTTTTTCCTCAGGGGTAATAATACCACAAGTAAAAAGAAAATTCTCACTCCAGGAAACTCGTCTTGCAGTATCCGCCGTAAACTTGGTAAACTTTAAACGATTTGTTTCGGGAGGGCTAACGATGGAAGTACGCGTCAACAATCACGGGCAGAACGAATTATCAACCAAAACCTTCTTCAGCGATGAGAGCGGCTTTGCCGTGGCTTCGGTCATTGTCATGGGCAAGCAAGACGCCGCTTTAATCGATTCGCAGTGGTCTTTGTCCAACGGCCACCGCGTGGCGGCAGAGATACTGGAAACCGGCTTGAATCTAAAATATATCTATATCACTCACGCCCACCCCGACCATTACTTCGGGCTGGGGCCGGTTACCGATGCCTTCCCCAACGCTAAGGTTATTGCCCTTAAATCGGTAGCCCAGACCATTAATAAGCAGATGTTCGGCAAGGTGGATTACTGGAAGCCCATCATCGGCATCACCAACACCCCTACTAAAGCCGTCAACCTTGAGCCGATGGAGCATAACTACTTTGAGCTTGAAGGTAAGCGCATAGAAATCCTGCCGGAAATCATGGGCGACCTTAAATACAACACCGCCGTCTGGATTCCTTCCATCAAAACCCTCTACGGCAGCGACGTGCTTTTCAATCAGGCGCACCCCTTCACCTGCGAGATTTCTGCCACCGACCGCCAGCAGTGGATTAAAGACATCGAGCGGCTGCAGAAACTGGGCGCCGAGGTCATCATCCCCGGCCATCAGAAGCCCGGCATGCCTTTCGATAATTCATCGTGCGAGTACACCAAGGAATACCTCTACGCCACGGAAGAAGAGCTGGCCAAACAAACCACCACCGAGGGCTTTTTCTACGCCATGGCGATGCGCTATCAGGGTTCCATCCTTAATTTCTTGAGCAATGAAATGAACTCGGCGGTGTTCAAAGGCCACCGCGATTGGCATTGGACGGAAGAGTAATTTGCCCTAAAAAAGCCAAAAAAGCACTGTACGTTTCCTACGTTTTGGACGCTTGAGCGGCACATACGTGACGTGTGTCTAAAAATAACGTCAAAACCTGCCTCCGGCTATTGACAAATACATTCAGTTTTGCTACTCTCTGTGCAAAGATATTTTAGCCCAGGAGGTGAGCTATGCAGGCTTATTGCATGAAATGCCGGAAGAAAGTTGAAATGAGCAGTCCCAAAGCGGTCACCCTGAAGAACAAGCGACCGGCCACCCAGGGCAGCTGCCCCAGTTGCGGAACCAAGATTTTCCGCATCGGCAAGAGCTAATTTAAACGTCATTAACCCGTTTTTAACGCCCTCTTGGTATGATGGAAATATAAAAAGGTGCCGGATAAATACAACGATAAACAAGACTATCCGGAATAAACAGGTATAGGCAAATTTTCGGGCTCGGCGAACACCGGGCCTGCTTTTTTTACTTACGCTTCCAGGCCGTGCCCTGTGGCGTGTCCTCCAGCGCAATCCCGACGGCGCTTAAGCCGTTGCGGATTTCATCGGCAAGCTGGAACTGCTTGGCTTTGCGTAGTTCCTTGCGGACGGATATTAATGACGCCATGATGGCTTCAATATCATCGGTTACAGCGTCGGCGTTTACACCGGCAGCTTTAGCTTTTTCAGTAATAGATACCGCCAGCTTCTTTAGCGGTTCGATGTCCAGCGGCGCTTCTTCCTTACCTTTAAAGGTAAACCCCATAACCCCCCCCAACTCTTTAAGCGTCTCGCGGGCTTTAGAGGCGTCCCCACCCTCTTCTTCCGCCCGGTTGATGTCCCGCGACAAATCAAATAGTGCCGCGATGCCCTGCGGCGTGTTAAAGTCGTCGTCCATCGCCTCGATGAATCTATCGTAATAAGGCTTGGCATCCAGCGCCTTACCTTTGCCAGCAGCAACGGCTTTATTAACCACCCGCGCTAACCTGTCCGCCCCCGTTTGCGCCGCTTCGAGGGCTTCGGTGGTGTAAGTCAGCGGCGTGCGGTAATAAGAACTCAAGATGAATATTCTTAAAGCGTCGGCGCTGTTCTTCTTTAAAAAGTCGCGTATCGTTATCAGGTTGCCCAGGCTCTTGCTCATCTTGTCGCCGCCCATCTGCAGCAGGCCGTTATGCATCCAGTATTTCACAAAAGGCTTCTTGCCCGTGTAACTCTCGCTCTGGGCAATTTCATTTTCGTGGTGGGGGAAGACTAAGTCCTGGCCCCCGCCGTGGATGTCTATCTGCTCGCCGAGGTATTTGATGGACATGGCGCTGCACTC
>Ga0265297_10010538_pt1 | contig 11596 bp, 12 predicted proteins | sample Munlanlwell13791_FD_192502 | JGI IMG/M metagenome (GOLD analysis project Ga0265297, IMG submission 192502) | Leachate microbial communities from a municipal landfill in Southern Ontario, Canada - Leachate well 137-91 | ecosystem: Engineered > Solid waste > Landfill > Unclassified | place...
TGTTCTCTTATTTCTGTATTTCCAAAGGTGTCATAAGAAAGCGCGGTTTTAAAATATTCAAGATTTTTTGAGAACCCTTCTTGGAAACATGAGGTGAGCGCGCCCGTTTTTTCATCCGTAAACGCACAAAGTGCTTGAATAAGATTTTTGTTTGCCTGAATCGGTTTGTAATTTACATAATACACTGCCCCTCCCAAAACCAAAATCAAAATCGGAAGAATCACATAATTTGCAATATCTTTATTTGGTGTTTTTGCCGGAATATTTTTTGAATTATTATTTTTTACTTCAACATCTTTTGTTTCAACATCCTTCGAATACAAATACGCGAGAACTGCGTAGAAATAGAAATAACTTACCAAATTATCAAACACAAAAAGATTTTGTGCGAAATAACCGGCAAGAAGTCCTAGCACAAGTGCTGCGTCAGTTACACCAAGTTCCGTCCTCTTTTTCCAAAGAACAACAATTGCAAAAATAAAGATGAGAAAATATGCGAGAAGTCCGAGGATTCCACCGGCAACCAATACATCGAGTGGCGTATCGTGGGCCCTATCAAACCATTGTTCTTGGCCATACATTCTGGCGTCGTAATACTTGTTAAATACATAGTTAAATCCATCTTGTCCCCAACCTAAAATAGGTCTTTCTTCGGCACCCTTGAGAGCCATCGGCCAAACATACTGTCTCGCCTGACCCTGACCAGTGACATTACTCCAAGAAATCTGTGCAAGTCTTTGAAGCGTTACATTATTTTTTACAAATTGAGTATCTCTAACGGCAATAAATCCGGCGACGAGCGCAATGATTACCACAATGGTTCCGATAGCCGTCTTTTTCATCAGCTTATCTTTCTTCTCAAACAAGGCGATTGTAATTGCTGAAATAAAAAGACCACCAAGAAGTCCGAGAATTACTCCTCTTGTTGATGTTCTCCAAATATCGAAGAAAAATAAAATAGCGATTAAACCATATAAATAAAATAGCCAATTTTTAAATAGTTCTTTTATTCTGTGATCACTATCAATCCTTTTAACTAACACATCTTTGTATAAAAGAATGAGAACAAAGAAAAAGTTAAAGAGAAAATAAACTGCCACATAAATAGGGTTACCAAGTGTAGTTGAAACTCTATCAATATTTGTTTTTTGCCATTCACTTATAACATTTGCACTCAATATAACTGCGGACAACACAGAGCTTCGGAAAAACCATAGCCACATTTTTTCACCTTTCATCATTGAGCCAAATACAACAAGATAAATCAAAAGATGAATAAGGGTCATCCAACCATCCATTCTTTCAAAGTTGCTCCAAATAGCTTTCGAAGCATTCACCCCCATCAAATCTGCGACTAGCATTATTGCTACGAAAATCGCTGTAGAAACCCAAACCCAAGAAAATTTCAGTCTATATTTTGGATTCACATATGCGAGATAAACCCAGAGAGCAAAAACGATTTCAATAATTATTCTAAAAGCAAAATTCTTTCCGGTAATATATGGGAAGAACATTGTGTTAGCTACAAAAAACGGAATTAAAAGAACGGCCCACAAGCCGGTCAAAATCGTGTACTTGATAAAATTGTTCTGCTTCATCCTGTAGTGAAATTTCAAATTGTTTATATTGCTATATCCACAACCTGAAATCGATTAATGTTTATAATGATAATTAACTTAATATAACCCTTCTGCAGAAAACAAAGCAATGATTTGAAATTCTACTACGGGATTCATATTAATGTTATTAATTTTAATGATAGAAGTATAACACTGCCCCATTTTTTTTCCATATTGGTTTTTACTCGAAAAATGTTAGTATTTGCTCATAAAAACAATATGCACACGCTTTCCTGGAACTACATAAAAGAAAAATGGAATCACGCTGGCTTCCAAAAGTATTTTAGAAATACTGGATGGATGCTATTCTCAAAAATATTAAGCATGGCCATATCTTTTGTGGTCACAGCATATGTTGCCAGAAATCTTGGACCATTAAACTATGGCCAGTTAAGCTATGCCATAAGCTTTGTCGCTATTTTTAGTTTTATCGCGGGACTCGGAATCGATCATGTTCTTTTCAGAGAATTAATAAGCAATCCTGAAAAGAAAAAAGAATTTTTGGGTTCTGCCATAATCATCAAATTCTTCGCCGGAATCGTTGCCATGATTTTAACTGTTTTCTTTGGTTTCTATTTTGGACAAGATGATGTTTCAAAGATACTTATATATATACTATCTGGTACTTTTATATTTAATGCATTTCAAGTTTTAAGCTATGAATTCCAGGCTCAAGTAAAATCAAAATATCCATCAGTTATATCGATAACAGTAACTGTAATTCTAAATTTATTGAAAGTAATTGTTATATTCTTCAATAAAGGTGTTATATATCTTTCAATAATTCTTTTTGTAGAATCCGTTTTGTATATGATATTTTACTGGTTTGCCTATGAAAAAATATTAAAAGAAAAAATTACAGACCTAGTTTTTAATAAAAAAGTTGCCATCACTCTTTTAAATGATTCTTGGCCTTTGATTTTCACAAGTGCCTTCTCTCTTATATATGCAAGAATAGATCAAATACTTATAAAACATATGTTAGGCGCAACGGCTGTCGGTATTTACAATTCAGCGGTTGTGATAGCGGAAGTTTGGTATTTTTTGCCTGTTATCATAATAACTTCTGTTTGGCCTGCGGTTATAAATTCAAAAAAAATATCCGAGGAATTATATTATAAAAGATTATTAAAATTAGGAATTTTTCTTACTGCAATCGCTGTCGCAGTTTCAATCATAGTCACATTCATTTCACCTTTTATTATAAAAATAATTTTTGGCTCGGCTTTTGCCGAAGCGAGTACCATACTCAAAATATATGTTTGGGCGTGCGTGGGGACTTTTCTTATATATTTAACAAATTATTATTTAGTTGCAGAAAATAACAAAAAAGGCCTTATATTCCTGACTTTTGTGCCAATGATAATTAACATTATTTTGAACATATTATGGATACCAAAATACGGAATAGTCGGTTCAGCTTACGCCACACTCATCTCCTACTCAATAGGCCCTATCTCACTTTTTATTTTAAAAGATAAAATAAAAGGTTTATTAAAAAAATAATTTATAAAAATATGAACATAAGTTTTACCGGAGAAAGATATACACCCGAAGATTTTGAGAGCAAAGATCATATGTCCCAAATGCACTGGAGTCGTTATAAATTTACTATTCCTTTTGTAAATGAAAAAAAAGTTATGGATATAGCCTGTGGTGAAGGTTATGGATCTAATATGTTGTCAAAAAACTCCAGTGAGGTTGTTGGAATAGACATCGACTCAAAATCAATAGAACATGCAAAAAACAAATACAAAAAAAATAATCTTAATTTTTATGTTGGTAGTGTTGAAAGAATTGAAAATCAGAATGAATTATTTGATGTTGTTGTCTCTTTTGAAACAATAGAGCACGTGAAGTTAAGTTTACAAAAAAAATTCTTATCTGAAGTCGCAAGAATTTTAAAACCTAGTGGTATTTTTATTGTATCAACACCCGACAAAGATGTGGGGGGAGAAGGACATAATGAATTTCATGTTCACGAATTAAACAAACCAGAATTCTTTAAAATGTTAAATGAGCATTTTAAAGAAGTTGAATTTTATGGCCAAGATATCAAACCATACGGCAATAAATTGTCTTTATTTATCGCAAGAATATTACACAAACTCGTAAAACTAGATAAACTTAAAATTAGACATAAATTATTCCCTAAGAAATTCAGGTTTGCCCTCGATACAAATGTTTCAAATAGCGCTGTAAACAAGAATTTAGTTCAAAATGACATATTTACACCCAAAAAAATTCAACAAAAGGAAACGGCTGCATTTCTAATTGCCGTATGTAAAAAATAATATGAAATACGATCTGGTAATTGCATATAGAATTTGCCCCAAAATGTCGAGAAATCCTGTCGACTTTTTCGGAAATGATAAATACACATTTTCAAAAAAATGTCTTGAATCACTAAGAACGGCTCTTTCGGGACTTACCTTCAAAATGTATACGATATTAGATAACTGTCCAAACGAATACGAAAAACTTTTTACAGATCTGTTCCCTATCGAAAACTTAAAAATCATCCATACTAGTCTCGGCAACAAAGGGACATTCAAAAAACAAATAGAAATTTTATCAAACCAAAATGATTCAAATATAGTCTATTTTGCAGAGGACGACTATTTTTATCTAAAAGACCTTAAAAATATGGTTGATTTTATAAAAAGTAAAAAGGCTGATTTCGTCACACCATATGAACACCCTGCCTGCTACACCGACGGGCACATAATTAAAAATGAGGAGGTTATTTTTGAAGGTCAAAAATACCTAACAGTTCAGCACGCCTGCCTTACTTTTATGACCACAAAAGAAAATTTAATAAAGAACAAACGATATCTTCTTATATTCTCAAATTGGTTTGGCTCGGATTTTGTTGTTTGGGGTACAATTACTTTAGGCTCTACTTATTTCAAATATTTTAAACTCTTATTTAACATAAAAAATTACAGTGTTATCAACTTCAAGGTTTACAGCAGTATGTTTTTCTTTGCTTGGCATAGATTTATTATAAATAAAAAATATAAACTTTTTATGCCCGTCGGATCACTTGCCTCACACATGGAAAAGAATCAGCTTGCGCCAGGTGTGGATTGGAACAAGTATTTTTTAACAAAATAAAATTATGATCATAGAAATTTTAATAAAAATAATAAAAGGGACACTTATATTATTTTTTTATATTCTTAATAAAATTTTTCATAGCAAACAATTAAATGAATTTGCTTCTGACATTATAACCGGAGAATCTCGAGTTATTAAAATAACCCTTAAAAAATATCTTAAAATAGAAAACCTTGTATTTTTTGATGTTGGTTCAAATGAAGGAGATTATTCCAAAAAATTACTTTCAGTTTTTCCAAAAGCCTCGATATATGCTTTTGAAGCAAATAAAAATACCCTTAAAAAGGTCCCGGATTTTATGAGCAAAACTTCTATTAATTTTTTTAATATAGGACTGGCTTCAACCGTCGGTACTGGCATAATTTATGATTATACCAACAAAATTGGCAGTGAACATGCGTCCATATATAAGGAAGTGATAACCGATATTCACAATGACAAAAATTATTCAGAAATAAAATTTGAGAAAGATACAATAGATAATTTTTGCAATAAACACCATATTGAAAAAATAAATTTCTTGAAAATCGATACAGAAGGCAGTGAATTGGATATATTAAAAGGAGCTTCAAAAATGCTTAGCGAGAATAAAATTGATATAATTCAGTTTGAATTTAATTCAATGAACGTAATTTCCCGAGTATTTTTAAAAGATTATTATGATCTATTAAAAAATTGGCAAATATATCGTCTAGAATTTTTTGGTTTAGTTCCTTTACCAAAATATGATACTAGAAATGAAATCTTTAAGTACCAGAATTTTTTAGCAATACGCAATAAAGTTTAATTAGATTTTCAAATGACCAAAGAAAATGCTCCCATATTAAGTATTGTTATTCCAGTATACAATGCGGAAAAATATTTGAATTACTGCATTGATTCCATATTAAAACAAAATAATTCTGATGTTGAAATAATACTTATTGATGATGGTTCCACAGACAACAGTGGCACAATTTGCGATGAATATTCATCAAAAAACCCAAATATAAAAACAATACACCAAAAAAACCTTGGAGTAGCAACCGCGCGTAATGTTGGAATGAAATCAAGCTCAGGAAAATATATCCAATTTCTTGATAATGATGACTGGATTAACAAAGGAGAAATAAGCAAACTTATCGAAACAATTGCAAATACTAATGCTGACATTATCATACATAAATATTATCTTTCCGGGAAAAAAATATCCATCGGAAATGAATTTGTAAACGCAAATGAAATAAATGGAAAAAATAAAGAACAAGTATTGAATTATTTAAGAAAAGGCAGAATCAATATTACTGCTCCATGGGAATACTCGTTTAAAAAAGAAATTGTTGAAAAAAATAAAATAGAATTTGAATCAACACAGAATGCTGTGGATGATTCCGTATTTACACCAATATTATTCATAAATTCCTCATCTTTTTATTTTGATAAAAGACCTTTTATATCTTGGAGGATGAGACCGGATTCCCAAGGAAGTTCACAAAAAAGAAAAGACTTCATGGTAAAAATGATTTCAACAATTAATTCTCTAAAACAAACCCTTGAAACAGCAACTGAAGAGTATAAAAAAAATTACCTTCTGTACCGAATCTATAAAAATATTTACTCACTAATCGGACCGTATTATGAATATTCAGAAACTGATCGACCATTCCTTAATAAATGGTATATTGATAATAAGAATCTTATAAAAAAATCGTCAAAATATAGCGGTTTTATTCATAAAATATTAGTAGTACTTTTGGGAGCTTTTTATGGAACCATATTAAGCTACAAACTGGCAACACTCAAAGGACATGTATTTATGTTGTTATATAAAAAATAAAATGGATCCCGCAGAAGAATTAAAAAACAATTCCAAAAAATTCAATAAAATGGTGATTTGGGGGCTCAAAACCAAGTGGCATACCCACAGGTTTGTTTTTCAGGCCTATTACAAAGTTTTTAAAAAATACGGAATTCCAGTCGTCTGGGTGGATGATGATAAAAAATATCAAAACGTCATAGAAAAGGGAGATCTCGTTTTTACTGCCGGCGGAATGCATGGGAAAATGGTTCCCGAGAAAAAAAGCCTAGCTGATTATAATGTTCCTATCCGAAATGATGTTTATTATTGCCTTCACGCAGAACCGTCTTTTTTTACTGAAAAAATAGATTTGAACAAATCAATTAAATTACGATTTTATGAAAATGAAGCAGAAAAATATACCAAATTATATGAAGCGGTTCATTTTGATGAAAACACAAGAACACTATACCAAGCCTGGGGCACCAATCTTCTATCAGAAGAATTCAAAAAACCAACATTCAATAATAACTGTTTTATGTTTTGGGTAGGCAGTATTTGGAACGATAAAAACAATCATGGGAACATAGAAGAAATCGGCAAATTAAAAACAGCGCTGTCAAAACATAAATTAAAATTTATAAAAACCAGATTTGTTCCAAACTTCATGAATACCCTGCTTATTCGTTTATCAAGAATCGCACCGGCCATAGGAGGAAAAAGGCAGGTAGAAGTCAACTATCTCCCAGATAGAATGTTTAAAAATATCTCATATGGTCAGCTTGGTTTTTCCAATATAAAAAAATTCAACGATATTTTTAAAAACTGCAATATATATGATGAAAATATGGAAATAATGGTTGATAGGGTTTTATCATTAAACAAAAACGAATATTTGGAAATGATAAAAAAACAGCAAGAAATTTGTAAAAAATATACAACTTTAGATCACCTTAATAATATCCTAAAATGTTTATAGAAATAAAAAAAATAATTAGAAAACTATTTCCAGACAACAAAAATTGGGAAAGAGTAAAAAACTATGTAAGACCAACTCTTTTAAGACTAAACCTGATGCCAAATATAGTAAGGGATGATTATGCCTTTTATCTTCCAATATCAAAAAGCTTTTTAGAGTATATAAACAAAAACAAAGAAGTAATAAAAAAACTCGAGGACAACCTTGATGAAAACAGCAAAAAAGAAATAGAACATTTTTTAAAAAACGTAGATTATATCTCCACACACAAAATATTAAAAAGAAATATACTTTTTACAAAAGAAGAGATCAGAGAACAAATAGAAAGTATTAGAGATATAAATAAAAAGGAAAAAAATTATAAAAAATTTGATTATTTTGAGTATTATCCATCGGAAACATTTTATGGGTTAAATGGCGTAAAATGGCTTCCGGAAAAAAACGTAGAAAAAACAAAAAATGGCGTGGCCTTTGATATAGGGGCGTGCTATGGAGATTCGGCAATCGCCTTTTATTACAATATCGGAATAAAAAATATATATTCTTTTGAACCAGAGCCAAATAATTTTAAAAAACTCCAAAAAAATCTTTCATTGATAAAAGAATCGGGTATTGTTCCTGTAATGTTTGGAGCGTCAAATGAAAATAAAACAGTAAAAATATCAGACGACACATACACATCAAAAATAAGCGATACGGGAAAAGAAATAAAGGTTGTTACCATAGATAGCTTTGTAAAAGAAAAAAATGTTGAAAAAGTTTCCTTGATAAAAATGGATATAGAAGGAGAGGAAATGAATGCCCTACTTGGAGCCGTTGAAACGATAAAAAAACACAAACCGGTTCTTTCGATTGCCATATATCACAAACCGGAAGATTTTTTTGAAATTAAGCCCTGGATGGAAAAAAACTTCCCTGAATATAAATACATCATTAAAAAATCAAATCCTTTTGATCCAATGGTAGAAGTCACATTATTGGCGTATACTAATGATTAATATTATGTCAGAAAAAATGAACGTAGTTTTTTGTACCGATTCTGGATATTTTATGCCAACAAGCGTTTGCATTGCCTCGATTATTGAAAACAACAAAAATCCTATAGATTTTTATGTACTTTATCCATTTCTGAAAGAAACAGAGATATTTTTTCTAAAAAATCTCATTTCAAAATACGGAACCCAATATTCTATTCAATTTATTAAAATTGAAGAAAAAACTTTTAATGATTTACCAATATACGGCCGGTCGAAAGCAGCATATTATAGACTTTTAATACCGAGTGTTTTACCAAAAGGACTTGATAGATGCCTATACCTAGATGGCGACACGATAGTGTATAAATCTCTTGAAAAATTTTACAATTCTAATTTTGAAGGAAAAGCTTTTATCGTAAACGAAGATATGGGTGAAGTTATGTTTTACCACAAGGAAAGGCATTCTGTTTTAAAAATTCCTCAGGAATATAAGTATTTCAATAGTGGCGTACTCCTATTTAACCTCGACTGGTTTAAAAATTTTAATATGAATGTTGTTTATGAATGGATCAAAAACAATACTGATAAATTAAAATTTTTAGACCAAGACGTCTTAAATGCAAACTTTTACGACAAAGTTAAATATACAGAAGGTTTTATGAATGATTATTTAGAAATTTTACCTAATCCCCTTCTCCCAAACGAAAATATGGAAAAAGCGACAATAATTCACTTTTTAAAAAAACCATGGAAGTGGGATTATAATGGAAAAAATGCAAGTTATTGGTGGAAATATGGGGAAGAGATTTACCCATGTAAATACTGGCGTTTCTTAATCGTGAATTTTTTGTTTAGAAAATTTATTGATTTATTACTTATCTTTGTATCAATAGATTTCCTTAAAAAAATAAAGAAATTGATTAAAAAATAAAATGGTTAAGATTATAAAAAATATTTTAAGGTTTCTTAATATAATTATTATCAAACCAAAAGACACTCCGGAAATATCGGATTTAAAAAAAGAATTCGAACACAACGAAAGAAGTTTTATATATGGAATAATTAAATATCTTACAGACTGTTTGAATTTTGAAGCTTCGCCGGGAATAGCAGAAACAACAATCCTCGAACTTAATAAGTTTAAAGAAAAAAGAAAATCCAATGAGAATAAACTTTTAAATATGGGCGGGGGGTCAGGACAAGCATCAAAACTATATGAAAAGCTGGGATTTGATGTATATAGCTTCGATATCAGAACAAAAACGAATGATCCAAAAAATATGTACTTTGATTTGAACTCCGATGCACCTATACCTTTTCCGAAAAATTCTTTTGATGTAATTATTTGCCAAGAAGTCATAGAACATGTGCACAATCCATGGAAAGTCATAAAAACCGCGAAGGAATTACTCAAGAATGACGGCTTATTCATATTAAGCACTCCAAACGTCCTGTCCATTCAAAGCCGAATAATGTTCTTTTTTAAAGGATATTTTAAATGGTTCACTCCAAAAGATTTTGAATATCATATAAACCCTATCCCCTTTTGGGAAATTAAATTAGTCTCCGAGAAAACTGGATTCGAAATATTTAAAACAAAAGGAAACGGGGATTATTTTTTCAATAGAGAAAATAAAAATATAAAAAAAATAATAAGAAACAATGAAATTCTTATTTTTTTCTTAAAAAACAAATAAAATGCCTCCAAAAGTCTCTGTAATAATCTGCACATATAATAGAGCGAAATTTCTCTCAAAAGCTATTGGTAGCGTTTTGAAACAAACCTTTGAAAATTTTGAATTGATTATTATTGATGATGCCTCATCAGATAATACAGAAAAAAAACTCCAAGAATATTCTAACAATCCAAAAATCATTATTCATAAAAATAAAAACGTCTTAGGTATATCAAAAAGCAGGAACCTGGGCGTTTCCCTATCGCACGGCGAATATATCGCTATGCTAGATAGCGATGATGAATGGACCGACCCAATGAAACTTGAAAAACAAATTTTGATTTTAAATGAGGATTCAGAAATCGGATTAGTTGGTTCAAGTATGATTATGGTCAAAGACAATGGTGAAAAAATAAAAGAAGAGTTTACTGCCACAACAGATGCAGAAATCAGAAAACTCATGCTTTTTGATAACCAAATATTCCAATCCAGTGTGATGTTTCGAAAAAAAGCTTTTGAGGAAGCCGGTGGCTATGATGAGAAGGTGGAAGTAGCGGAAGATTACGATCTCTGGCTTAGAATCGGTAAAAAATACAAATTTGCCAATTTAAAAGAATCGACAATAAACTACACCGTTCACGAAGGTAGCGTTTCAAAGAGAAAAAAAATGCTAATGGCCAAAACAGTAAATAATATAGTTGAAAAATATAAAAAAAATTATCCTGGTTATTTTAAAGCCAAAACCTTCGCCCTCCTCAGAATAGCAAAGTGTTTTATATTTTAAACCACAACCTCTCTACCCATTTTAATATTCATTTCTCCCTTGCATAATAAGAACGCGACCGCGTTCTTATTGTGCAAATGAGTCAAGGGTTATTTCTGGCCCGCGCGAGTAATTTTCCCTCTCAATTCCCTGTTTTTTTAAGGTGATTAAGATTAAAAACCTATTCCATGGCGCAAAGAAAAAGCAAGGAATGTTATAAAACCACTTATAATTAATAAAAAATATAATATTAATGATATAAAAATTTTTAATATTTTTTTAATTGAACTTTTATAAAGAATAAAACTAGATAAAAGAAGTCCTATCGTTTGAAGACTGAGAACAAATATTAGTGAGTTGATATTATCAGAATTCATTAAAAAATTTTCCCTAAGAACTCCGACGTTATCTCCACCAAAAAAATCAAGAGAAATATTTATTATTGGACTCCATAACAACTCCGGTATCAAAAACATGAGGAATCCAGCTGTAAACCAAATTTTTTGTACTTTTGTCATTATTTTTTAAATATTTTTTTAATTAATTCCTTGATTCTAAACCAGATACCATAATTTTCATTTGATTGTAACACACTAGCGGTTTGGTTGTCTTTTGTTTCCCTCTTTGGTGTTGAGACGTCTTTCTTGTCTAAGATAACAATATTTGGTACTCGCTTATTTTCTCC
>Ga0265297_10010539_pt1 | contig 11595 bp, 6 predicted proteins | sample Munlanlwell13791_FD_192502 | JGI IMG/M metagenome (GOLD analysis project Ga0265297, IMG submission 192502) | Leachate microbial communities from a municipal landfill in Southern Ontario, Canada - Leachate well 137-91 | ecosystem: Engineered > Solid waste > Landfill > Unclassified | place...
CGAAACATCCCACGTGTACTCGTAGGCCGGCCCGAGCCCGTCGCCGTCATTCACGATCCCCGGCGGACCCGAGACCGTGGCCTCGTGGACCTTCTCGCCCTCCTTGTTGTAGATCCGCAGGATGAGGGCGGAGGCGTTGGTCTCGGCATGCAGGATGGGGTTCGTCTTCACGGCCGGGTTGGGGTAGAAATAGACGTCGTTGAGGGTGATGCCGCCGCGGGCCTGGGCCGCAGCCAGCAGGCCGAACGTCGAGAAGTGGGTCGTCTGCGCCCGGACCTCTCTCCGGGCCGCGTTCACCGTAGAGGGAAGCTGGACCCAGCGCCCGCCGTCCAGGTACCCGACGACGAGCCTGTCGGGGGGCGTCCCGTTGCGGCTCAGGAACGTCGGGTCATAGGCGAAGGTCAGGTTGACGGGCTTGGCCAAGTCGGACTGCCCCGAGCCCAGGCTGATGTCCACCTGGGAGAAGACGACCGGCGCGTCGTAGGCCGCGGCGCCCGGGCCCTTCTGCCTGAACCGGACCGAGAGCGTGTCCGTGGAGCTCGACAGCGTCCCCGCGGGGATGTCCACCTGCAGGGTCTGGTCCGAGGTCGCGTCCGCGACGATGACCGTGTTCTGCTTGTGCTCGGCTACGGTCTCGACCACCACCTGCTCGCCGTTGCTGGCCGACTCCGAAGCGTTGGGGCTGGATTTCTCGACGTTGATGGTGATGTACGGGCCGTCCACGGCATAGCCGGAGCCGCAGTCCGACAGGGCCCGGATGAAGTACTCGCCGTTGGACAGGAAGGACACGTCCCAGTGGACGAAGAACGGCGACGACTCGTCCGGGTTCGTGTGGTTGACGTTGGCCGCCGGGATGTTCAAGAACGACTCCTGGAGCAAGGGTCTGTACTGGAACAGGACCCGCCGCACTCGCGCCACGTCCGCGTCCCGCGCCTCGTCCGGGAAGCCGGCCATCACGGTCAGCGTCTGGCCGGACACCTTCTTGCCGCTGTGGGGGTTCTTGATAAGAGCGACGGGGCACACCATGGCGTCGAAGGCCGTGGCCGAGGCCTCGGTCGTGTTCTTCTCCTCAAGAGTCCCGGCGACAGCCCGCACGATGAAGTGGTAGAGCTGCCCGTCCACCAGGTCGGCCGCCGTATGCTCGGTCACGGCCGACGAGACGACGACCGCGGGATGGAAGAAATCGAAGCCGACCCCGGCCGTGGCCATATACACGCGGTACTCCGTGACGCCGGCGGAGCCGGAGGGCTGCCAGGTCACGCGGATGCTGCGGCCCTCAAGCGCCACGGCCGTCAGGTCGGAGGGCGGCTGGGGCGGCTCGGGCAGGGCCGTGGTCGGTATCTCCACGCTCTTGATCTTATGGTTGAAGGTGTCCGCGACCAGCAGGCGCCCCGTCCAATACTGGCTGAAGAGACCATGCGGAAAGCCGAGCTTGGCCGTGGCAGCGGCCCCCTCGGTGTCGCCCTGCTCCCCGCTGCCGGTCAGGAGACTGGTGGCGCCGGTGGCCTTGGTCACCTTGCGCAGGCGGTTGTTGCCGGTATCGGCGACATAGACCGTCGCGGGGTCGGCGCTGATCCCCCAAGGCTGCACGAAGCGGACCATGTGCGGATCGCCGTCGTTGACGTAGCCCGGGACGCCGGGGACGCCGGCCAAGGTCGTGACCTGCAGGGTCTCGAGGCTCAGCTTGCGGATGGCGTGGTTGTCCGAGTCGGCGATATATAGGAAACCGCCGTCCACCTCGAGCCCCCGGGGCCCGTTGAAGCGCGCCGCGGGGCCGACCCCGTCGGCCGTGCCGGCGGCCCCGGGCGAGCCGGCCAGGGTCCGGACCTTGAACTGCGCCAGGTCGATCTCGCGGATGACCTGGTTGCCGGTGTCGGCCACGTAGATGCGGCCGTTGAGGGCCACGAGGCCCCAGGGGAATCGGAACTGGGCCTCGGACAGCTTCCCGTCCCGGTAGCCGGCCGCCCCCGTCCCGGACAGGGTGGTGACCTCGCCGCTCTGCTTGTGGACGCGGCGGATCTTGTGGGTCCCGAAGTCGGCCACGTACGCGAAGTCCCCGTCGATGGCCACGTGGCAGGGATAGCGGAACCGGGCCTCCGCGCCCGTCCCGTCCTGGTCCCCGGACAGACCCGAACCCGCCAGGGACGTGACGATCCCCGCGGGGTCCACCTTGAGGATGCGCTGGCTGCCGGTGTCCGCGATGTAGAGGGTCCCGTCCTTGTCGGCCGTGAGATTGAGAGGCGTATTAAGCTCGGCGAGGGCCTTGTCGCGGCCGAGCCAAGGCTCTCCGGCGCCCGCGACCGTGACGACGAACCCGGTCTGGGGGTCCACGGACTTGATCTTTTGGTTGAACATGTCGGCCACGTACAGCTTGCCGGTCGCGGTGGAGTACCAGAGGCCGGCGGGGAAAGAGAGGGCCGCGGCCGGGCCGACGCCGTCCCGGTCTCCCTGGGTGCCTCCCACGAAGATGTCCGTGACGCCGTCGGCAAGGCGGACCCTGCGCAGGCGGTGCACGTTGTCGGCCGGGTCGTCCGGGGCGTAGGGATAGGGGAAAGCCTCGGTGATGTAGAGATAGGTCCCGTCGACGGCGGTGCCTCTCCAGTTGAACCACTCGTCGAACGGCACGCCGGGGAGGGTCGTCGTGGAGAGGTCCGCCAGGTCCAGGACGACCGTCGCCTGCGGGGAGAAGGCGTAGAGCTTGCCCGCATGATGTTCCAGGACGTACCAGTTGTGGTTCGGCAGGGTCTTGAGCTCGGTGTACCCGCCGCCCACCGGGTCGTGGTGGCGGACGATCTTATCGTTCGCCACGTAGAGGTCGTACATATAGTCGCCGTCGGTGGTCGTGAACGGCGTCATGGAGACGTTGCCCGCCGTGGCCTGGGGGGCCCCGGAATTCACCTCCCAGCGTACGTCGCCCGCGTACACGTCATACGCGTAGAGCCAGCCCCCGGCGCAGGACATCATGAGCGGGTACGCGTGTCCGACCAGGGTGGAGATGTCCCCGCTGCGGTCTATCCTGCGGATCTTCTCCGAACGCGTCTCATAGACGAAAAGGGTCCCGTCCGGGCACCCGGCGAGCAGCTGAGGATGGTTGAAGGTGGCGCTAAGCGCCGGACCGCCGTCTCCCCAGGAGCGGCCGCTACCCACCAAGTTGTGGATATCGCCCTCCGCCGCGCGCGAAGGTAGAGAAAACGTAACGGCAAGCAAGAATAGGAGCACCCGTCGCATGGGACCGCCTCAATCAAAAGTATAAGCGCCAGCGAAGAAATTTCAAGACCCAATTGCGAGACTTTCTTCACATCCGCGGGCCGGGGTCCTACCGACATTGGTATAATCCCCTTATGTCCGTTTTCGACCCGTCCTGCCCGGCCGACGCCGGAAAAGGCATCTGGGGCCTTCCTTACTCAGAGAAGGAGAGCGCGCTCGTGCTTCTGCCCGTGCCGTGGGAGGCGACGGTCTCCTACGGACACGGCGCCGCGAAGGGCCCTTCGGCCATGCTGGCCGCCAGCCGGCAGATCGACGTTTTCGACCCGGAGGTCGAGCGCCCCTACGAGCCGGGGGTCTTCCTGCGGCCCGAATCCAAGGAAGTCCTCCAGTGGGCTCGCAAGGCCAAGGCCGCGGCGCGAGGGATCGTCCGGAACGGCGGAGTCGGGACCCGCAAGGACCTCGAGAATGCCGCCGCGACGGTCGACGCCCTCGGCGCCAAGCTCAACGCCTGGGTCCGCGAGGAATGCCTGGGACTGATGCGCGCGGGGAAGATCGTGGGGGTGGTCGGGGGCGACCACTCCGTTCCCTTTGGGGCCTACCAGGCCGCTGCCGAGACCTGCGGCGGATTCGGAATCCTCCACTTCGATGCCCACCCGGACACCCGCAAGGCCTTCGAGGGCCTCGAGTGGTCCCACGGCTCGGTGATGTACAACGCCCTCGAGCGCATACCGCAGGTCCAGAAGCTGGTCCAGGTCGGCATCCGGGACTATTGCTCGCAGGAACACGCCTACCTTCGCTCGCTGGGGAGCCGAGCGCGGGTGTTCTTCGATCACGAACTCGGCACCAGGCGCCTCTCCGGGGAGCCCTTCGCGAAGACGGCGCAGGAAATCGTGAGCTCCCTGCCGGACAAGGTCTGGGTCTCCTTCGACATCGACGCGCTCGACACCAAGCTCTGCCCGCATACCGGGACCCCCGTCCCCGGCGGCCTGGACTTCGCCGAGGCCTGCCTCATCCTGGCGACCTTGGGCCGTTCCGGCCGCACCATCCTCGGCTTCGACTTGGTGGAGGTCGCCCCCGCCCCCGGAGGCAAGGACGAGTGGGACGCCAACGTGGGGATGCGGATCCTCTACAAGCTGGCCGCGTGGACCTTCGTCAGCCGCGGCCTGCGCGAACCGCTGGCCGCGTAGGCCCGCCGCCTCGAGATAGTTCTCGACGTAGATGAACTTGGGGTTCTCGAGGACCTTCAGACAGCTCTTGTTCTCGCGAACCACGATCACCGGCATCTTAAGAATAGCCTCCTCGGGCAGGGCGCGCCGATCAGATAACGCTGAAGGGAAAAATCCAGCTATTCCAAAGACTTCCAGATGGGAGGGAAGAGGGACTTATCGCGGATTAAGTCCCGAGACTTCAGACGGAGAACTTCTTGTCGAACGCGTCGACCACGGCCAAGAGGTCCTGAGGCAGGCGCTTGCGGACCTCTTGGACGATGGGGTCGGGCACTCCCTGGTAGAAGGCCTGGGCTATGCCGCCGGCCATGCAGGCCGTGGTGTCCACGTCGCCGCCGAGCCAGACGGCCTTGCGGACGCAGTCCTCGTAGTCCTTGGACTCTAGGAAGGCGATGACGGCCTCGGGCACCGAGCCCTGGCAGGTCTCGTTGAACCTGTAGGTCGGCCGGATGTCCTCGAGCCGGCGAGAAAGGTCGTAAAGGAAAGTCGTCTCGAGCTCCGCCTTGATGGCGGCCTTGTCGTGGCCCGTGCGGGCGAGGAAGATGGCCAGGGCCACAGCCTGGGCACCCTTGATGCCCTCCGGGTGGTCATGGGTGACCTCGGCCGACCGCTTGGCCTCATCCCAGACGGCCCTATAGTCCCCACGGGCGAAGCCGACCGGCGAGACCCGCATTGCCGAGCCGTTGCCGAAGGACTTGTAAGGCCCGGCGCCGGGCGTCCGGATCCACTGCGCGAACATCCCCCCGTAGCCGCGGCCTGGATGCGCGTTGGCGTAGCGGCGGATGGTCTCGGCGTAGGGGAGGCCGTTCAATAGGCAGTCGGCTACGGCCACGGTGAGGACCGTGTCGTCGGTGTAGCGGGACTTGGGACCGAAAAGCGGGAAGCCCGGGTCCCGAGTGTTGTCGAACTCGTAGACCGAGCCGATGATATCTCCCGCGATCGCACCGAGCATCAGCGGGCCTTCCCGGGCTTCTCAGCCGGAACGGCTACGCTTCGACCTTGTAGACGGCGTCGCCCGGCTTGACCTTCTGGTCCACCTTGAGGCTGATGATGTCGCCGGACTTCCCTTCCTGCGACGCGACGCGATTGATCTGCATGGAGGTCACGTCCTGGGTGACATCGCTCTTGCCCTTGACGTGGATCTTGTCCCCCACCTTCAGCACGTCGGTCAGCTTGATCATGCAGACGCTGATGTTGCTGTAGAAGTGGTCCACCGTCCCGATCTGATTCTCTGCCATTTTGGCTCCTTGCGGCTATTCCGCCGCGACGACCTCGAACTCATCCTCCAGGCCCCCCACCGAGCTGTCCCCGGCGAAGACCTTGAACTTCCCCGGCTCGACTTGGAACTTCATGCCCTGGTCGTAGGCCCCCAGGAGCTCGGGCGTCAACTCGAAGGAGACCCGCCGCTTCTCGCCGGGCTTGAGCGTCACGCGCTCGAAGCCCTTGAGCTCGCGCACGGGACGCGTCGCGCTGGCGGCCAGGTCGCGGATATAGAGCTGGACGACCTCGTCGCCCTCCCGCGCCCCGATGTTCTCGACATCCACGCTCGCCGTGAGCCGTCCCTTGGGCCGGATGCTCTTGGCGCTCAGGCTCAGGCCTGAGAGCTTGAACTGCGTGTAGCTCCGGCCGTACCCGAACGGGAACAGTGGAGAGTTGGGCGCGTCCATGTACTTGGACCGGTAGTGGTCGGCCGGGTCGAACGGCCGGCCCGTGTTCTTGTAGTTGTAGTAGATGGGCACCTGGCCAAGCACGCGCGGAAAGCTGACGGGCAGCTTGCCGCCGGGATTCACGTCGCCGAACAGGACATCCGCCACCGCGTTGCCCGCCTCGATGCCGGGGTGCCACGCCTCGAGGATGGCCGGGGAGATCTCGACGAGATCACTGATCGTCAGCGGCCGGCCGTTGAAGAGGACCACGGCCGTAGGCCTTCCCAGCGCGAGGACCGCCTTGGCCAGCTCGAGCTGGCCTCCCGGCAGGCCGATGTCCGCGCGCGAGTTCGCCTCGCCCGACATGTCGGAGCTCTCCCCCAGGGCCAGGATGACAGCGTCGGCTTTCCTGGCGGCCTTCACGGCCTCCTGGATTCCCGCGTTGGCGCAGGGCTCGGCCCGGCAGGCCTGAGCCGGGTTCACGTTGGCCTGCGCGATGCCGGCCTCGCCGCAGGACGCGATCCGGCAAGCCTCGACGTGGACGACCTTGGCCTGCGGAAGCTTGGCCCGGACGCCCTCGAGCAGGGTGACGACGTCCTCCTTCTTGCCTTCGCCGCACCAGGTGCCCAGCATGTCGGCCTTGGCGTCCGCCAGGGGCCCTATGACGGCCACCGTCGCCAGGCTCTTGGAGAGCGGCAGGACCGCGCCGTCGTTCTTCAGCAGGACCATAGAGCGGCCCGCCACGCGCCGCGCGGCCTGCCGGTTCTCGGGGGTCAGCGTCACTTTCGCCGCGAGGGATTCATCGACATACGGGCGCTCGAAGAGTCCCGCGCGGTGCTTGATGCGCAGGACGCGGCGCACGGCCTCGTCGATGATCGCCATGGAGAGCCAGCCCTGCTTGAGCAGCGCGGCCGCGTTGGAGGAATAGAGCGTGCTGACCATCTCCATGTCCACGCCCGCCTGGAGCGCCCGCCGGGCCGCCTCGGCACCGTCGGCCGCGATGCCGTGCTGGAGCAGCTCCTGGACCGCGGTGTAGTCGCTGACCACGAAACCATCGAAGCCCCACTCCCTGCGCAGGACCTTGGTCTGGAGCCAGGGGTTGGCCGTGGCCGGCACGCCGTTGAGGTCGTTGAAGGAGCTCATGAACGTGGCCACGCCCGCGTCTACGGCCGCCTTGAAGGGCGGGAAGTATATCTCGCGCAGGGTGCGCTCGGAGACGTCCGTGGTGTTGTAGTCGCGTCCCGCCTCGGCCGCGCCGTAGGCCGCCCAGTGCTTGGCGCAGGCCGCGACCTTGTCCGGGGCGCCGTAGTCCTTGCCCTGGAAGCCCCTTACGGCCGCGCGAGCTATGGCCGAGCCCAGGTAGGGGTCCTCGCCCGAGCCCTCGGCGATGCGTCCCCAGCGGGGGTCGCGCGCGATGTCCACCATGGGAGCGAAGGTCCAGCGGATGCCGGCCGCGGCCGCCTCTGCGGCGGCCACGGAGGACGCGGTCTCGACGGCGGCCGGGTCCCAGGCCGAGGCCATGCCCAGCGGAATGGGGAAGACGGTGCGGTAGCCGTGGATGACGTCCGCGCCCACGATGACGGGGATCTTGAGCCGGGAGCGCTCCATCACGGCCCTCTGGAGCTTGTTGACGGCCGGCGCGCCGCCCCCGATGTTGAGCGTGGAGCCCAGGAGCCCCCGGACGGCGGGGTCGATCAACGTGTCCACGGGGCCGCCCAGCTGATACAGCTGGCCGAGCTTCTCCTCGAGCGTCATCTTGGCGATGAGCGCGTCGATGGACCGCTCCTGCTTGGACTTCGCCGGCGCGGCTGCGGCGGCGACGCCGAGCATCGTCAGGAGCGACGTCAACAAGGCCTTCTTCATGGGCTGACCCTCCGGGAGTCCGGGCATCGCGTCCTCGCCCCGGCCGCTGCCGGTCACTGATTGTATATATCGGTCCAGGTGCAAGACAACGGCTTGGGCCGCGACTTCCATGGTAGAATTGACTATCGCCGTCCAGCAGAGAGGTCTGCCATGAAAGCGGTCTTCTACACCAATGAATATCCTCCTCATACCTACGGCGGGGCCGGCGTCGCCGTCGAGTACCTCACGCGGGAGCTCTCCAAGCTCATGGAGGTGGAGGTCCGCTGTTTCGGCGACCAGCGGGTGAAGAAGCCCCGGCTGGCGGTGACGGGCTACAAGCCCTGGGAGAACCTGGCCAAGGGCGCGCATCCGAAGGTGCGCAAGGCACTGGAGGCCGTGAGCATCAACCTCGAGTTCTGCAAGAACAACACGGCCGACATCGTCCACTGCCACACCTGGTACACGAACCTCGCGGGCCTCTTCGCGCGGACACTCCACCGCATCCCCTTCGTCATGACGACGCACTCGCTGGAGCCCCTGCGGCCGTGGAAACGCGAACAGCTCGGCAACGCCTACGACCTGAGCCGCTGGATCGAGGCCACCGCGGTCCACGCCGCCGACGCCATCGTCGCGGTCTCCGAAGGGATGAAGAAGGACATCCTCTCCTGCTACGACATCCCGGACTCGAAGGTGCACGTCATCCACAACGGCATAGACCTCGCCGAGTACCGCCGCTCCGAAGGGAGACGGGCCCTGAGGAAGTGGGGCATCGATCCGAAGACCCCCTACGTCCTCTTCGTCGGCCGCATCACCCGGCAGAAGGGCATCATCCACCTCGTCAACGCCATCCGCCACATAGACCCCTCGGCCCGGGTCGTCCTCTGCGCCGGGGCTCCCGACACCCAGTCGATCGCCGCGGAGATGGAGTCCCGCGTGGCCGCCATCCGCCGCACGCGCAAAAACGTCGTCTGGATCCAGAAGATGCTCCCCAAGGACGAGATCATCGAGCTCTACAGCCACGCCGCGGTCTTCTGCTGCCCCTCGATCTACGAGCCCTTCGGCATCATCAACATCGAGGCCATGGCCTGCGGCACCCCGGTCGTGGCCTCGGCCGTCGGCGGCATCCGGGAGGTCGTGGCCCCCGGGCGCACGGGCCTGCTGGTGCCGTTCCGCCCCCGCAGCGACGGGACCTACGAGCCCCGGGACCCCGGGAAGTTCTCCAAGGACCTGGCCGGGGCCGTCAACCGGGTCCTGCGCCAGCCGTCGCTGCAGCGGCGGTTCGGGGCCGAGGGGCGGCGCAGGGTCGAACGTCGCTTCAGCTGGGCCAGCGTGGCCCGGCGGACCTTCGACCTCTACCGCGGCCTGATCCGGCGCGGTATAGGCACGGCCCCCGGAAATTTCCGATAATCCCTTACGATCCGCCGCCTGGCCGGGAGGAGGATAGCTTGTCGAAGAAATCTGCGCGATCCATGAAGAACGATCCGACGCCCGCCGAGGAGCCGGCGCGCGTGGTCGTCGACGACCTCCGGTCGCTGCGGGGCGGCCCCGAGCGGCACGAGGGCCTCAAGCGGGTCGCCATCGAGTCCGTCCGGCCCGAGGTGGATGGCGGGCGGTTCCCCATCAAGCGGGTGGTCGGCGAGACCGTCCGGGTCACGGCGGACATCTTCGCCGACGGCCACGACGAGCTCGTGGGCTCGGTCCTCTTCCGCAGGGAGGATGAGACCGACTGGCACTCGATCCCGCTGCGCCCCATGGGCAACGACCGCTGGGCGGCCGAGTTCACGGTGACCGAGACGGGCGCCTACCGCTACACGCTGCAGGCCCGCCTGGAGCCGTACCTGACCTGGTCCCGGGACCTCAAGAGGAGACTGGCCGCGGGCCAGGACGTCTCCATCGAGCTGTTGGCCGGCGCGGGTCTGGTCTCGGCCGCGAGCCAGAGGGCCCGGGCCGCGGGGGACGACGACGATTCACAGCGCCTTTTCGAGCTGGCCAAGGCCCTGAGCGACGACGAGGACCCGCGCCAGGGGGCGCTGCGCGCCGCGGACCCGGAGCTGACGTCCCTGGCGTGCCGCTGGGGCGACGAGCGGGACTACGTCCGCTACGGCCGGGAGCTCGAGGTCTGGGTGGACCGCGTGAAGGCCCGCTTCAGCGCCTGGTACGAGCTCTTCCCGCGCTCGACCTCCCCCAAACCGGGGCGCCATGGGACGCTGCGGGACGTCATCGCCCGGCTCCCCGCCATCGCGGAGATGGGCTTCGACGTGCTCTATCTTCCCCCGATCCATCCCATCGGCAAGACGTGCCGCAAGGGAAAGAACAACTCCCTTAAGGCCGGCCCCGCCGACCCCGGCAGCCCGTGGGCCATCGGTTCCGCGGAGGGCGGGCATAAGTCCATCCACCCGGAACTCGGGACCCTCGAGGATTTCCGCGCCCTGGCGGCCGCGGCCTCCAAGCACGGGATGGAGCTCGCTCTGGATATCGCGCTGCAGTGCTCGCCGGACCATCCCTATCTGCGCGAACACCCGGAGTGGTTCCGGCGCAGACCCGACGGGAGCCTGCGGTACGCCGAGAACCCCCCGAAGAAGTACGAGGACATCTACCCTCTGGACTTCTGCTGCGAGGACTGGTCCGGCCTGTGGGAGGAGGTCCGCGGCATCTTCCGGTTCTGGGCCGACCAGGGGGTGCGCATCTTCCGCGTGGACAACCCCCACACCAAGCCCTTCGCCTTCTGGGAGTGGCTCATCCGGGGACTGCAGCGCGAGGACCCGGACCTCATCTTCCTGGCCGAGGCTTTCACCCGCCCGAGGCTCATGTACCGCCTGGCCAAAGCGGGCTTCACCCAGTCCTACAACTACTTTCCCTGGCGCAACTCCAAGCCCGAGCTCGAGGGCTATTTCACCGAGCTGTCCCGGTCCGAGGTGCGGCAGTACTTCCGGCCGAACCTTTGGACCAACACCCCCGACATCCTGACCGAGGCCCTCCAGTTCGGCGGGCCGGCGGGGTTCCGCCTCCGCCACGTCCTGGCGGCCACGCTGGGCGCTTCCTACGGCGTCTACGGGCCGGCTTTCGAGCTGTGCGTGGACGCGGCCAAGGAGCCCGGGCAGGAGGAGTACAAGGACTCCGAGAAGTACGAGATCAAGCGCTGGGACCTCGGGAGCGCCGCCGGCATCCGGGACTCCATCGCGAAGGTCAACCGCATCCGCCGGGAGAACCCCGCGCTGCAGAGCGACGCGGGGCTGCGCTTCTTCCCGACCGACAACGAGCAGCTCCTGTGCTACGGCAAGCAGACGGACGAGAACGCCGTCATCGTCGTCGTGAACCTGGACCCGCACCACACCCAATCGGGCTGGCTGGAGCTGCCGTTCCGCGAACTGGGGCTGGAAGGCGACCGGCCGTACCTGATGCAGGACCTCCTGGCCGACCGCCACTACCTCTGGAAGGGCGGCCGCAACTACGTCGAACTGGACCCCCGCGTGGGCCCGGCCCACATCTTCCGGCTGCGGCGCTACGTGCGCACGGAGCGGGATTTCGACTATTTCCTGTGAACTAAGGAACCCCTATGCCCCGCAAGCTGAACATCCTCATGGCCGCGTCGGAGGCCACCCCTTTCGCCAAGGAGGGCGGCCTGGCCGACGTCGTGAGCGCGCTCTCCAAGCACCTGATGAAGATGGGGCACG
>Ga0265297_10010541_pt1 | contig 11594 bp, 12 predicted proteins | sample Munlanlwell13791_FD_192502 | JGI IMG/M metagenome (GOLD analysis project Ga0265297, IMG submission 192502) | Leachate microbial communities from a municipal landfill in Southern Ontario, Canada - Leachate well 137-91 | ecosystem: Engineered > Solid waste > Landfill > Unclassified | place...
AAAAAGGTTGCGGCCAAAGAAATCTTTGGCTCGAACCTCCGTTTGGGCGGGCGCGAGGCGCGGCTCGCCGCGCCGAGCGCAGAGGAAATGCCCTCGCAAAACGCATGGGCGGCGCTGTGCGCCGCCAACGAAAAAGTCGGTCAATTTTCCGAAAGTCAGATTTTGGTGCGCCCATGAGGAATCGAACCTCAATCTAAAGCTCCGGAGGCTTTCGCTCTATCCATTGAGCTACGGGCGCAAAAACTTGCCAAAATTCCCAAAAATAGCCAAAACATTATCTGACCCTGTTGGATGTCCCACCAAAAATGGTCAAAAAGGCCGATAGTTATTATAAACCCAAAAATGCAGATTAAGCAATTGTCGGGCGAAGGCAGACGGCGTTTAAGTCCCTGCCAGGCCAAAGAAAACAGAAACCAGGCAAAAGCCAAAAATCCCAAAATCCCGGTTTCAGCTGCCACTAAAAGATAGACATTATGCACCGGCTGAAAAACCCAAGTAGCCAGTTTTGAATAAATCTGACTGAAATCAAAAACAAAATTACTCTGCCCCACGCCAAGCAATGGAGAGAACAAAATCGTTTCCCAGGCGATGCGATTATAAATCATCCTCAGATCAACCGACTGGCCTCTGGCCAAAACCTCCGGATCGTAGCGGGAGAAAACCTGAGGCCAGAAGATAACCGACAGCACGGTACCAACAACCAGAAGCAAAACTGCCACCGTTAAAATCTCCCGTTTGCTTTGGCGATAATTTAACGCCAGCCAGACAACAAAGAACAACAGACCAAAAACCGTAACCAGTCGCGAGAAAGTAAAAAACAAAGCTGTGAAGTTCAAGCAAAGAACGAAAACATAACCGCCTTTTTCCAATGGCCGCCAAAAGCGGTATTTTTTTACAAAAAGCCAGCCAAGCCCAAAAAGCGACAGAATTAAAATGGCGGCCAGAATGTTGGGATGCGGAACCAGGCCATAAGCGCGAACGATCAGTTTTTCACCCAAAGCGATCTTGGCTACGCCGGCGAGATCCGGCGCCAACGGACTTTCAAAATACTTGAGACCCAGGCTTCTTTGCGAAAAAAACTGTCCAAGCGCGACGATACTCTGCAAGGCCGCGCCAGCCACGAAAAACTGCCAAAATTTTTCAAAGCTCAAAAATTTTTTAAAATTCTGGCTGGCGTACCAGAATAAAGCAGCAAATTCACTAAGCTTCAAAAAACCATAAACTCCCAAAATTTTGTTTTTCGCCACAAAAACCGAAGCCAGACTCAACAGCAAAAAAATTATCAAAGGTCTAATTAATCTTTTTAGATTCCCTTTTTCAAAAAATTCTTTAACCAGCCGGCTGCTCCGCCGAGCCCAAAAGAAAAACAGCGCCAGGATCAAAATATCCGTGGCGTAAAGATAGACAGACTGCCATTCATTGGCGAAAGCCTCCGGCCATAAAATAAAACGGGCCTGAAAGAAAAAACAGAAGGCCAAAAGATAGAACAGCGCCTTTTCTATTTTCAAAAGCATCTGAGTTTTTTAATTGCCCGATAGATAAATGATCTGATAGATGAACCCGATCGCAAAAAGCAAGATCAAAAACCCGCCCACCGCCCGGCCCAGCGGCAGGCTGTATTCGGGCCGGCGATTTCCCTTTTTCTTGGCTTTAAAATAGATCAGAATGGTGATGATCGCGTCCAAACCCGAAGCAAACGCACCCAAAAAACCGATGATAAAAATAAAACTCTTGAATCCGGCCAGATAAAGAATAAGAGGAATGGCAAAGGTTAAAACGAAAGACCAGATTTTTTTGATCTTATAGTCATGATAAAAAAGATCACGCATACTGATCCCCAGACACAGAAACGACGTAATGATCGCGAAGATACCGAATATCGCTCCCAGATCAATCACCCACGCGCCAAAGTAAGGCACCAGCCCCTTAATCGCGTCTTCACTGGTGCCGGTTCCGGAAATACCGACCACCACCAGAGCAAATAAAAAGTAAACAACGATCGGGATCACGGTGCCCAAAATGATCGCTTTTTTCAGCTTACGTTCTTGACCCCTGAGAATCTGCCTGACTTGGGGGATCGCGGCCGAGCCGCCCATCGCGAACAAAATAACGCCGTAGGGCAAGAACAGCCGGCTTAAGTCAAAACCCTGAAAATTTTCCACCCGGATCAGCGGCGCGCCTTTAAAAAACAAAACTGCCAGCGTCAAAAACATCAGACCCACCATAATGAATTCATTACGGGCCACAGTCTTGATTCCCCAAAAAACGATAAAAGCGCCGGCGGCAAAAAATACCAAACCCCACAGGAGCGAGGAACCGCCCAGCCACGGCGATAGAATAATGCTCAAGAATTGGCCGCCCAGAATGGTGTAAGCCAGAAGCGAACCGTAGTATTCAAATAAAATCGTGCCGGTGGTCAGTCTTCTGGCCCACTTGCCTAGGTACTTTGAGGCATAGCCGACCAGTCGCCTCGGTTCGCTTGTCCGCAGGACCACTTCGCCGTAAAAAAGATGCACTGCCATCACGGCAAAGCCCAGCAAGGCCAGGTAAAAAATCCCGATGCCGAAACCGACGCCCGAAAACGCGTAGGGAATGCCGAATGTCCCGGCGCCGACGATCATTCCAATCAGCGTTGAGACGGCATAAAGTAGAGGATATTTCTTGAATTTTTCCATGAAAACTCTTTAAAAACCCGACAATAAGACCGAGTTTAAATTATTGATAAAATAGATCGTGAACGCGCCCCAGGCAATGGAAAAAGCCGCCAGGAAAAAGCCGGACTTTTTCAGCGCCGGCTCGGATAAAAAAGCCGCGCTGATCAGTAAACCGGCAAAAACCGGATTGATCAGAGCGATCGCGAAACCGACCCAAAACCACTTTTTCTTTGAAGAAATTAATAAACGGTCTTTATTTAAATCATCCATCGCTAATCTGTGATCTTATAAACTTCATCCCCCACGCGCACTTTGTCTTCCACTTTCAGACCGACTTCCTGACCGGTGTTGCCGGACTCCACGTTTTCGTGATCAATTTGCAAGGAATCAACCGCCTGCTCAATATCGGAATTCGCTCCCCGGATACGGATCATATCGCCCACTCGTAGTTCATCGGACAACTTAATGATAGCAACGCTGATATTGCCGAAAAAATGAGAAACCTCTCCGATCAATTTTTCTTCCGCCATTTTTCTCACCTCCTTTCAAATAAATCCTAATGATTTTTTTGATTTCTTAATCCTTCGCCTCCGCCATTTGCGCGAAATCAACTTTAACTTTCTTATCTTTTTGTATCAACTTAATCAGTTTTTGAACCAGGTTCCTGGGATCGCTGTCGTAAACGATCTTGCCCGGCCCGCGATTGCCTCTTTTAACGATCTTCTCTATTTCGTCGGCCTCGCCGCCGGTGCCCACCAGCACGCCGATCGGTTTTTGATCCTCAAAAGCGATGGTAAATTCGTTCAAGGTGCCCAGGCGTCCGCAGGAAATAATAACAGCATCCGAAGCGCGAGTCAAAATTAAATTGCGGCCCGAATATTCAAAACCAGTGTAGATTATCAGATCGTAATAATCGGTCGGCAGACGATAAGTTTTAATGTGGGCGATCTCGGAAGCCGCCGGTGAAAAACCGATAGAGATTCCGCCCGCTTCTTTGGCGCCGATCGCGGCCCAATAGGGCACGCCGGTGGTCGCACCCGTCAGCACAACACCTCCTTGCGCCACGATCTCTCTGCCCAGTTCCTTAGTTTTTTCCATTGTGCCGGGCGCGCAGCAATCGGTTTTGGCCGCGCCCGAAACGCAGATTTTATATTTTAAATAAGATTTGTGTAATTCTTCCATATTGGTTCAATAATTTTTATTTTAATTGACCCAGATAAATTACTTCACGCCGATCGCTTCGCCGACAACCGCCGTTTCCGTCAGTTCAACGGACTGATCAAGTTGCGGCACCTCCGCTTCCACGCCCAGCTGATCGCGCACCAGCGTGGCCAAGACCTCTGAAGCGCTCCGCTCGCCCTGCACAATCCAGACTTTTTTCAACCGGCCGCATTTTTCGCCGATATCGGGATAACAGGGCTTTTGAAAATGATTCAACCATTCAAGTAAAAATTTCTGATCGGCGTGCGAAGAATAACCGGAAATCTTTTCTATCCTGGCTTTCACGCTGATCTCCTGATCCAGAATTTTAACTTTCTTGTCGCCGTCAAAAATTCGCCGGCCAAGCGTGCCGGCCGCCTGATAGGTTACAAAAAGCATAATGGTCTTGGGATCACTCAGATACCTCTGTTCGTGGTGCAAAATGCGGCCGCCCTGAGACATTCCCGATCCGGCGATAATGATCTTTGGCGGATCAACATTGTTGATAGCCTTGGATTCTTCCGATGACCGCGTTACATTCAGGCCCGGAAAGGTAAAAATATCATCCCCCTTCCTAATTTGATCCGTCGCCTCTTTATTGTAATAATGCGGATATTTCGCATAAATACTGGTGGCTCGCAAAGCCAAGGGACTATCAAAATAAACTGGGATCGCGGGCACTTTATGATTTTCCACCAATTCGTTCAGATGATACAAAAGCTGCTGGGTGCGTTCAAGCGCAAAGCTCGGAATCAGCAAAACGCCTTTATTGGCTACCGCGTCTTCAACCACGTCCTCAATTATTTCTTTAGCCTTTTCGGGTGATTCGTGATTGCGGTCGCCGTAAGCTGATTCAATTAAAACATAATCTGCTTCTTCCAAAAAATCCGGCGCTTTCAAAAGCGGCGAAGACGGATTACCCAGATCCCCCGAAAAAACAATGATCTGCCCCTCGGCCGCGATCTTGATAACGGCCGAACCCAGAATGTGACCCGCGTTAAAAAATTCTACCAAAACCCCCGGCAGAATTTCCGTCTTTTTGTAATAATCCACCGGCACAAAGTGCTTCATAATCTGATCTACTTCCTGGTCGCCAAAGATCGGAATCACGCCCGCGTGCCTGGCTTTTTCCTCCAGGATCTTAATGCTGTCCTCCAAAATGATCCGGGCGAAATCCACCGTGGGCGGCGTGGCGTAAATTTTTTCCTCAAAGCCGGCTTTGACCAGTTGCGGCAGGCGACCGATATGATCCAAGTGCGAATGCGAAACAACCACGGCGTCAATTTCAGCCGGGTTAAATTTAAATTCGGAATTATTATAATCATCGGCCTCCGCCTCGCCCTGCAGAAGCCCGCACTCCATCAAGATTTTTTTACCTGCGACTTCCAGCAAATAACAAGCGCCGGTTACGGTCCCGGCCCCGCCAAAAAAATGAAGCTTCATCAATTTTAAAATTTAATTTTTATCTTCCGGGCTTTTTGCTCAATTTCTGCCGCTTGGCTTTGACCGCCTGGCGGAAACGAAAAACACTCGGCGTCCGGTAAGCCGTCTTTCCTCTCCCGGCCCGGGTCCTGGAATAATTTTTCATAAGCTTTCTGTTCCAATTCTATCATTTTTGGTCTCTTTGTGAAAGAAAGCAAATTGATCATCCGCTTTATCTTTATTTCATCTCCAAGCTGTTTTTTTAATTGACAAAAATTCAAAATCGCCTATGATAGAACGTTCTCAGTTCCTAATATCAAAAAAGAGGTGGTCTATGCCAAAGACAAATAAAGGCATCGCGCTTGTTTCGTCGGGAGTAAAAGAAATAAAACTGGTTACAAGCAAAATAACAGACTTTAAAATGCCGTTTTTTGGCATTACCGATTTTTTTCTGCTCATCCTGAGATACCGCGAAGAAGAAATCAAAAAAAGAGCGGCGGAAAAAGAAATGAAGCGGCTGAGAGGAAAACTGGCTGCCTTCATCAGAAAATTTCCCGGCTTACAGGGTTTGCAAAAAGGCAGATTGAGAACCGTTATTTTCAAAAGCAAGGCCGTTTATGAATATAACGGCGAAGTCCTGCGCCAGGCGCTGGGCGAAGACGCCTTCAAGGAGAACTTCCGGGAAGTCTTTATACTGGAAGTCAAAATGACGGACCAACAAAAGCGTCAAAATCTGACGGCTCTTTTAAAAGACTTCTTCGGAGACGAACACGAAGCCCTGGTTCAGGAAAAAATAATAACCGAACCAATAAACGAAGATGAGTTCCTTGAGAGAGCCGCCAAGCTGAATTTGCCCGAAGCCGCCATAAAACAGACAAAAGAAGCAACCTGGAGCGTTAAAACCACTAAAATAAAAACTTAGCAGTTCTTTGATAGCCACATCCCCGGACTCAGATTCGGGGATATTTTTTTAATAAAAAAGCCCTTAATGAAAAGGGCGGAGGGCAGATGAGCCGGAGCCGGCCGTCGTAGACCGGTTGAAGGCCTAGCTATAAAACCTTCAAGCTGGGGCTATGAGCCCGCTGGTTTCCCCTGGAAACATCATCCGTATCGCTCACCTGCTCTCCTGTAGGTAGGCGCAGCCGAGGCCGAGGAATAACAATAAGAACAAAATGGAAGCGAAAGGTTCTGAGCCCCCTGCAAACTCAGATAAACGACCAGCATAGATTATCTTCCCCTATGCCAGGCGTAACCTTACTAGGTCCGGGCCCTATAGTACAAAGACCTCGTTTAATGCCTTTCGCTCCCGAAATCAGATGCTGATTCAAGTAAAACCAGCTTATAACATCACGATGATAATTGTCAATGAAGAAATCGCTTAAGTTCTTCGCGAGCCACCAGCCGGTCATCCCAGGCTAAATGCTCATTCCCCATAACCATTGTCTGCTCCGTTCCTTTGCCCAATATCAATAAAATATCGCCAGTTTTGGCCATTTTCAAAGCCCCGGCGATCGCTTCACGCCGATCCAGAATAATATCGGTCTTGTTCTGATCGCAACCCGCCAAAATATCATCGGCGATCTTTAACGGGTCTTCATCATAGGGATCTTCATTGGTAATAATCACCTGGTCGGAATAGTGACTGGCAATGCGGCCAAGCTCCGGCCGCTTCCATTTATCGCGCCCGCCGCCCGCCGAACCAAAAACCGAAATGATCCTATTATGCGGCAGCTCATAAAACAGCCGAAAAACTTTTTCAAAAGACCCGGGCGTGTGCGCCAAATCCACGACCACTGTAAAATCCTGGCCTTCGTCAATTATTTCCAAACGCCCGGCGATTGATTCAATCTTGGCCAGCGCCTGCCCGGCCGTTTCCATTGAAATTCCCTGGGAAGCCGCAATCGCGATGGCCATCGCGCAATTATAAACATTAAATCCGCCCAAAAGACTAGTTTTAAAATCCAAGCCGCTTAAACGGAACAAGCTGCCTTTGGCCGTCAAATTCATTCCTTCAATTATTAAATTAATATCGGCCGACTTTCCATTCTCCCCGCTTTTCACGCCGTATTTTTTGCTGATCGGATATTCCAGAAAATAATTCACGTCTTCTTCATCCAGATTGTAAACGCCAAAGCTGTTTTTATTTTTCGCAGTGGCGGCAAATAACTCTCCTTTAGCCACCCGGTATTTTTCGTAAGACCCGTGCGCCTCAATGTGTTCGGGCGCCAGATTATTGAAAACCGCACCGGCAAAATCAATAAAACGATGGCGGTGCTGCTTGATGCCCTCGCTCGTCACCTCCACCAAAGCGTACTCGCACCCGGCCTGCACCATCTGCCGCAGGCTTTTTTGAATAAAAAACCGGCCGGGCATCGTCATATGATATGGATTCATCACCTCTTTTTCTCCGGTCTTAATGGAAAGCGAAGAAATCCAGCCGACATTATAACCCGCTTCTTCAAAGATTTTCCCGGCGAGGTATACCACCGTTGATTTACCCTTGGTCCCCGTCACGCCGATAACTTTCAGTTTTCCACTCGGCCAACCATAAATCACCGCACCCAAAAACGCCAGGCACCAGTGATACCAGCTAATTAAGAATTTCGGCGAAAGTTTTTTAAGCAGTTTTTTCATTTAATACTATTATTTTTTACCTTCTTATTCTTTGCGCCAGCCGATAGACAAAACACCAAAACTTATCCAGCGGATAATCCCAGCAACCGACATAATTCACTTCTTGCCCGCCAAAGCCTTTTTTGAAACGGGTGAAGCCTGTCCAGGTTTTACCGCGTTTGTCCACGGTCTGTTCATTCACAATACCCCAGAAATCATACTGCGCGCAGCCGCGTTTTTTGGCTTCCTTGATTTGCTCCCACTGCAAAAGATGCGGTGCCATTATGCTGCGGTAATTATTGTCAGTGGCGCCGTGGAGATAGATCGCGGTTTTATCAAAAAAGACGACGATATTGGCGGCGATCACTTTGTTTTCGTATTCGGCCGCAAACAAAACCAGCCGCAAAACATCACTTTTTATCTGCAGCTGCTTTCTATAATATTCTTTGGGATGATGGCGAATGTCTTGGCGTGCGGCCGTGCCGTCGGCGACCAAGCGATAAAATTCCTCAAAATATTTTTCAAAATCGGAATCGTCGGCGCTGATCATCTTTACAGTTACGCCTTTTTTGACAGCTAGGCGAATGTTATAACGCCATTTTTCGTGCATTTGCGCCAGCAATTCTTCTTCGGTTTTTGAAATATCCAGAATCTGGGTTTGCGAAGGCTCAACGTCGTAATTCAGCTTCTTGAAACCCGCTTCTTTAAGATTGGCAATCAGCGACTCACCGTTGGCAATTTGCGGCGAGATTCTAAAAAACAGAATCTTTTCTTTTTTAGCCGCCTCGCTGACAGTGCTAACAAAATTCTTCAACCGCTCCGCGTTTGGTTGACCAGCAAACACCGGCCCCCGCGGACAATACCAATATTTTTTATTAATAACCGGGATAGTAAACTCAAAAAACCGTGCCTGCCAGTCTTGGCCGGAAAACCGAAAAGCCTGGCGGCCGAAATTCTCCTGAAACTCGCCCCACTCAAAAGACTGCAAAAAAGAGCCTTGGTTGGCCAGGACGAAATTATTCCAAGATTCTTTATTATTTTGATTCGTTCTTAAATCCTGAATCATAAATCTTAAATCTATCTTTTTCCCAATCTCTTCAATGCCTCCTTAACTTTGTTCTCCACGCCCGTGATCTCGAGTGGCACGGCTTTCAACGCTTCGCGCGCTTCGTAAACCTTGTAGCCAAGCGCCACCATTGCGTCAATGATCTCAATTTCGTCGGCCACTTTGAATTTATCGCCCGAGCCTTTGGCCAGTTTTTTGACCTTGGTTTTTAATTCCAAAACAATCTTTTCGGCCACTTTTTTACCGATACCGGAAACCCGCGCCAGAATAGTTTCATCGCCCAGAACGATCGCCTCCTGCAGATCCTCCACCGAAGCCCCGCTTAAAATACCGGCTGCGGTCTTTGGCCCGATGCCAGGAATAGTGATTAAAAGTTCAAATATTTCCAGCTCCTCCAGCCGCCAGAAGCCGAACAGATCCCAGCCGTTTTCTTTGACCGAGAGAAAAGTAAACAACTTTACGGATTCGCCGATTTGTGGTATTTTAGATAAAGTTTTTTCAGCGCAAAAAACCTTGAAACCGATGCCGCCGGCCTCAATGATGGCGTATTTTTCCGCCTTGATCAAAACTCTGCCTTCAAGAGAGGAAATCATACCTCTATCTTAACCGCAATCCATTCATTTTTCAATTAAAAAATGTCCAGTTTCAAAGTCGTCTCCAAATTCCAGCCCGCCGGCGACCAACCCCAAGCCATTGAAGCGCTCGCCCAAGGCATTAAAACCGGTGCCAAGCACCAGGTACTTTTGGGCGTGACCGGGAGCGGCAAGACTTTCACGATGGCGAATCTCGTGGAGCGGGTGCAAAAGCCGACGCTTGTCATCTCCCATAACAAAACCCTGGCCGCTCAGCTTTATCAGGAGTTCAAAGAATTCTTTCCGGAAAACGAGATCCATTATTTCGTTTCCTACTATGACTACTACCAACCCGAAGCCTATATCGCCCAAACTGATACCTATATAGAAAAAGACGCCAAGATCAACGAAGAGATTGATCGCCTGCGCCACGCGGCCACCCAGGCGCTGTTGGAAAGAAAAGATACTTTGATCGTCGCCTCGGTTTCCTGCATTTATAACATCGGCTCGCCCATCCAATACCAGGACCTGAGTATTGAGGTCAAAAAAGGTATGCTACTCAATCGCCAGACTTTTTTGCGCCAACTGATCTCGCTGCAATTTGAACGCAATGATACCAATTTCAAGCGCGGCACATTTCGGGCGCGCGGCCAGGCTATTGAAATTTGGCCCGCGACTGGCGAAAAGATCATCCGCGTAATTTTCAGCGGCGACCAAATTGAAGAAATTGCTTATCGCAAAATTACCAATTTAGCCGATCTGTTTTCGGACAAAGAAACCGAAACGGATAAAATTCGCATCTACCCGGCCAAATTCTGGGTTTCGCCCGAACCCAATATCTCCCCGGCGATCGCCAACATTAAAAAAGAAATGGAAGCGCAGGTAAAAAAATTCCAAAAAGCCAACAAGCCCCTGGAAGCCGAACGCATCCGTCGCCGCACCAATTTTGACATGGAAATGATGGCTGAGATGGGCTACTGTCACGGTATTGAAAATTATTCGGGCCACCTGGAATTCCGCCGACCCGGCTCCCCGCCTTTCACGTTGCTGGATTATTTTCCCAAAGATTATCTGCTCATTGTTGATGAATCACACATCACCATTCCCCAGATCGGCGGGATGTATTTTGGTGATAAATCGCGCAAAGAAAGCTTGATTGAATTTGGCTTCCGCCTGCCTTCGGCCCTGGACAACCGGCCGCTCAAATTTGACGAATTTGAAAAGAAAGTGAACCAGACAATTTATGCTTCAGCCACGCCGGGAAAATACGAATTAAAAGAAGCCAAGGGCCTGGTGGTAGAACAACTCATCCGTCCCACGGGACTGCTTGATCCCAAAATTGAAGTGCGACCGACCAAAGACCAGATTTCCGATCTGATCCAAGAGATCAAAAAACGGGTGGCCAAAAAAGAACGGGTGCTCGTCACCACGCTCACCAAACGAATGGCCGAAGACCTGACCGATTATCTCAAAGAAGAAAAGGTCAAAACCCAATACCTGCATTCGGAAGTCAAAACATTGGAACGGCCCGAAATCCTGCGGGAATTGAGACTCGGCAAATACGACGTAGTGGTAGGCGTCAATTTGCTGCGCGAGGGCCTGGATCTGCCCGAGGTGTCGCTGGTCGCAATTCTGGATGCCGATAAAGAAGGCTTTTTGCGCAACGAAACCACGTTGATCCAGACCATCGGTCGCGTTTCGCGCCATCCTTCGGGCCTGGCCATCATGTATGCCGACAAAACGACGCAATCAATGAAAGCGGCTATCAAAGAAACCAACCGCCGCCGCCAAGCACAGCAAGAATATAACCAAAATCACAACATCAAACCGCAAGCTATCAAAAAAGAAGTGCGAGCTTCGCTGGTTGAGATCAAAGAAAAACCGATACCCAAGGACGAAAAAGAATATCTCAAAGAATACATCAAAGAACTGCAATACCGGATGGAGCTGGCCAACCGCAATTTGCAGTTTGACGAGGCAATGCGCCTTAAAGAAGAAATTACTAAATTAAAATCGCTCGGCAAAAAATAATCGGTAAGCAAAGAGAACCTTTGCACTCGTTAGGCG